>Ga0210057_1010590_pt1 | contig 10400 bp, 10 predicted proteins | sample CryGeyCG2114_010_2_FD_183968 | JGI IMG/M metagenome (GOLD analysis project Ga0210057, IMG submission 183968) | Groundwater microbial communities from aquifer - Crystal Geyser CG10_big_fil_rev_8/21/14_0.10 (SPAdes) (version 2) | ecosystem: Environmental > Aquatic > Deep subsurface > Groundwater ...
TTGATGGATTAGAACAGATTGAGGCATCAGAGAAAATGAAAATCTCCCAACCGACTTTTGCCAGACTGTTAGGAAGTGCTCACCAAAAGATTGCCGAAGCAATTGTTAAAGGTAAGGCAATCAAAATTAAAGAAAAATGAAAAAGATATTTTCCGTCATTTTACTGTTGATCGTCTTTCTCTCTTTTAGTATTTCTGTTTCTGCCCAGACAGAAATGACAGAAGAGCCGTCCATGGAAGAAAGTCTTGAAGCGACAGTGGAAAAAATATTGGAGGAAAAGCAGACAAAACCGATGGGTTCAGAGGATTTCCAGCTTTATCAGAAACTGGAACTTTTGGTAACGAAGGGTTCTTTGAAAGATAAAAAGATTGAAATAGAGAATGGTAATCTGCCCGTTGCCAATAATCTGAAATATAAAGTAAACGATAAAGTGATAGTAACTTTCAGCAAAGATTTTGAAGGCAATGATTACTTTTATATTACCGACTACATCAGGCGTGACTCTTTACTTTGGCTATTTATAGTTTTTGTCGTAGCGGCAATAGTTATTGCCAAATGGCGGGGAATACTATCGCTGGTCGGAATGGGTATTTCTTTTCTGGTTATTTTTTCTTTTATTCTGCCAAAAATTTCATCAGGTTCTAATCCGGTTGAAATTGCAATTTTAGGCTCATTAATTATCATTCCGGTTTCCTTTTTTCTTTCCCACGGATTCAACAAAAAAACATTGGTGGCAATCGCGGGGACGCTTATTGCTTTGATAATAACAGGCATACTTTCAAACATTTTTGTTAATGCAGCCAAACTAACAGGATTTGCTTCGGAAGAGGCCGGATTTTTACAAGTTGCCAAGCAAGGGGCAATTAACATAAAAGGATTACTTTTGGCTGGTATCATCATTGGCGTATTGGGGGTTTTGGATGATATAACAATTTCCCAATCGGCAATAGTATTTCAGCTTAAGGAAGCCAACGAGAAGTTGAAATTCAACGAGCTTTATAAAAGAGCGATGAATGTCGGTCAAGACCATATTTCTTCAATGGTAAACACACTTGTTTTGGTTTATACCGGTGCCGCCTTACCGCTCCTTCTTCTTTTTATTGACAACCCCCACCCTTTTGTAGAAATTGTGAACTATGAAATTATTGCGGATGAAATAGTCCGAACACTTGTCGGCAGTATCGGGCTTGTTTTGGCAGTTCCGATTACGACAGTGATTGCTGCTTTGGTTTTTAGTAAGAAAAATAATTAACTCGCTAGGTAAATAGACCCCAAAACTTAAATTCGGAAGTAGATCTCCTCTTGGGGAATGTCAAGGCATAAAGAAGTAATTGTATTCATCAAAAGAAAAATGGCCGGAGGGTTTACTCAGTAAAATATCGGCAATTTCCCAAGCGCTCATATTCTCCGAAATTCTGTATTCGGCATTAGTGTCAATTGTTCCATTTTTGCCTACTTTAATAGCTTTTTCTCCGGGAGTCGTATCTTTTGTATTTTCCAGTGCATAACGCAAAATATCTTCATCTCTCACAAAACCATAATAATAAAGATTTCCAACGAGCGCTTCTAATGCAACATTAGTGTTAATTCTTAAGTCAACAGTCCCGTCAACACCCGGCTTTGACCTGATTTCGGAAGCTTCCTGAGGGGTCATTCTCAATCTTTCAACAAAGTAATCTTCAACTTTTTTGGGAGAATTCCAGGTTCTGCCAGGAGCCTTAAAATTTTCTTCATTGGGTTTAGTCAATTTGAAGTAGGCAAAAACACTCAAGACAAGAAATAAAACGATACTCGCAATTACATAGAGACTATTTGTTGAAGATTTTTTAGTCATTTATTACTTAATTATACCCCATAAACACGACCAGAGCAGGGATTCGAACGGAGGATTTTCGAGGGTAAAAAACGGTTATAATCCTCGACTTTCAAAATAGCATTTTGGAAGGAAACAAAGGGCTTTTCGAAGCACCCGAGTCACCTCGGGTGCATATACTGGCTGGGAGACTAGTGCCCTTTCGGGTATTTCCGCGCTTCAAGAAGCGCTCCCTAGATTCTCACCTGCGGTTCGAATCTACAGCACAATAAATCTGACTTATGCCAGAATTATTGTGCTGCGAACCGTGGACAGAGTTCGAACCTATTTTAAATTTTAATTCACTGATAATTCCGGGTATTGAAATATTTTAACTTTTTGAGAATTGGAATTAACAATATGAAGATTAAAACACTAATTATTAATATAATAGCGCTTAAAAAATAAACAGCGGAAGGCCCCTTGATAACTGGGAAATCGTTTTGTAACTCCGGTTTTGTTATCATTTCATACTCTCCCTGAATGAGCAAAAACCATAAGAAGGAAAGAAAGGCTAAGGCAACAATTTTAAGAAATAAAATTAATTTCTTTTTCATCAACTTTAATTATACCAGAAGTATTTTGAGGCTAATTTGCTACGAACCGTGGACAAAGTTAGAACCTATTTTCTTGCTTCGAATAATCTTATTACTTTCCCACTCACATTTAATACCAAATCGTTTTAGTTCGATGATAGGACTTGTCATCGGGTGACTTTTTCTGACCTCTAAACCAGAAAATAAATTTATTATTCGAGATCTATCGACGACAGCTTGAAGTTTCTTTTTAGGAACCAAGGGAACTGCCTCATTCTTTTGCGAGATGTGAGTCACAATTTCCTTAACTACTTTTGTCCATGACATATTGGTATGTTATAAGACCTCTTTCAAAGAAGTCAAGCATTCCGAGATCCGATAATAAATGATATCATTTATTCGAGTAATTTGCTTCTTAAAATCTATCAAAATAGATATTTATAGGGTTATTTGTTATACTCTCAGCATATGAGAAAAGAGGACGAATCAATTCCTAATGCAAGACCAGACGAGCAAGGATCTGACATTACAAAGGGTATTCTTGAACATAAATCTAGCCACGGATTAGAACAGGTTCTTGCCAGTATTCCACCTAGTGAATTGGAATCCATTCTTTTAGAAGCATATGCTTTAAGAGCAAGGAAACTCAGTGTCTATGATGTATTAAGACAATATGAATCTAATGCATTTGTACAACCTGCGGTTATAGATCAAAAGGAGCAGGTTTTATTTGAATCCTTTGTTGTGAGGACACTACCCCAAAAAACAAGATTAATAGAACTTTCACCAGTAACTGCCCTGGGAACTAATAGTGTTTTATCTGACATTAGTCAAAGAACTGTTTTAGGTACTACTAGAAATACAGAAGTTGTTGCTGATGGTGTAACTGTTCTGACTCTGGAATTAGCAAAATTGCGTAGACTAAATAAAAATGATAAAAACCCCATAGATCTCGGAACATTTCAAAGAGAATTAAGAACACAAAAACACGAGCAACCGGGATTCACTCCCCATTTTCATGCACTTAGTCTTGTAAGTTCGGACAACACACATTTTCCGGAGGAGTTTAAATCAAGAGTGTTTTCAGATCACACAAGTATCTACCTTCGAATTATTAGAGATATCCAGGAACTTGGATATCAATCACGGCACCTGAAGGTATCTTTTTCAAACATACGTATTGCAGAGCTATTAATAAAGAATTTAAATTTAAACAGATTCGACATTATGCGGCATACGCAAACTCCGAGTTATAGTCTGCTTGACGAATTTTCAATTCCATTACCCAGGAATGTTACATTTCAAGAACTTGCTGAACTTCCCCGGTCTTTACCCACTGAGCTTCTCTTTCTAAAAAGGCCATTAGAATTTATGGGGCGCGTTTTTAACAAAGTTGCTGTTGACATAAACGATGAATATGGAGGCCAAGTTGAATTGATCTTTGATCTCGATCGACACGCGGGGATTGGTTATTACGAAGATCTATGTGTTAAAATCTCCGCTGAAAACATCGATGGTAGAATTTACCCTTTAGTTGACATCGGATCGAATAATTGGTTAGCAAACATATTAAATAACAAAGACGAAAGATTAATAACAGGTGGAATGGGTACGGAGCTGTTCATGAAAGAATTTAAGGCGCGTTAGTAGAGCAAAACTTGAGTCGACATTCGTAAATTTATCTAAAAGCTCTAAATAAGTTGTTGTATGAATCAAGTTCTATTTCCTGTCCGTAGCAGATTGTAACTATTGGATCTGTATGCCCTATGTTTGCGTTGTAGAGGACGGGAAAATTATAAGGTTTAACAACTCGCTCAATTAATTTTTTTAAAGTTTCTTGTTCACTGTCTGCATACTTATAGGGTCTTCCTACAATGAGCCCTTTTATACTTTTGAATACTCCAGCGTTGTCTAGGTTTGTCAAATACGCATCAACTTCCGATAGGGGTAACCCTGACATGAAATCTTTTCCTTCGGGAATGTCAAGAAAAAATATACTCTTGTTAGGGTCTACCCAATATTTAGTTCCCAAAAGGTATGTTATAGACGGAATTGTCCCGCCCCATGCCCTACCTTTTGCCTTACCTTTTTTGAGCCATTTATAACCACTATTTTTGAGTAAACGTCTTTGGCGTTCCAGATCTTTTTTTTTAAACCAATCCAAGGTTTCTTCTGTCCATTCATCTGCTGGCTCAAATTTTATTACATTTTTTTCTTTTTGAAGGGTCTGTTCTAGAAAATATTTGATACTATATTCCAAGGGTTTTGGATACTCGCCAAATTGCGTCATTATACAAGGGCCATAATAAGTTGCTAACCCAGCTTGACTTTGTAACGCAAAATGAAGAACGGAAATATCTGAATACCCAACAAATATCTTTGGATTGTTTTTTATGAGTTTATAGTCTATATACGGTAATAACTGATTAGAATTATTACCCCCAATTGTGCAAACAATAGCCTTAATGTTAGGATTCGAAAACATTGAATGTATATCCTCTAATCTAGCTTCAATCGAAGCTGAAACATACCCATCGTTTTCCAGAGCATGCTTGCTAATTAAAACATCAAACCCAGATTTTTTAAAAAAAGTAACTGCATTCTCTATACGGTGCATTGCAAAGGGCGCTAACCCTGCAGAAGGACTGATAATTCCAATAGTATCACCCTTTTTAAGTAGATTAGGTTTTACCAATTTCATTGTTTTATAGTCCATATACTTAGGTAAATGGGGTATTTTCCACCAGTTGCCCACAACCTCCTGAAATATCAACCCCTTTACTTAATTGCGTGTCAACCGTATAACCATCAGCTTCTAAACCTTGTTTAAACCGGTTCAAACCATCGAAAGACGATGGGCTAAGTTCACTGCCAGGTGTTGGGTTTAGTAAATTAAGAGTTATGTCAAAATGAGCAGGATCTAAAAGTTGAGAAAGTGACATCGAATGTCTTTCTGAGTCATTAACACCAGATATTAACACATAATTGGCTACAACAGACCGGCTCCTTACACCCGCATACTTTCGACCTTCAACTACAACCTCGTGAATAGGATATACTTTACTTACAGGGATAATTTTACTTCGTTCCTCGTTGAATGGGGAATGTATGGATATATATAACTTAATATCTTTCCCAGATTCTCTTAATCTCTTTATTCCTGGAATTATCCCAACAGTCGATACTGAAAATCTTTTAATATTGTTATTTTCTTTTACAGAATTGTAAAAACTTAAAAGGTTGTCAAGATTTAGAAGTGGTTCGCCCATACCCATCATTGCAACCGAATCAATGGGAGGCTTATCGCTAGATTCCAAATTCGAATTTATAAGGTTTAGTTGTGAAATTAATTCTTCTTTTGATAAATTTCTAGGATTTTTCATCCTACCTGTTTCACAAAAAGTGCAACCGACTGGACAACCAACTTGAGATGAAAGACATACAACATTTGCAGAAATTATTTCCCCATCAAAATTTCCGTTAAAAGGAAAATAAATTGCTTCGATTGCACGTTTATCTTGCGTGTTTAAAATATACTTAACCCCTCCATCTCTTGAATGAAGTGTTCTGGAAATTTCCAGATCGTTATTTTTCGATGAAAAGTCTATCATAAAAAGATTATTCTATTTTCTAACAATGACCATTAGATTCATACCTCGATTGACAAACGATTCTTGTGAGTTATATTTCATTTCTAACCTAAAAACTGTTTGATAAAATTTCGAGTCACTTTCCAATTTTGATGAAACTCTGCTTTTTAGTTTATTCTCAGAATCAAAATCTTCAGATCCAGGCTGAACAAAAACAGGCACCCCGTATGTTTTTATTACTTTTAACCCAGATTCATTTGCAAGTTTTTCAAATAACTCCTTTGAAAAGACGTTTAGCGGAGCAAGGGAGCTACTCCATTTCACCGCTTCATTTTTGTCAAGATTTTTAAGTTCTGGTCCATCAGCTAAATAGTTGTTAATTTTTGAAGCTATAGCATTAGGCAACCCTTGACCCATTATCAATCCAACCCCCTCAGGCTTTAATATTCTTTTTACTTCCTTAAAGAACAAGACAGGTTCTTTTACAAAACTTATTGGGTTGTAGATACTAATCAAATAATCAACACTCGTATCCATAACCTCTTTCATCTCTTGAATGTCACCTTGAATAATTTTAAGACGATTGCTTATTTTTTTTAACTCCTTCTTTTTGAGGGCGACATCCAACATGTCCTTAGATCTGTCGTAAAGCACAAAATTAGAAGAATAGATTTTACTCAACATTTGAATCCATCTTCCGGTTCCGCCACCAGCATCAAGAATAACCGTTTTTTTTGAGATGTCAGGTTTTATATATTTGTCAATTATTCCTAAAATAATTTCGTCGGAAAGCTTCCAGAAAAATTGAGAGCTTGCATTATCAACATTTTTTGAATAATTCTCGAAAAATTTTTTGAATAAATCCCTTTTATTATTAGTCATTTTAATAGGTTGTTTTTACTCCTTTAAGAAATGGATACAAGCATGAGTCCTCAATAAATTTTAGTCCGAGAATCCAAGAAATATAGCGTTCTATTCCCATCCCAAATCCAGAGGTTGTTTGATATTTATGATTTTCCCTTAACTTTATATACCAGTCATATCGACCGGTGTCTTTAATATGCTGCCTTTCCATAGATTCAATTATATTATTAGCGTTATTTTGTCTTTGTCCTAATCCAAGAATTTCACCACCCAAACCATCTTTTATGAGAGGTGGAACCAATAAATCTGCGTTTAGGACCTTAGTATTATCCTTAGGGTCAGGTTTTTGATAAAAGGCAACAGAGTCTCTATCGTAGTTGGTAACCCATACAGGCAATTTATTGTCGCTAACTAGCTTTGTGATCATATTTTCAGCCTTGCATGTTAAAACTCTTCCAAACTTTTTATATTCAATTAGTTTGTTGTATCCGTTGTCTTCAAGTAGCTTAGCGGCATTGTCGAAAGTAATTTTTGCAAACTCATGGTTAGTTGTTTTTTCTAAATTGGTAAGATTTGATATTTGACTGAAATGAAAGTCTCTCTGTTTCAAACCTTTTAACACACATCTCGTGAGGTGCTTGACTAAGTTTTCGGCAACTAGCATAGCTTTATAATAGTCTCCCCGCATCTCGGCCTCACAATGGTAGAATTGGTTCAAATGTCTATTATCAGGGTTTTCGCCTCTGAATGAGGGTAAATAACAATACACAATGTCAAAAGAATTGAAAAGCAAAGGCTCCATACCAAACTGCGATGAATCTGCCAGAAAGTAGCTTTTTCCATCAAGATGAAATTCAATTGGTTTGGAATCTGAGCCTAAAGCAATAGGTGAGGAGATTGAACTTGAAATCAGGAAGAGATCAACTTTTGGCGCACCCAATTTACGAAAATAGTCATCACACCCCTTTTCAACGGTATTTCTAAGTAAAACGAGATTTTCATAATACTTTTTTGAAACAAGGTTCTGGATGTGTTTTTTCGGCTCGAACAAGTTTTTTGTCATAACTACTATATCCACATAGTAAACTTGTATTAATAATACAGTGAAATGATACCGAATGCAATTTTCCAATCGCTTAGTCACAAATTGATTTCAAGTTGATCGTGGTAAGCCTTCGTGATATTATGCCCCATAATGGAAAGGATACATCCTGAAAGTTTAGTTTTTGGTGATGAAGTTAGAGTAATTGCTCCCTCAAGATCACTAGCAATAATCTCGCGAGAAAACAGGTTTATAGCTAACGATCATTTTAGGGAATTGGGAATACAGATTTCATACAGTAAGAACGCAGAAGAAATTGACGATTTTACCTCTTCGTCAATAGATTCGAGAATTGAGGATATGCACGAGGCTTTTAGCAACAAAAATGTTAAGGGCATCTTGACAGTTATAGGTGGTTTCAATTCCAACCAACTACTTCGATATATCGACTGGAAGATTATTGGGAAAAATCCAAAAGTTTTATGTGGATTTTCAGATGTAACTACTTTGAATAACTCGATCTTTACCAAGACTGGACTTGTAACATATTCTGGCCCACATTATTCAACTTTCAGTCAAAAATTATATCTTGATTATACGCTTGATTACTTCAAAAAATGTTTATTCTCCAAAGACTCTTTTAAAGTTGAACCAAGCAAGACATGGAGTGACGATGATTGGTATAAAAATCAGGAAGAAAGAAACCTTATCGGAAACAGAGGTTGGTTTGTAATAAATAGTGGGATCGCTGAAGGCACAATACTGGGTGGTAATTTATCTACATTCAATCTTTTACAAGGAACTGAATATTTTCCAGACATGGATAATTCGATACTTTTTCTTGAAGACTATGAAGGAACAAACCCTGAAATTTTTGATAGGGATCTATAATCTTTGATTCATTTACCCAATTTTGATAAGGTTAAGGGAATGGTAATCGGTAGGTTCCAAAAGGCTAGTCAAGTATCAAATGATAAACTTTTTCAAATTTTTAAAACAAAAAAAGAACTAGACGGTATTCCAGTTATTGCAAATGTTGATTTTGGACACACTGATCCAAAAATTACATTTCCTATTGGAGGAACATGCAAACTGGAAGCAACTAAAGACAATCAACTACTTCAAATTCTAGAGCACTGATTTTAACTCCGCATATCACCTCTTGTGCAACACATTGTGACAAACGAAATTGTATAAAAAGAAGATTAACTTCGAATATTGTTCGTGTTTAAAAGGGAATTTGATCTTTTTCATCAACTTCTTCCGGTTCTGGCTCAACTTCAATTTCTTTAATTTCGTTTTCTATTTCACCTAATCTCTTTTTAAGCTTACGGGCAAACTCTAATCCTCGCTTGAACTTTGGTATTCCTTACTCCAAGTCAATATCTCAAGCTTCAAATTCTTCAGTTCGAAACTTTTTAGAAAGAAACGAAAGTTAGCAAGGTGTATGGGGATATTTTAGGCACTTCGGTTTATTGAGATGCCCGTACTGGCTGGGAGGCTAAGATTCCCTGGGAACTCCTTCGATTACACTCAGGATAAATTCGCTCAGGGTAAACTTCTCATCCTAGTCCGAAATGTTTCGTCAGACTCACACAAATGGTGAGCTTGCCGAACCATGCTGGGAGACTAGGATTCGAACCTAGATAAGATGCTTCAGAGGCACCTATCCTACCGTTAGATGATCTCCCAATATATCAAGGCTAATTTTAACAGAAAAGGGGGCTTTAGAAAAGCCGTTGTATTAATAAATAGGTTTGATACTGCGTGTTTATTTGCGACGCCTCCCATTTTTTATGGCTTCAACTCCAATTTATCTTTTTCAAAAAAAATAAAGGTTTTATATTTCTGAAATGGTTTTAATAAAGAAGACTCCGATTTTTCATTTGGAATGATAATTCCTAACAGTTTCTTCCTTTTCTCTAAATATTCATACAAACAGTAAAAATCCCCATCTCCCGAAACAATAACCGCTTTGTCATACTTTGTATATTCTATTGCCGCGGCATGCAATACCAATTCCGCATCAACATTGCCTTTTGGTTTACCTTGACTGTCTTTGACGGTCGGTTTGAAAACCAGTTCAAACCCAAACGAACGCAGTTTGTTATACAGTTTCTGATTCTGTTTGATATAGCCAATAAACAAAAATACTTTGATAACACGAAATTTGTCGGCAAGATACCGCCTGAATCTTTTATAATCCAATTTCCAGCCGGTATAAATTTTTTTACTTCCTCTGAAAATATCCTTACTTGTACCCAAATTAAGATTTTAGCTGTCAATAAAGGCATAAATTTTATCCATAGAAATTCACACGGAATAAAAATATTCTAGACGATGCAGGGTTTCCTCTTTACCCAATATTTCCGCGCAGTTGGTGATGGGAGGTGTAAATTTCGAGCCCGAAAGGGCAATTCTAAAACTCATAAAAAAATCCCCCGTTTTCCAGCCTTTTTCTTTAATCAAGCCCATTAATTTTTCCTGGATATTTTCATTTGTCCAAGGATTAACCA
>Ga0210057_1010592_pt1 | contig 10398 bp, 13 predicted proteins | sample CryGeyCG2114_010_2_FD_183968 | JGI IMG/M metagenome (GOLD analysis project Ga0210057, IMG submission 183968) | Groundwater microbial communities from aquifer - Crystal Geyser CG10_big_fil_rev_8/21/14_0.10 (SPAdes) (version 2) | ecosystem: Environmental > Aquatic > Deep subsurface > Groundwater ...
AATCCTAAAAATAAAAATAAATTAAGCCAAGCTGACAAAAACAAAAAATATACTGTTCCTGATGCAATAATAAAAGCGCTGCCAAGAATCCACATCTTTTTTCTGTCTTTCATTCCAATTAACAAACTAATCAAAAAAATTAAAACCCACATTGCGCAAGGATTAAATCCATCAATCGCGGCAATAACAATTGTTAAAATAGGTAAAGACCATTTTTGTGGATTTATTTCACCAAAAATAGGCAAAGTTATTGCGCTATTTTGAGATTCATCTGTAGAACAATAATAACTTTCATCTAAGTCACATGTGCTATCTTGAGCTATTACTTCACAAACAATACCTTTGTCTATTTCTCCATTTTTTTGTATCTGATCAACTAAATCAATACATCCAATTTCAACATGTTCCTCAACAACTTGCCTAATTTTTGATCCTGTTGTTTCATCATTTAAATAGCCAGAAATAACCTTATTGCCAATAATTGTTAAAGGTATTGATGATATGCTTATTCCTGGCTGATTAATTTTATCTGCAAATTTTTGAAGTATTTTTGCATTATCTCTATTATTCCAAACTTCAAATGATCTTACTTCAACACTTGGAAACTCTTGAACAAGTTTTTTTAAAAACGCTTTTTCTTTATCACAATGAGGACATCCATCTCCATAAAAAAAAGAAATATACACTTTATTTTGCTCTTGCGCGCGTGAAGATATTGGCGCAAAAACACCAAAAATTAAAATAAATCCTAAAAATAGTATTGCAATTCTTTTCATATAAAAATATTATAACATAGTTTACTAATACAAAAAAATAGTTTTTATTATAAATTTCCTGTATAATAAAATATATGTTTCATGAAAAACATTATAGAACATTTTTTAAATCAATAACTTGGCTGATTATTGGATTTTTAGTTACTTTTGGAGTTCTTATCTTTTTTACAAGAAACTGGAAAGATTCATTTTTTGACGCAAGTTTAATTCAAATTTTAAAATTCATTTTCTTTTATATTCATGAAAGAGCTTGGAATAAATCTAATTACGGACAAGAAATAAAACTTTCAAAAATTCTAAAATAAAAATCCTCCAATTAAGGAGGATTTTTTAATATTATCTGCTTCTTGATCGAGAAGAATTTCTTCTAAACCCACCAGGTCTGCGATTTCTGTTATATTGACCAGTAGATCTTTGACTTCCTGCTGCACTAGAAAAAGCTGGGCGACGACGTATTACATGTCTGTCTTCTGTACCATCTTTTAAGTATATTGCTCGCATAAGCGCATCACTTTCCATTTCAAGCTTTGGCAAACAAAGAATAGGAATTGTTTTTTTAATTAATCTTTCAATCTGTTTAATACTTCCTCTTTGATCAGGAGTTGCAAAAGAAATCGCTCTCCCGTCCATACCAGCTCTTCCAGTTCTTCCAATTCTGTGAACATAATCCTCACTATTTTCAGGCAAATCATAATTAATAACCATTGAAATACCTGTTACATCAATACCGCGAGATGCGATATCTGTTGCAGCCAAAACTCGATATGCACCTGATTTAAAACCATTAAGCGCTTCTTTGCGTTGTGCTAAAGATCGGTTTGAGTGTATTTCAGCAGATGTATGGCCCATTGCCTGAACAAACTTAGTTATTTTTTTTGCTCCATGCTTGGTTCGCGAAAAAATTAAAGCAGTACCTTGATTATCCCTAAGAATCTTTTCAAGAAGACGTACTTTAGCTTGCTTACTTACAATAAATGCTTCTTGTTTTACATTTTTTGCGCTTGTTCCAGCAGGAGAAACCTCAATTCTAATTGGCATTTTCATAAACTGAGAAGCAATCTGCGCAATAGCGCTAGGCATTGTCGCTGAAAACAATAATGTTTGACGATTTTCTGGAGCATATTTAAGAATACGTTTAATATCTGGTAAAAAACCAATATCAAACATTCTGTCTGCTTCATCAAGAATAATTGTATGTATTAAATTAAGTGAATATTGCTTTTGTTCTAAATGGTCAATTAATCTTCCTGGAGTTGCTATTACTACATGAGGATTTCTACGTAATCCTCTAATCTGTATATGAGATGGAGCTCCTCCAATTACTACCTCAGCCTTTAATCCAATTGTTCTACCAATATTCATAAGAGACTCTTCAACTTGAATGGCTAATTCGCGAGTAGGTACTAAAATTAAGGCTTGGCCTTGTTTATTGACCAAACGCTGTATTAATGGAATACCAAACGCAAGAGTCTTTCCGGTTCCAGTTTGAGCAATTCCAACTATGTCTTTTCCTTCAATAGCATGCGGAATACATTGCTGTTGAATTGGTGTTGGAACTGTAAATTTTTTATTATCAAGAATAGCAAGAATCTTGCTGTCTATGCCAAGATTATGAAAATTACTCGCTTGTGAGTTTTGTTGTGTCATGTTTTAAATAAATAATGACCCGAGATTTCAGAGTGGGTCATTATTACAGGACACAAACGAGTTCGAGTCGCTGAAGGCTATAAAAACCCCAGCAATTGATTAAGATAGTATACTAGCATGGATAGTTATTCTTGTCAAGGTATACACAATACTACTTCTCAAACGCATGCTTTTTAGCCTCGTGTTGATCAAGATAAAACTTACGAATACGGATGTTTTGCGGAGTTACTTCAACTAATTCATCGTCTCCAATATACTGTAAAGCAGCTTCTAAATCCATAATTTTTGGTACTGAAAAATGCTCTGTAACACCCTCTCCTTTTGAACGCATATTTGAGAGTTCTTTTGCTTTGGTTGGGTTTACATATAAATCTCCTGGTCGAGAATGCTGGCCCATTACTTGACCTTTATAAACTTTTATCTGTGGTCCAAGAAATAATTCTCCTCGCTTTTGCATATTAGTTAAGCCATATAAATTAGTTTGTCCTGCTTCCATGGAAACCAATGACCCTTGTTCCCTTTCTCGCCAATTTTGAGCGTCTTTGTCATATTGAGCAAAAACATTATGCATAATTCCAAGACCGCGAGTATCAGTTAAAAATTCAGTTCTATATCCAAATAATCCACGAGTTGGGATTAAAAATTCTAAATATGAAATACCATTTTCTGTTTTAGTTTCCTGCATTATTCCATTTCTTTTTCCTAGTTTTTCAATAACTATGCCTGCGTATTCTTCAGGTACTTCAATAGTCACCCATTCATAAGGCACTAATTTTTTGCCATCTTCTTCTTTAACAATAACCTGAGGTCTTCCTACTTGAAGTTCATATCCTTCTCTTCTTAATCTCTCAATTAAAATTGCTAAATGTAACTCACCTCTACCAGAAACAATCCAAGTTCCATCACTCGCATCCTCTACTCTTAAAGCCATATCTGTTTGCAATTCTAAATGTAATCGCTCTCTAACTTGTCGCGAAGTGCTATAATCTCCTTCCCTACCTGCAAAAGGAGAACTATTTACCATAAACTGCATCTTTACAGTTGGTTGATCAATTGAAAGCAAAGGAAGAGCAATTGGATTTTCTTTATCAGCGATTGTTTCGCCAATTGTTATATCTTCAATTCCAGAAATCGCAACAATATCTCCTGCTTGGGCTTGTTCAATTTCAACCTTATCTAAACCAGTATATCCCATTAATGATGATAATCTGGCTTTAATTTTTTCTCCTGCGCGATTTATATGAACAACATCTTGGGAAGCTGATAATGTTCCATTATATATTCTACCAATCCCTATCTTGCCTTTGAAGTTATCTTTTTGAAGAGAAGTAATAAGCATTTGAAGTGGTTTTTTAGGATCTCCACTAGGCTCAGGAATTTCTTTTATAATAGTTTCAAAAATAGGACTAATGTCGCGCATTGCTGAAAGATCAGATTCCATTCCTGCTAAGCCTTGTTTTGCGGAAGAATAAACAATTGGAAAATCTAAAAGCTTGTCTTCTGCGCCTAGCTCTACGAATAAATCAAAAGTATTATTTACTGCTTGTTCAGGATTAGCTCCATTCTTATCAATTTTATTAATAACCACAATTATTCGCAATCCAAGTGATAATGCTTTTTTCAAAACAAATCTTGTTTGAGGCATTGGACCTTCTTTTGCGTCAACAAGAAGAAGACATCCATCTGCCATGGATAATACTCTCTCTACTTCTCCGCCAAAATCAGCATGCCCTGGTGTATCTATAATATTAATTTTAGTATCCCGCAGGTCCCCCGTAGCTTTAGCGGAGGGGGATGTGTCTTTCCAAACCACTGACGCATTCTTAGAAAAAATAGTAATTCCGCGCTCTCGCTCTAAATCATTTGAATCCATTATTAAGTCCGCACCTTGATTTTCTTTTGAAAGCTTAGTATGCGCCTGACGCAATAAAGCATCCACTAAAGTGGTTTTTCCATGGTCAACGTGAGCTATAATTGCTATGTTTCTTAAATTCATATTATCTTGTCATCCTGAACTTGTTTCAGGATCTTATTTTTACTATATGTCGATTCTGAAACAAGTTCAGAATGACGCTATTTAAACAAAAAACCACCTAATTTCAGTGGAATTGACTGATAACGTATTATAATGGAAAAAATAGGATATGTCAAATCAAATTTTTTATTTATTAAAATGCCATATCCATGAATTACTTTGTCCTCTTTTTAAAATATAATAATCCCATTAATCCTATAAGCAATATCCAGTTTGTAAAAAATATCCAAGGATTAGACCACCCAATACCATCAAAAAAAGGAGTATTAAATGGCCAAAGATAAGGAGTTGGAAAATAATTCAAATCATGTGTTGGAATATCAAAAAGAATATGCAATGGCCAAGCAAGTATTGGAAAAGAACTTTTTTTCCAAATTAAAAAAGCAATTATAAAAACAACCAAAGCAATAACTAAGCTATGCGTAACACTATACATACTTAATATGTAAGCAGGCATTGCGTCAGAACTAGGATAATGCTGAAATTCGCCTCCAAATAATACTTTTAAAAAAGGCCAAGCAAAAGCAAAAATATCTGGAATCACACCAAACAAAAAAGCAAATATAAATAATTTTTTATTTTTTTGGCCAAAAGCAAGACCTCCCCACAAACCATGTGAAACAACATCCATATAACTACATTATACACAAAATTTTATAAATAAAAAACACTAACTGATACATAAATACAATTATTGGCAGACCAAATGGACATATCTTATAAATCTTGTTTCAGATAAAGTTATTATGCAGAAATTAGTTAATAAAACTAAAGAATATAAATTCACTCCTTAATATATTGTACTGTAAACAATGGCTCTCCGCCTGCAAAAACTAGATAGTCCAACTGATCTGGAGGAGACGTATGTCTAAGTGTAATTTTTTTAGCTCCATAATCAACGGTATAAAATTTAGGATTCGTTAATGTATTACTTACCCATAATTCAACAGTATTTACCACAGGTCGATCCTTTAACTGTATTTCATAATGATAAAATTTATCTATTTTTTCGACTGGAAAAATTTCTACTTTATCAGAAAACCAATATTCAATTGTCTTTCTTGTAAATATATCATTAACTGTTTCTTGAACTGATTTAACTGTCGATTCGACTGATTCAATCCTCTTATTAAACGCAAAACTTCCGAAAGTTGCTGAATCAATTCCAGGCCAAATAATAAAAAAAATAATCACAGCAATTCCAATATAATTAGTTAAGGTTAAATCTTTCTTTATTAACACTTTCCTAATGAACAAATCATATACTAACAAGTATAAAACAATAGCAAAGGCGATAATTCTCACATAAAAATATAAAGTATCTATAAAAATCATATATTAGAATTACAAAATTATTTCTTCGGTACAGGCAGACCCAACTTCTTCAAAGGTAAATACTCAAAATAATATTGACATCCAACAGAAATTACATAATCAAGTGTATCTTTATATGGTGGATGCTTAAACCAGTCGCTCAAAATATAAATATACCCTACATCTATATTTAATTGCGACATTAATTTTTTATATTGTTTTTTCTTAAAATCGCAGGTCTGAAGTTTTTCATCAACAGAACCAGCCTCTTTCTGAAACTTCATCTAAATGGCTTAAACTTTTAATCATCTTTCTTGTCTTGGTCTGTTATTACCACACTTTTACCGACAGAATATTTATCTGAAAAAATGGGGTCAACAACTGAAATCTCATCCGCCATAATAACATTAATGTCGTCACCATATTCCTCTGCAATATTCCTCAGCTTTTTTATAAAATTTTTTAATTTCATAATCTAATATTCATGTTAATTTATAGAGTCCTCGCGAAACAAAGGATAAATAATCTTTATCGCGCAAAAATTGCAATTGCTGGCGGATTTTATCTTTGATGTGTTTATTATTCGGGTGCAAAACACTCAACTCGTCTGCGAACACATAAACATCATCCAAAGCAAAATATTTTTTGTTGATTTTATCAACGCAATTCATGACATCAAGCAGCCATCCCTTCGCGGAAATTTCTTTCTCTTCCCTCAGAAAGAGTGTCTTTTTCCATTCATCAAGCACTCTTTGTTTTGGTTCAACCTTTCTATCGCGCACATAAAATATTTTGCCAGTTTTTGGAATATGCTTCAGCAAAATATTACAGCCAACCCATCTAGCGCGTCTGGCAGTTGGTGCAAGAGGCTTTCGCTTCTCAATTATGTATGGCATGAAGAAATGCTTTGGAACAACGCAAAAATTAATCACTTCTAAATCTGTTACATTATAACTAAGCAAGAAAAAATTCGGGTTATGGCTTCCAACTAATTGCTCAATCATTGTGCGATATGCTCCATCAGAAACTTTCGCGCCGATTGAATTTTGTTTGCTTTTTAACTCATAATCTTCTTTGCAGTTTGAACAGTAGAAATCGCCTACTGGGTTATTATTTCGGTATTTATCAATTTTGATTTGTCCGCAACTCGGACAAAAGACTGATTCATCAACCCAATGTTCGGTCATCACGCGCGCCCTCTGCGATGCACTTTTATATTGATGAGCAATTTTTTTATCAAAAGTTAGTATCATAATTAATTCTTGGCATCCAAATCATCTTTGTTTACGCTTACCATCCTGCCCGCGTGCACCGTAAACCCTCCATTTGAAAGTAAATAAGGCGGATCAGCAAAAATCATATCAACTGAATTTTCCTTCATTTCAGATAATAATTCCAAACAGTTAGCTTTGTACAGTTTGAATTTTGGTTTTTCGTAATATGGCTTTGTCATGCCTTAAGAATAGCTTATTTCAAGACAAAAATAAAGCTTTTACATACAAAAAAACAACTCAATACTTGGCAGATGGAATGTGTATATCTTATAAATCTGCCTTCTATCGATTTTCCTCTGGTGTATATAATATAAATAAATTTTCGCTAAATTCTATCGGTTCAGAAGAATAGCATTCTAAATTAGCATATAAACTTAATTCAGTTACTATACCTGATACTACTTTTGACGATGAACCCTGTCCACCCGCATTCGCGCAAGTCATACTATCAAAATTTGATGGAATGATCGCTATATGATTCCTAAGCTCATAATTCCCTGTAAAAATTACAGCAACCTTATACATCGTCCGATATAACCCATCTTTCCATGATTTACTAGGTTCCAACTCCTCTGTGTTAATTGTTGGCATGGGTGATACACTTTCATTTATTGGATTGGTAATTATATCTCCATAATTATCTCCACCAATAAATACGGCTCCATCTCTCAGATTCCGACTATCATTATCTTGTTTATCTGAAACACTAGGGTTGTCTTTTGTGTTATATAAAAATTTCGGCCATTCATAAGTATTAGATAATGTCTGCAATACATAAAGAATAAAACCTAAAACTATAACACCTACTACTGCCTGAAATAACCAATGTCCAAATAAACCCTTTATATCTCTCCTTTTTTGAGGCAAATTCAAATCCTCTCGCAAATTAATCGGCTCATCTTCATTGTAAAAATTAGAATGATATCTTTTTTTATCAAATTCTAACTCAACGCGCAATTTCTTAGTCGCATTTTTAAAATGATCAGGAAAAATGCTGTTATATTTTCCTGTATAAATTATATTGTCATTCTTAATCCGGGCAACAAATTCTTCAGTTACATCAGTACCCTTCAAGTACGCCCTTTCTCCTTTGTTGGGATCATAATAAACTGCTTTTAGTATTTTTAAACGTGGCATAATATTTTGTCATATAAAAAACATCTCTGTTGAGAATTTTATAAACCTCTATTATTGGCAGGGGTGGAGGGAATCGAACCCCCGTCTCAGGTTTTGGAGACCCACATACTAGCCACTGTACTACACCCCCATGATTTAGTTTGTATTAGACTTTATTTCTTTAATAACATCTTTTAAAGTAGGAAACTTTTCAAAAAGATATTCAAATCTATCAGTATATTCATCTGTTGTTCCATTAAACAAAGGAGTTCCGTTAGGATAAACAGTATCAAGTTCATCTCCGTATTCATTTAATTTATTATCGCTAAGCCATTGATCAATAATCTGCTTTTGTTCATCAGTTAAATTACGGACATAACCTTCTCCACTTTCCTTAATAATCTGATTAGTTTTTTGAACTCCTTTTATTGCTGTATTTTTAGCAGTAACAACAACATCGCTCGTGCAACCAGCGATTATAAAAGAAGCAAATAATATTTGTAGAAAAAAAATTCTACGTTTCATAAGTGTTTATTTTGTTTCCTTATGAATAACATGCTTTTTACAAAATCTGCAAAACTTTTTAAGTTCTAAACGATTTTGCAATTTCTTTTTATTCTTGAAAGTATGATGAGTTACTCTTTTACATTCAGTACATTCAAGTTTAGTTAGTCTATCTTGTGACATATTGTTTATGTGTAATTAAAAAATTATTAGTAAATGGAGCCACCCGTCGGATTCGAACCGACGACCTACTGTTTACAAAACAGTTGCTCTAACCAACTGAGCTAGGGTGGCATATGGTGGGCCCGGAGGGATTCGAACCCCCGAAGGCACAAGGCCACCTGATTTACAGTCAGGCGCGTTTGACCGCTTCGCTACAGACCCATACCAAAATAATATAACAAAATGTTGATAAAAAATCAAGTAAAAATATAAAATTTATGATAATATGAATATATGAAACTAATTAAATACACAATATGCGCTATAATCATAATATTGCTTTTATTTACTATAATTGCTGTTTTCGCTATAAATAAACAAAATAGTGCCCCTTTTAACACTCAAATAATTAAAAACATTACAAATATAAGAACATATCTTCCTGAAAATAAAGACAAAAAATTAGATATATCACTTATTATGTTTGGAGATATGATGCTAGATAGAGATATATTAGCAATAGCTAAAAAACAAAATAATTTTGCGTATCATTTTGAGCAAATAGATTCTATTATAGAAAATGCTGATATTGCTATTGTAAATTTAGAAGGCCCAATTACAGAATATCAATCAATAGCAACAGAAAATGGTGCTTTAAGATTTACTATATCTGAAAAATTCATCCCTGAAATATCAAAAAGATTTTATATTTTAAGTTTGGCAAATAATCATATGCTAGATTTTAGTCAAAATGGATTAGATCAAACAAGAAAATTTTTATCAGAGGCCAATGTAAAAACATTTGGAGATCCACAAAATAATAAAAATAATCTTTCAACAATAATAACAAAAAACCAAATTGCTATTGGATTAATTGGGTATCATAATTTATGGAAAATGGATACGGAAATAATAGAAAATGAAATAAAAAAAATAAGAAAATCAGTTGATTTTATAATTATATATCCTCATTGGGGAATTGAATATAATTCAACAGAATCTAATGCTCAACAAAAAGAAGCGCATGCATTTATTGATGCTGGGGCTGACTTAATTATAGGGTCTCATCCGCACGTTGTTCAGCCAATGGAAATATATAAAAATAAAGTTATTTTTTATAGTATAGGAAATTTTGTTTTTGACCAATATTGGTCTGAGCAAACTTTGCTTAGTTTAGGTGTTGGACTTAATCTTGAAAAAAATAAAGACAAAATCAAACAAATATATTATCTGCATCCAATAAAAATTAATAAAAAAGGGCAGCCAACTATAGCAAACGAAAAAGAAGAAGAAACAATACTAAAAACACTTGAAGAAAATTCAAGTCTATCTGAAAGTATAAAATATGGCATCAAAAATAAAACATTTTTAATTACTTCTCAGTAAATGCAATACCAAAATAACTTGTTGTTTCTACAAAAGGCCTTTCAGAAAAATCATTTGAATTTTTATTATATAAAATATTTGGAATAAGATTACTTTCTTTTGCGTATATCATAGCAGAAACCAAACTTGCTGGAGAATCTATATAATCATTATTTAATTCAATAATCTTTTCAACTTCATAATT
>Ga0210057_1010594_pt1 | contig 10397 bp, 12 predicted proteins | sample CryGeyCG2114_010_2_FD_183968 | JGI IMG/M metagenome (GOLD analysis project Ga0210057, IMG submission 183968) | Groundwater microbial communities from aquifer - Crystal Geyser CG10_big_fil_rev_8/21/14_0.10 (SPAdes) (version 2) | ecosystem: Environmental > Aquatic > Deep subsurface > Groundwater ...
GTCGGCGGGCAGGTGGAGTCTGGTACACAAATACGGTAATGGATAAAGCCAAAGGTTGGCAGGAATGGATAAACGAGGGAACATTTTAAGAGGCTGGCAAGGATTTTTGTAAAGTCTTGATAACCGGTTCTAATTCTCCATTTAAGATTTTTTCTAAATTATGCCAGCTTTTTTTAATTCGGTGGTCAGTTATCCTATCTTGGGGAAAATTGTAGGTCCTGATTTTTTCTGCTCTTTGGGCCTGACCAATTTGTTCTTTCCTTTCTTTTGATAGTTTTTCGAATTCTTTCATTTCCTTTCTTTCCAAAAGTTTTGCCTCTAAAATCGATATCGCACTTTCTTTATTTTTTTGTAAACTCCTCTCTGTTTGGCAGGTGACGGTCATTCCGGTTGGTAAATGGGTAACCCTAACCGCCGTCATTCTTTTATTAACATATTGCCCACCATGACCGGAAGCTTTATAGAAATCGAACTTCAAATTTCCCGGGCTTATATTAATTTCGGTTTTTTTCGGTCTTGCCAAGACCGCCACCGAAGCTGTTGAGGTATGAACTCTCCCTGATTTTTCCGTCTCGGGAATTCTTTGAACTCGATGGACACCAGCCTCATTTTTCATTTTTGAAAAGGTATTTTCACCTTCTAATTCAAAAATAATTTCTTTGAGGCCTCCGATGTTACTTTCTCTTGAATGAAAAATCCTTTGTTTCCAACTCTGACTTTCTCCATATTTTGAATACATTCTAAACAAATCTCTGACAAAGAGAGCCGCTTCTTCACCGCCAACCCCGGCCCTAATTTCGATAATGACCGATTGCTGGTTCATCGACTTCGCTTTTTTTCTAACCTTTTTCTGAATTTTTCTACTCGCCCCATCGTATCAAGTATTTTTTCTTTTCCAGTATAAAAAGGATGACATTTTGAACAAATCTCAATTTCAATAAATTCTTTCGTCGAGCCGATGGTAAAAGTATTGCCACAAGCGCATTTTATTTGTGCATTAGGAAAGTATGGTGGATGTATATTTTTCTTCATATACCAAGCTTCCATTTATGGAAGCGCAGGCGGAAAAGAGGACGAAGTCCTCTTTGACCATTCATAATCATAACTTATTGCTATTGAAAAATCAAGACGAATATTGTAAAATTTTATTATATGGTAAAACCTAAAGAAGTAGATTTTAATATTGATACGGAAGAAATGGCCAAGGCCGGACTTCATTTTGGTCACAAGACTTCGAAAGCTAATCCTAAAATGAAACCCTATTTATATGGAGTGAGAAATACAATCCATATTATTGATTTGGAAAAAACAAAAGAAAAATTGGTTCAATCTCTCGGGTTCATAAAAAATTTAATTTCTGAGAATAAAATCCTCTTGGTGGTTGGAACAAAAATTCAGGTGAAAGATCTGGTAAAAAATTTTGCGACTGAATGTGATTTGCCCTATATTAATGAAAGATGGTTGGGAGGGACTTTTACTAATTTTGGGGTAATTAAAAAAAGAATTGATTATTTTAAAGACTTGGAAAAGAAAAAGGCAGATGGAGAACTCGAAAAATATACAAAAAAAGAAAGAGCTAAAATTGGCAAGATTTTAAAGGATTTAGAAATAAAATTTGGTGGTATTAAAAATTTGGAAAAATTACCGGATGCTGTTTTTGTTTTGGATATGAAAAAAGATGCCCTGGCAGTAAAAGAAGCGATGACTAAGGGGATAAAGGTAATTGGAATCTCAAATACTAATGTTGACCCAACCCTAGCTGATTATCCAATTCCAGCCAATGATAATGCCATTTCTTCGGTAAAATATATTTTAGATAAGGCGAAAGAAGTTATTATAAGTCAAAAGTCAAAACTCAAAAGTAAAAAGTAGTATGGTTACTATTAATCAAATTAAACAATTAAGAGAGGAAACCGATGTTTCAATTACCGACTGTAAAAAAGCCTTAGAGGAAGCAAAAGGTGATACAAAGAAAGCAAAAGAAATTTTAAAAAAATTGGGTCGCGACTTTGCCCGGGCAAAGAAAAAAAGGGAAGTGAAGGCGGGGATAATCGAAAGTTACATCCACTCCGGGAAAAAAATTGGAGCAATGGTTGAACTACGTTGTGAATCGGATTTCGTTGCCCGCTCTGAAGATTTTCAAAAATTGGCTCACGAATTATGTCTTCAAATTGTGGCTATTCTACCAGAAGAAACCCCCTTCCTGAAACAACCCTGGATTCGAGATGAAACAAAAACAGTTAGAGACTTAATTGACGAGTACATTTCTAAATTTGGTGAAAATATCGTTGTTAAAAGATTTGTCAGATATGAACTCTGAAATAGTAGCTTCAATTATTTTATTAGGCTCAGTTTTTGGCATAGTAGGAATTATTGTACGCAAAATTCCGGTTTTATTAACTTTGCCTGAAATTTTACTTCAAAAAGAAAGTTTTTTTTCGAAATTGAAAGAAAGATTAAAGAAATTAAATCCTTTCCGAAATTTTTCTTATGAGATATTTTTACAAAAAATTTTGACGAAAATTAGAATTTTGAGTTTGAGAACCGATAATAAAACTTTTAACTGGCTTCAAAAATTAAGAGAAAAAAATCAAAAAAAGAAAATTGAAAAAGAAGACAATTATTGGGAAGAAGTTAAAAAAGAAATAAAAAAGAAATAAATTATGCCAGCGTAGCTCAAAGGCGGAGCGAGCCCGTCTTTTTATGCCCGGGTAGCTCAATTGGTAGAGCAGCGCTTTTGTAAAGCGAAGGTTTGGAGGTTCGATCCCTCTCCCGGGCTTTTTTAAAAGATTTTTCAATGAGTTACGATTTTTATAATTCCGAAGAATACAGAGAAAAACAAAGAGCGATAACTAAAGAAAACTGGAGAAAAGGTCTTTTTAATTTCCATTTCAAAAGAGAAGAAAGAATATGTGCAAGAAAAGGATGTGGCAAAACTTTTGAAGTTATTCCAAGCAATCCAAAAATTTATTGTAGTGAAAGTTGTGCGGCTCGTGTTAATAATAAAAAGAGAGAACCTCCTTCTATTGAAACTCGATTAAAAGTAGCAAAATCATTAAAAGGAAGAAGAAATCCATTTAAGGGCATCATAAAAGTACCTAGGATAAAAACCATATGTGCTAATCCTCGTTGTAAGAAAGTATTTTTAAGAGAATGTTGGGTAAAAAGAAAATTCTGCAGTAATAAATGTGCAATGGAAGTAATAGGAGGAAAACCAACTTCTCCGAAAGCTGCTCGAGGAAAAGCAGGTATTCGAAAAGATATTAGTGAGACAATTTATTTCTATAGTCGGTGGGAAGCAAATATCGCCCGTTTATTTAATTATTTAGGCATCAAATGGATATTTCAGCCGAAAACATTTGATTTGGGTTCACAAAATTATACGCCAGATTTTTATTTGCCAGATTATAATATCTATATTGAAGTTAAAAATTTTCTTTGGAAATATTCCAAAATAAGAGATAGGAAATTTAGAAAACTTTATCCAAATATAAAATTAATTTTACTTTTGAAGAAAAATTATTTAGAACTCGAAAGGAAATATTCACATTCAATAAAAAACTGGGAATATAAAAATAGTCCATTCCCAAATAATAAAATTGTTATCGGTTCGAGCCTGACCGCTGGCTCATGATTCTCATTTATATTGTTTGCAAAAATAAAAGAGAGGCAAAAAAGATTGGTTTATCCTTGGTTAAAAAAAGATTAGCTGCTTGTTGTAATATTTTTCCCATCGAGTCAATTTATTGGTGGCAAAATAAAATAGTTCAAGATAGGGAAGTAGTTTTAATTACCAAAACTTTAAAAAAGAATTTTAAGAAAATTGAAAAGGAGGTTAAAATATTGCATAGTTACAGAGTGCCCTGTATCTTAGAAATTCCAATAAAAGAGGGTAGTTTTGAATATTTAAATTGGTTAGAAAAAGAAATTAAATAAAGGCCCAGCCCTTGACAAGCCCTTTTTGGAAGATTAAAATTAAAATTGAAGAGACAAATATATGCCCGGTAGTGAAAATTCGACCACTGCCGCGGCAGTGATAATAAACGGAGTTTAGTCGAATTTCTACTACCGGGTATGGCTAAGAAGAAAAAGAAAAAATGCGGTTGTGAGTAAAAAGAGATTTGGGAAAAAGGAATGAGTTGAAAATCAGGAAGTCTCTTCCTGATTTTTGGTCACCTAGCCTCCATGGGAGGCGAGGTGGAAAAGAGACGAAGTCTCTTTGACTGCGAATGGAAAGAACTTTGAAAAGTGAATAATGGAAAAATTAGTTTTTTAGAGTTGCTCCGATAGTCCCCTCATGGGGACACATTCAATTATGAGGATTTGATCCTGGTCCAGGATGAACGCTGGCGGCGTGGATAAGGCATGCAAGTCGAGCGCCCCCCACCACTTTATGCGGATTTCTAATTCATTTATGACCTTTGTATTTAGATAAAGGTTGTAAAGTTTGTTTTTGAAGTCCATATAAAGTGGTGGGGGGAGCGGCGAACGGGTTAGTAACACGTGGGTAACCAACCGCTAACACAGGCATAACCCATCGAAAGGTGGGCTAATTCCTGATAGTCCCAGCACATAAATTATGTGCCGGGTAAATGGTTTCGAGCAATCGATTCCGGTTGGCGATGGGCCTGCGGCCTATCAGCTAGTTGGCAGGGTAATGGCCTACCAAGGCAATGACGGGTAGGGGGAATGAGAGTTCGTCCCCCAACAAGGACACTGAGATACGGGTCCTACTCCTACGGGAGGCAGCAGTCGAGAATATTGGACAATGGGGGAAACCCTGATCCAGCGACGCCGCGTGGAGGAAGAAGGTCTTCGGATTGTAAACTCCTTTTCTCCGGGAGCAATCCCCCACCACTTTTTGTGAAAATTTTTGTAAGAGGTAACGCCAATTACAAAAACTACAAATTCGTGGAAAGTGGTGGGGGATGAGAGTACCGGAGGAATAAGGGATTGCTAACTCTGTGGACTCAAAAAGAGTCGGCGCAGAGCTTTCCCAGTAATGGGAAATAGGAAAACTTGGCTTATATGCTGGAACATCTTTCGTTGTCCGCTGAATGTTTCCGAAAGGAACGCGACGAAAGACAATCAGCAGGGAAGTTGTTATAATTAAAGTAGTGATGGCTAAAATTTCTGAAGAACAAAAGGCAATTATTACTGGCACGCTATTGGGTGATGGCTACATACACAAAGATAAGTATGGTGGTTGTCGTTTAGAAATTAAACATTCTGAAAGTCAAAAAGAATATGTGTTTTGGCTTCATCAGAAACTAAGTACTATTTGCCCCGGTTTGCCAAAAAAAAGAACGGATAATAACCAATGGAAATTCAACACCGAATCTAATTCAGATTTGATAAACTTCAGGAGGTTATTTTATCCAAATGGTCTGAAAGTAGTGCCTAAAAATATTTCAGAATTTTTAACTAATCCTTTAAGTCTTGCAATTTGGTATATGGATGACGGAAGCTTGGATTTTAGACCAAAAAGTCATTATGCTTTTAGTCTCAAAACAAATGCTTTTACTTTGGAAGAATGCCGATTATTATCAAAAGTTCTAGATAATAATTTTGGTATTATATCTTCTATCCAATATCCTATTTGCAGGAGTAAAAGATATCCTCAAATTTATATCGGCAAAACAGGACGAGACCGGTTTGTAAAAATCATAGAACCGTTCATTTTAAATTGTTTCCGATATAAATTACCTAAATATAATTAACCCCTCAGAGACTTATCACTTTATGTGATGGATGGCTAATCTTTATTAGTCATAATACGCTGAGCTCCTCAAAAGAGGATGATAATATAGTCCATATAGCTATAAAAGTTATATAGCCAGCAGCAGCGGTAAGACAGAGATCCCAAGCGTTATCCGGATTTATTGGGCGTAAAGGGTCCGTAGGCGGCCCGCTAAGTTTTCTGTTAAATCTCCTGGGCTTAACCTAGGAGCTGCGGAAAAAACTGGTGGGCTAGAGGGCGTTAGAGGCTGATGGAACGGCAGGTGTAGGGGTGAAATCCGTTGATATCTGCCGGAACACCAAAAGCGAAGGCATTCAGCTGGGATGGCCCTGACGCTGAGGGACGAAAGCGTGGGGAGCAAAAAGGATTAGATAAATCCCGTTCCGGCTCCACAAAACGGAACAAAGGGTGTCCCCTCTGACGGTGACGTCAGAGTGCGCATCTAGCTGTATCGGGGAAACCCGTCAGTCGGCGGGTAATCCCGAGGGAAGCGAGTGCATAAAGCGTTATGTGCTTCGCCCCGTAGAGACTAAGTGCAGAAATCTTTTTAGGTTTTTGCCAACGCTGGACCCGCAAAAATTTTCTTAAAAGAAAATTTCGGCGGGATGATATAGTCCGATCCTCCGAGCAATCGGAGAAATAGAAATCTACAATATGACCCTTGTAGTCCACGCCCTAAACGATGGACACTGGCCGCTCGAAGTGTCGACCCTTCGGGTGGCGAAGCTAACGCGTTAAGTGTCCCGCCTGGGAAGTACGGCCGCAAGGCTAAAACTCAAAGGAATAGACGGGGGCTCACACAAGCGGTGGACCATGTGGCTCAATTCGACGACAAACGAGGAACCTTACCAGGGCTTGAAATTCTGTTGAAAGTTCGCCGAAAGGCGAATCTACCCACAAGGACAACAGGACAGGTGCTGCATGGTTGATGCTTTAAGAAAAGCATACGACCCTTTCTAGAGTAATCTAGATTGAAAAACCAGCTCATAACGGTGAAACCCGAATTCTTTAATGATATAATTAAAGAATGGGTAATACCGTGGGAAGTGCGAGTACTAATTTTTGTAATTTCTTCTCGAACGAGGACGATGCTTACATTCTTGGTCTTTGGTGCGCCGATAGTTATTGGTGGGCGAGTTCGATTGGATTAAGTAATACAGATTCTGATTTAATTGAGATATTTAGAGAATTTTTAAAGAAATTTTTTCCAGAAAATAGGATAAAATTTAACCGGAACCATTTATTCGTTAATAGTAGGCCCTTATTAAGAGAATTTACTTCTGCCGAGAATAGAGTGAGTGATTTAAAGGACACTAAAATTATCCGAGCCTATCTTGCTGGACGTTTTGATGGCGATGGCTCAATTGATAAAAATCTGCGAAGCGACTGCCGGATTGTTTATGGAAGAAAAAGCGAAGCAGAAATAGATAGAAAACTTCTCGAAAGAATTGGTATTAAGAAGGTAAAAGTTTATTATTACCAGTCCGCAAAAACCTTCTGTCTATATATTTCTCGTTACGAAGTAAATAAATTTTTAGAAAGCATTTCACCTCATTCAATGAAGTTGCAAAAATTAGTACTCGCATTCCGTAGAGACTTAACTCTCTTGGGCAAGAGAGTTTAATGGAATAAATTTCCATTACACGCTGGTTCCCATTTCTGGTAGTTGGAAGAAGGAGGGATAAAAATGAAATATGAAATAAAATATGTTAGTATATGGCGAGAGAAAGAAGCGATAGTTTGCACAAAAGAAATTGAGGCTAGTAGCGACTCCGAAGCAATAGAAATTGCTCGTAAGTTTGTAGGAGAATTTAATTCACGGAAAAATACTCTTGAAAAATTTAAACTCCGAGGAGTTATAAGAATCGATCAAGAGAAAAAGACCACAAAAGTACTTTAAAGTAAGGAAAGAAAGTGCTCTCTTTCCCTCTTTTTTCCAGCTACCAACCCTGCCAAAATTTTAAAAAAATTTAGGCGGGTGAATGGGAAATGGTATAGTCCATACCGAAAGTAATTTCGGACGCATATGGTCGTCAGCAGGTGTCTTGAGATGCTCCCTTCAATGGGGAAACCTGCGCAACCCTCATCCTATGTTTGCTTGGCTCCTCACCTTCGTTCGGAGTTATCCTACGAAATTACGAAACCGTACGAAATTACGAAAAAAATAAATTTCGTATTTTCGTAAAAAATTCGTACTTTCGTAGGAAACAGCGACGAGCGGAAGCGAGGAGCTGGGATGTCATAGGAAACTGCCTCGGATAACGGGGAGGAAGGTGAGGATGACGCCAAATCAGCACGGCCCTTTGACGCCCTGGGCTGCACACGTGGTACAATGGCTGCTACAAAGGGTCGCAAAGCGGTAACGCGGAGCTAATCCCATCAAAAGCAGTCTTAGTTCGGATTGAGGTCTGCAACCCGACCTCATGAAGCCGGAATCGCTAGTAACCGTGAATCAGCCACGTCACGGTGAATATGTTTCTGAGCCTTGTACTCACAATAAACGCGCTCGGCAGGTACACAAACCAGAGAGTTAAAATCTCTCCCTTCGTTGGCTCAACGAAGAGTAGCTGAAAGACAATCATTTGCCGCGAGGCAAATGGTAGAGGGTCTGGATGCAAATGGTAGCCCGAATTATAAAGAGCTGGCCGACCCATGGATGGGCGGTGAGCATGGGGAAGACCAATTCCACCGGCTCGATTCGGGATGCCAGGAATGGTTTATGTGTTGACCCGAGGAGATCTGATGCTGTATAATGGAATTGACGCAGCGTCAGAAGTCAGCTGAATCATAGTACCCGCCAAAATTTTGCAAAGCAAAACTTAGGCGGGGAAGGGTTCACTCTAATGCAATGTTAAACCCAAATTATATAGTTGGTTTAGTAGATGGAGAAGGTAGCTTCACCGTTTATATTCGGAACCCTGATTTTAAAAAGAAAGTGAAGAGACGAACAAGAGCCGAACCGAGATTTTATTTGAAACTTATAGAAAAAGATAAAGATATTCTGTATGAATTAAAAAATTTCTTCGGTTGTGGAAACGTATATTTCCAGATAGATAAACGGAAAAATCATCAAAACTGTTATCGATATGAAGTAGGAAACCGGAACGATTTAGAAAAGATCGTTATGCCGTTTTTCAAGAAAAATCGATTAAAATTGATGTCGAAAAGAAAGGATTTTGAAATCTTTTGTAAAATAATGAACGAAATTAGAAAAGGAGAACACTTAACTAAATCAGGTTTAAAGAGTTTATACCAACTTAAACAAAAAATGCATTAGAGCTCGCCGTATGCGGGAAATCCGCTCGTGCGGTGGGAACATCAACTCTGAATTCCCAGAGGATAATCGCCCGTCACGCCAAGCGAGCTGGGAATAGCCGAAGTGCCCCGCAAGGGGAGCTAAGCTGGGCTCAGTGAGAGGGGCGAAGTCGTAGAAGCAATCTGCTTTTGTTGCGACCATAAGGGGAAACCCTTAGAGAGAAACTTGGCTATATGCTGGAAACTCTGTGTATCTTGGATTACTTATGTTAAAATAAATTAACGTGAGTGAAAAAATCTCAAGTGCAGACAACCAGCAGGGAAGCGAGCACATAAAACGTTATGTGCTTCGCCCCTCAGAGACTACACGCCGAGCTCCTCTTTCTAAAATAGAGATACAAACTTATTTTCTTGGAGCGTTGCATGATGGAACGTTCAGCAGTAATCGGAGATTCCGAATTTCACAGAAAGGTACCGAATGGTTAAAAGTCTTACAAAAGTCATTGAAAAAATTGGGCTACAATTCCTGGATTTATAAAGAGGGTTCAGATAGGGAAGTGTATGTTCTAGAAACTTTGGCAGACTTCTTAGATTTCAAATTCGATCCAATGAAATTAAAGACTAGGAAAGAAAAGATTGGATATATTAGAGGATTTTTCGATGCCGAAGGTGGCATTCCCAGAGACAGTAAAGCAAGATTCTACATTCAATTAGTTCAGAATAATAAAGAAAAATTGGAGAAATTAAAGAAGCTTCTAACTAATCTAGGTATAGAAACAGGGAAAATTCATAATCCGAGCCGAAAAGTAGATCCTGATTATTGGAGAATGTACGTCTTAGCAGATTCACAGAAAAAATTTATAATGAGGATAGAATCATGGCATCCAAGAAAAATAAGAACTTTAAGAAAGAGGATGAAGATATAGTCCATGCCTTATAGCGATATAGGGGAAAACATGAACAAGGCACGGGTAGCGGAAGCTGCTCGTGGATCACTACATTTTAAATTAGATTTTAGATATTAGATTTTAGATATCTGGATCTAATTAGTGTCGATTGGAATTGATGATTGAGAATTCTATTATCAATCCTAGGGTATTGATCGAACACCTCAAAGATCGATCCGGGGCAACTCTAAGAAACTAGTGGTATTACAAAGTTTATCGCTCGCCCTCTCTGGCACGAAAGTGCCAGCGGTCGCCTTCGGCGACCTTCGGGCTCGCTCTCCAGAAGCCGAACGCAGTGAGGCGAGAAAAGAGATTTATCTCTTTGAACACCCTCGGTTTCTGGCGGTCGGCCTTCGGCCTCCCTGTTTTCCTACACGGGGAAACTGTCAGTTTCCCCGACCCCTTTCCGATACGGGTTTTTTATTGAAATTGGCCTTTACAGGCTTTTTATTTTT
>Ga0210057_1010597_pt1 | contig 10394 bp, 9 predicted proteins | sample CryGeyCG2114_010_2_FD_183968 | JGI IMG/M metagenome (GOLD analysis project Ga0210057, IMG submission 183968) | Groundwater microbial communities from aquifer - Crystal Geyser CG10_big_fil_rev_8/21/14_0.10 (SPAdes) (version 2) | ecosystem: Environmental > Aquatic > Deep subsurface > Groundwater ...
GATTTGCTTAAAGGTTACGGCTTGGAAAAAATTTCAGTGGCCAAAGGCGACGTCTTTGACCCGAAAATTCATGAAGCCGTAAGCGAAGTTTCAGGCGATAGTCCTCCCGGAACCGTTGTTGAGGAAGTTGAGAAAGGTTATATGCTTAATTTTAAAGTAATAAGACCATCAAAGGTAAAAGTGTCGAAATTAAATCAAACAGCAAATAATTAAATAAAAAATATGCCAAAGATTTTTCCGCCAAAGGCGGATCCGCCTCGGGCGGAAGGAATAGGTCGAATAAAGGGAATTAACCTTTATTAAAAATATATGAGCAAAATACTTGGTATAGATCTCGGAACGACTAATTCGGCCACGGCGATAGTGGAAGGCGGCGAGCCCCGCGTTTTGGAAAATCAAGAAGGTAATCGGACTACGCCGTCCATTGTGGCTATCAGTAAATCCAACGAAAGACTGGTGGGGCTCTTGGCCAAGCGGCAGGCCGTCGTTAATCCCAAAAACACAATTTTTTCAGTGAAGCGTTTAATCGGTCGCAAGTTTACCGACCCGGAGGTTCAAAGAGATAAATCCTGGCTGTCTTATGATTTGAGAAGCTCGGAACAGGGCGGCGTTGAAATTAAAATGGCTGATCCTTCGGCTGGCTCAGGACAAAGCCGTTGGTACAAGCCCGAAGAAATTTCAGCCATGGTTTTGCAGAAGCTTAAGCTTGATGCCGAAGCCAAATTAGGCGAAAAAATTGAGGAGGCCATTATCACCGTGCCGGCTTATTTTGACGACAGCCAGCGTCAAGCCACTAAGAACGCCGGTGAAATCGCCGGCTTTAAGGTCAGGCGGATTATTAATGAACCGACAGCGGCCGCTTTGGCTTATGGTTTGAACCGCGAGAAAAACGAACAGATTGTTGTGTACGATTTTGGCGGCGGTACTTTTGATATCTCCATTCTTGAAGTAGGCGATAATATCGTTGAAGTCAAAGCCACCGGCGGCGACACTCACTTGGGCGGCGATGATTTTGACAAACGCATCATTGAATATCTTGTTCAGGAATACAAAAAACAGGAAGGCATAGATATTTCCAATGATTCTTTGGCTCTTCAGCGTTTGAAAGAAGCGGCCGAAAGAGCCAAGCACGAACTTTCAACCGTCATGGAGACCGAAATTAATTTACCTTACATCACTTCTGACGCCGCCGGCCCCAAACATTTCTTATTGAAACTAAGCCGGGCCAAACTTGAAGATTTGGTTCACGATTTCATTGACCGTTCCCTTGAACTGGTAAAAGAAGCCGTAACCGCTGCGCCGCCAAAAGGAGCAGGGCTTAAATTCGGCGACATTGACGAGGTAATTTTGGTCGGCGGCCAAACCCGGATGCCGGCCATGCAGGAAGCGGTGAAAAAACTTTTCGGCAAAGAGCCGCACCAGGGCATTAATCCCGATGAAGTGGTGGCGGTGGGCGCCGCGGTCCAGGCCGGAATTCTTCAGGGCGACGTTAAAGACATTTTACTTTTGGACGTCACGCCTCTTACTTTGAGCATTGAAACCTTGGGCGGCGTGGCCACGCCGATGATTCCCAAGAATACCACTGTTCCCACGGCCAAAACCCAGATATTTTCAACGGCGGGCGACAACCAGACCTCGGTTGAAATTCACGTCGGCCAGGGCGAGCGTCCGATGATGGCTGATAACAAAACCTTGGCCCGTTTCATTTTGGACGGCATTCCGCCGGCGCCCCGGGGCCTGCCTCAGATTGAAGTAACCTTTGACATTGACGCCAACGGTATTTTAAGCGTGAGCGCCAAAGATAAAGCGACCGGCAAATCCCAATCAATAAAGATTGAGGCCTCAACGAGTTTGAACAAGGAAGAGATTGAGCGCCTTAAAAAAGAAGCGGCCGAACACACTTCTGAAGACGAAAGAAAAAAGGAGTTGATTGAAACCAAGAATCAGGCGGAATCGTTGATTTATGTTTCCGAAAAAAGTCTCCGCGAAGCCGGCGATAAAATAGCGGCCGACATTCGGGAAAGCATTAATAAGAAAATCGAGGCCTTACGGCAGGTAAAAGACAGCGCTGATGCCGAGGTCATCAAAGCCGCCGCCAAAGAACTTTCCTTGGAACTTCAAAAAATAGGCGAATCATTGTATCATAAAGGCAATGAACCAAACGAGCCCGGCTCCACTGAGCCGACCGCCAATTGAAGTTGAGGTTGATAAATCAATCCTGAAAGTAGTTTTGTTGGGATTTTTAGGAACAGCGGTTGCCGCCGCTTTAAGTTTTTTCTTTGTTCAGTTTCTTCAAGGGATAGCTTCTTTATGGTGGCTGCTTGGCGCTTGTTTGATTTTCTTGGTTTTGGCGGTCCTTAACGCATTTTTCATTAAGAGCAGCGGGAAAATCGTTTTTATTGTTTTTTTGGAAAGCTTGGCGCTTATTGTCCCCCTTTATTATTATGTTTATCCCGAACCGTCGTTCGTTTTGCTTGGCGGCGCTTTCTTGTTTTTGATTTTCGGAGCAACCGGCATCAAACAGGGTAAAAATATTTTGATGAACCTGCTGGAGATTAAATTTTTTTCGGTGAGCCGGGGAGTAACTCCGAAAGTCGTAACCGGAATTCTTATTTTTATGAGCGCGGTTTTTTACGTGGCGGCTTTTGAGCGGGGTGACGCTCTTCAATCTCTGGAAAAACTGGTCATCAAACCCTTGATTCAAAGCACCGAGCCGCTCTTGCGTCTTTGGATTCCCGACATCTCGCTGGAGAAGCCCTTCGGCGAATTTATAAAAAAATTCACGGAGTCGCGGCTGGAGAGCATGCAGCCTGATTTTATGAAGTATTTGCCTGAAGTGCGCGAGGGGCTTGTGGCCGCGGCATCCGAAGAAATCAAAAGTTCGCTGGAGAAAAGTCTGGGGCCGATTAATTCCCAAGACACGGTTGCCGAAGTGGCCACCAAGTCGTTTAAAAGATATTTTGCGGGTCTGCCGCCGCAATTTCAGCTGGGCATAGAAATTGCGATAGCCGTTCTTTTCTTTTTAACCCTGCGCGGTTTGGTGGTTTTGTTTTATTGGTTCATTAACTTCTGCGCTTTCCTTGTTTTCAGGTTTTTGGTGCTTACCAATTTCGCCCATATTGCTTTGGAAGCCAGAAGCCGTGAGTTTGTAATATTAACTTAATCCCTCACCCTTCAAAGACAGGAAGCTAAGATTAAATTGTATGAACATGTTGTTAAAAACAAACACAAGAACATTAAAAGGTCATTATTCTAAAAAGACCGCTTCTTTGAAGCGAAGTCTTTGAAGGGTGAGGGATGGCAAAGGATTATTACAAAGTTTTGGGCGTGAAGCCCGGCGCTTCAGCCGAAGAAATTAAAAAGGCTTATCGCCGGCTCGCTCATCAGTATCACCCTGATAAAATTCACGGCAATGAAGCCAAGTTTAAGGAAATAAACGAAGCTTATCAGGTTTTGTCAAACAACGAGAAACGGTCTCAATACGACCGGTTTGGCCAGGTTTTTGAAGGCGGACCCGCTTATGGCGGAGGAGGACCCATGCCCGGCTGGGAAAATTTTGGTTTTGGTGGCGATGGCTTTCGCTGGAACGTTGATTTGGGAAACGATTTGGGCGACTTGGGCGAGGTTTTTGAAAGCATTTTTGAGCAATTTGGCGGCCGGCCGAGAAGACAGACTTATACTCGCGGTTCTGACATTGAATTGATTCAAGAATTGACGCTGGAACAAGCTTTTGCCGGTTTAAAAAGAAAAATCAAATACAATACTTATGTTCCTTGCGGTACTTGCGGCGGAGCCGGTTATGATAAAAATAAAGGGTTTACCGTTTGTTCGGTTTGTCAGGGCAAGGGTGAAATTCGCGAGCAGCGCAAAACTTTTTTCGGCAATTTTTTCCAGGTTAAATCTTGTCCTGATTGCCGCGGCCGCGGCGAAAAACCAAATGCGTCCTGCAAGGCTTGCAAAAGCACTGGCAGGATTTTGGGCGTGAGGGAGGCAGCGGTTGAAATTGCGCCGGGCGTTGAAGACGGTCAGGTTATTAAAATTGCGGGTATGGGCGAGGCCGGCGAGCAAGGCACGGCGGCCGGCGATTTATACGTTATTGTCAAAGTTAAAGCCCATCCGGTTTTTGAGCGCAAAAAAGACGATTTGTACATGTCAAAAGACATAAGCATTACCGAAGCCGCTTTAGGCAAGGAAATTGAAATAAAAGACATTGGCGGCCGAAATTTTCATATTCAAATCCCGGCTGGCTTCAGTTTAAAAGACAAATTGCGGATTTCGAGTCGCGGCATGCCCCGGTTTGGCGCATTTGGGGGTAGTTCGAGCCGCGGCGACCTTTACATTTCCTTTAACTTGAAAACTCCGAAGCATTTGTCAGCCCAGGCCAAAAAGCTCTTGGAAGACCTTGACAAAGAATTGTAGTTTGCTAAAGTAAAGAAAATCCGTAGACAGCGGGCGTCCATAAGACCCGTCGAGGATGTAGCTAGAAGCTAGAGGATGCAAGTCTACGGCTCAGGGCCGTTTTTTAATTTCACAGTCATGCCCAAGACCAGAGTTCAAAAAACAAAAGCAATAGAGCAGGGCGTTGAAGATTTGAAAAAAAGCCAGACAGTTGTCATTGCCGACTTTGCCGGCATTCCGGTAAACGATATAAACACTTTGCGAAAAACCTTGAAAGCAATTGGCGCCGGTTTTACCGTGGTGAAGAAACGGCTCTTAAAGCTTATTTTTGAAAAACAAGGCATTGAGTTTGACCCGAAGAAATTTGCCGGTCAGACCGGCGTGGTTTTTTCGCCAAAAGATTTGGTTGAGATAGCCGGCGCGGTTTACAATTTTTCCAAAGATAAAAAGGATTTGTTCAAAATCTTGGGCGGATTTGACGTTGGGGAAAAGAAATTTATTAGCGGTGAAGACGTAAAAAGAATCGGTCAGTTGCCCAGTCGGGAAGCATTGCTTAGTCAGTTTGCTTTTATGCTTACCGTCCCCATAAAAAAGTTTTTATTCGTTTTAAATGAGAAAACGACCCGTTCGGCAGGCTCAGGGTCGTCCTGAGTAGAGTCGAAGGACGAAATGGTCGAAAAATGAAAACATACGAAAATACGAAAAGATACGAAAGTACGAAAATAAATAAAGTAAATTTCGTATATTTCGTAGGATTTCGTAATTTCGTAAGATAAATTCGTATGGCAGAAAAATTTAAGGATATAATCGAAAAAGTTGAATCGATGTCGGTTTTGGAGCTTTCCGAGCTTGTAAAAGCGCTTGAGGAAAAATTCGGCGTTTCGGCCGCAGCCGTTGCCGCCCCCGCCTCCGCTGAAGCTTCGGCGGGCAAGGAAGAAAAAACCGCTTTCAACGTGGTGCTTAAAGCCGGCGGCGACCAGAAAATCAACGTAATTAAAGTGGTTAAGGAAATCACCGGGTTGGGACTTAAAGAATCAAAAGATATTGTTGAAGGCGCGCCAAAAGTGGTGAAAGAGGGTCTTAAAAAAGAAGACGCCGAGGAAATGAAAAAGAAACTCGAGGGTGTGGGCGCCACAGTGGAGTTGCAGTAAAACTTCTCCTTTCCTCATCAGCCAAAGTCTCCGCAGAGAGGTTTATTTCAGAAGAGTCTAAAAGCTAGTCTGGTGCAGACCAGTTTTTTGTTGCGGAAATTACATTTTTTTGTTTTAATTTGGAATATAAGGGCGTTTACCTGCCCGACCGACGTCGGTCAGGCGGGGTTCAGTGATACCTGCCCGAATGACCGAAGTTATTCGGTCAGGCGGGGAGCGCTTCATTAAAAAAAAGTATGTACACCGTCTATGTGTTACGAGATGAAGATGGGAAGTTGTACAAGGGGATGACTAATGATTTAGTGCGGAGATTAAAGGAGCATAGAGCAGGAAAGACTCGGACGACTTCGAGAATGAAGAATTTCAATGTTGTTTACACCGAGAGTTTTGAGAACTCTATTGATGCTAGAAATAGAGAGTTATATTTAAAAACCGCCGCCGGCAGAAGATTTATAAAAAAGATGTTGAATGTTAGGGCGGATAGCTCAGTTGGTTAGAGCGTACGGTTCACATCCGTAAGGTCACAGGTCCGAGTCCTGTTCCGCCCACTAGGTTATAGGTTCCCTGCCCGCCGTAGCTTTAGCGGAGGAGGGGGTCCCAGCAACGCCCACAAGTTGCCTACCTCGACAAATTTGCCCCACTTAACAGTGAGGCATTTTTGTTGTACGGCTATTCTTGACAAATCCTACGTCTTGTGATAGGATTAATCCAGAAGACTTTCACTGTCTGTCTGGAACCTCCGAAAAGACGTAGGGGGTAAAAGACAGGCGCTATATAAGGAAATGATCACATGACAAAGCTCATAATGACATCCAAGCAGAAGAAGCAGATCCTTCGTGTGCTGGAGGATGAGTTGGATAAACTCGGACCCACGAGGGATGCGGCACAAGCAATTTTGTTCCAGGGAAACAAGCTGCAGGCGGCGTTCCGAAATTTCGTTGCCGATCTCGCTGACCCGATTCTCAAACTGATCTCCGGCGATGGTGGAATCGTGATCGACGCCGTGGACGGATCGGAGACGCTCGCGAATGCGAATGACGTGTTCGGTTACATCGACTCCAACTTCAAAAACTACGGCACTGACGAGCCGGGGATCCCCACGAACAAAACGCCAGTGCGTGTGCATGAGATTGTGAAAGACGCGACTTTCGTCCAGATATTCGGGTCCCTGAGCGGCGACTTGAACAAACTCTGTCTCACGCAAGCCCAGATCAAGTACTTCTGCATGAAGCACCGCACATGGCTCTGTACGTACGGCTATGGAACGCTCTTCCTCTTCAAGAGCAAGAACACGTTCTTCGTCGCCGGCGTGGGCGTGAACTCGGGCGACACGCTCGAGGTGAACGTGGACCGGCTTGAGGACTCCCATGTCTGGCACGCCGAGAACCGTCGTCGTGTGGTTGTCCCGCAACTGGCTTGACACTTTTGCTATTTGCAGTATTTCGCTCAATCCCTTGGATTCTTTGTTTTTGGATCCAGGGGATTTTTGTATAATGAAGAGTGCAATCCGGAAATATCCTGCGGCTACGCCCGCCGGTCGGCAGGCAGGGTTTCAGGTGGCGGTTGCTGGAGGGCGCGTTTGAGAATCTCGTCGGATACGTCTTGCGAGAGGGTGAATGCATTCTTCAAACCAAAAAAATGGCCAGTTGGTGCGGTGAGCTGGAGGACTTTGAGGTCCCGAATGCGATGCAGTCCCAAGAGTATTCGAAGGGCGGTGGCTCGGATGGCTCGTCGTACACTTTCTTCGTCGCCAACGTGAACGTGAACTCGGACGACACGCTCAAGGTGAACGTGAACCGGCTTGAGAACTCCAATGTCTGGAACGCCGAGAACCGTCATCGTGTGGTTGTCCCGAAACCCGCTGTTTCTCTCGCCCGTCTCATCGGGCGGGAGTTTTTTCCAAACCCTTTCGCCATCCGCCGAGCATGCGTCCAATCTCGTCAAGCTTTTCCGAGAGTGCGAGATACTTTTTCGTGTCGAGGGAATGTATTTCCCAAGAAATCTGCAGAAAGAATTTGAGTGCGTCGAGCGTCGTAATGGAATGTCCCAATTCCCTGATTTTGTCCTGTGCCGGCGCGTAAATTGCTGCAAGAATGTGCTCGATGGTATCTAGAAACAAAGTGTCCACTTTTGCCCCCAGCGTATATCGGGAAGTTTTGGGAAAGTTCGGAACGATTTCGTGCCACAGTTTGTACGCCGCCATCAGTTTCTGTATGATCGGCAGTTGGTTCCGCCGGGGGGGGTACGAGGTTGTTAAGTTTTGGAAACGGCATATGTTTGAACAAATAATAAGCGTTGAAAATTTACTCGAAGCGTGGCGGGAATTTTTGCCCGGGAAACGCGGGAAATCGGACGTGACCGCTTTTTCGCTCCGGCTGATGGATAACATCTTCTCGCTCCACCGCGATCTTCTCCATCGTACCTATCGGCACGGCGGGTATCAAGCCTTCAATATCTCGGACCCGAAGCCGCGTCGTATCCACAAAGCAAGCGTTCGTGACCGGCTTCTCCACCATGCGGTGTACCGTGTCCTCTATTTGTATTTCGACCGGAAGTTCATCGCCGATTCTTATTCCTGCCGTGTCGGGAAGGGGACGCATAGGGCCCTGAACCGCTTCCGCCGTTTCGGCTGGAAAGCGGGCAAGAACAACACCAAAACATGCTGGATTCTGAAGTGTGACATCAGGAAATTTTTCGCGAGTGTTGATCACGGAAAACTTCTTACAATTCTTGAACGGGATTTGGATGAAGGGACGTTGTGGTTGGTTCGTGGGGTTATCGTGAGTTTCTCCTCGACGCGACCGGGAATCGGTCTCCCGCTCGGTAATCTCACTTCCCAACTTTTCGTGAACGTGTATATGAACGAGTTTGACTGGTTTGTGAAACATTGTCTCCACGCCAAATGCTACATCCGTTACGCCGACGATTTCGTGGTGTTCTCGGAAAATCGCGCGTGGCTCGAGAGAATCCTCCCCCAAATCCGGTTCTTTTTGGGAGAACAATTGAAACTCGATCTCCATCCCGACAAGGTTTCTGTCAGTACACTCGCCTCCGGTGTCGATTTTTTGGGCTGGGTGCATTTTCCAAACTATCGGGTGCTTCGCACTGCGACGAAGAGGAGAATGCTCAGACGAATGAATGACCGCCCGAAGCCCGAAACCATAGCCTCGTATCGGGGACTTCTCGCGCACGGTAACACGTATACGCTGAGAAAGCGGATCGGGATTGTAGGTTGAAAGTTTCCCTGAAGCACAATTTCTCCCACCTTCCTCTGCAGATTTTCATCCCCTATACTAAGCAGCATGACGGACGGATTCGAGATCTTTGTCCAGAGCTTTCTTCCTGAAAAAGGTTCTAACGTCCTTCACTAGCGCCCACCCGTATTGTGGAACCCAGAATTGGTTGTGACAGCGTGTAGAAAACCATGAACGATAAGCCGGCGCTAGTAAGAGAGGTAATAAAAGAACTGGAGAGACGTGCGGCACAGATCTTCGAAGCTGCTCGCGCGACCCACGAGGAGGCTGTATGCGCTCCGACACCAATGGAATCGCACAGCGACAAGACCCGGTTCGAGATGCAGTCCGCGTATGCGTACCAGAAAGGGATAGGCGTAAAATACGAAGCAGCCATCAAGGCATTAAAAGGGTTTGTGTGTTCCGACATTCCCGCATCGCGCGTAGAAATAGGCAGCGTGGTAGTTGTTGAACGTGGCGGAGCGGAGGCACGATATTTTTACTTCCCGAAGGGAACGCGCTCGTGGTGAGCGTGGAAGGAACGAAGTACACCGTGGTGACGCCCGGGAGTCCACTTGGAAAATCCATCCTCGGGAAGGTTGGAGGAGAGGAATTTACTACGGGAGGCGCTTTATCGGGGAAGGTGAAACTGATTAAGTAATTTTATGTACGTGCACAAGATGTTGATAACTTTGAGCTGAAAGTTTCCGAGGCGTTCAACGCGGTTATGGAAGATTGGCCGCCCTACAAAAAATTGTTTTTATACACTTTCGCTCCTTACCCAGGCACTGAAAAAATCGAGGCATTGATGGCTAAGCAGTGGAAACGTCACCATGATATTAATAAGCTTTTGGACTACTGGCTCAGGAAAAATCAATCCCGTCCTCAGAAAATTTAGGAAAATGTCAAAAAATAATTCAAAGGACAAAACGGTTCTGGTCGGCGTTTTAAAAAGCAAAAATGACCGGCGAATTCTTCTTGAACGGCGCTGGTACAGAATTCCGGTTGAATTTCTACCCAAACGCAAATTTGAATATCTGGCCTTTTATCAACCGGCAATTTTCGGGAAAAAAGGCAAGCGCATTGAATATTACGCTAAGATTTTAAATAAGAAAGTTTATAAAAGGATTAAGCTTTTGCCCAGAGAGACAAATCATCCTCGGGCCCAAGACGACTATCTCAAAATAAAGCTTGCCGAAATTAAAAAACTTCCGCGAGCCATTAAAAATATTATTCCCCGCCGCATTTCTTTTGGCTTCACGACCTTGAAAATTCTACTTTCTTCCCGGGATATTTTGGAACTTTACGGCGTTCCGAAAACAGAACAAATAGTAGAAAGCCGTCTTAAACGGCTCGGCATTAAACCCCTGCCAGAATTTCCAGTTTCAATAAAAGGCAAACGTTTTCGCATTGACCTTGCAATTTTTTGCCCAAATAGCCGTTTAGCCATTGAGTGCGACAATTACAAAGCCCACACCAGTAAGTCCCAAAAATTAAAAGACAGAATCAAAGATTCATATCTCCGCCGCGCCGGCTGGCAGGTTATTCGTCTCAAAGAACGGGACATTATCGAAAATTTAGATTCCTGTATCAGGAGAATTAAAACCAGGTG
>Ga0210057_1010601_pt1 | contig 10393 bp, 9 predicted proteins | sample CryGeyCG2114_010_2_FD_183968 | JGI IMG/M metagenome (GOLD analysis project Ga0210057, IMG submission 183968) | Groundwater microbial communities from aquifer - Crystal Geyser CG10_big_fil_rev_8/21/14_0.10 (SPAdes) (version 2) | ecosystem: Environmental > Aquatic > Deep subsurface > Groundwater ...
TGAGCCGATGAACATCGGCTCGGGGTGGTTAATGAATTCGCCGATAGGCGATAAGTCAATAAAATAATTTGTCATCCTGATGAGTGAAGATTTGCCAGTGGCAAATCAAACCAGGATCCAGAAAAATTATGTCAATTATTATTTCCCAAGACGGTAAAAACGCACAAAAAATTGATAAGTTGGATATTAAAAAAGAAGGCTATCTGCAAAATTATATTCATGAAAACCCGGAGTCAATTCCAGTCTATGAGATAGAGGAGGATAAAAAATTATTAGTGGTAGCCAGAGAATATGGAACCGAATCAGGTCCGATTGACGCTTTGGCCATAGATAAGGATGGTGATATTTATGTTGTTGAAACAAAGCTATACAAAAATCCTGACAAAAGAATGGTTGTTGCTCAAGCTCTTGATTATGGTGCATCTCTTTGGCGGCACAGCAATTTTGACGAATTTATGGCCGAAATCAATAATGAAATCAATGAAAAATTTTCAATAAGTTTTGAAGAAAAGACAAAAGAATTTTTTAACATAGACGATGAACAAATAGTTATAATGTTTGAGGCAATTAAAAGAAACTTACAACAAGGAAATATTAAGTTTGTAGTTTTGATGGATTTGGTTGAGGATAGACTGAAAGATTTAATAGTTTATATTAATCAAAACAGCCAGTTTGATATTTATGCAGTGCAGATGGAATATTATGAGTTTGAAAAGTATAAAATAATAATCCCAAAATTGTTTGGAGTGGAAGTTAAAAAAGGTGTCAGAATACCAAATGGCTCAAGCCAGAGAATAAGCTGGAACGAAGAAGGGTTTATGGCAGAAATAGAAAAATTAAAATTTGAGACAAAAAATAAAATTTTAGCCCTTTTAGATTTTGCTAAAAAGGAAAAATGTCTTGAGGGTTGGGGAACGGGGAAAAATCCAAATTTTAACTTCAAAATCAAAAATCCTAACGGTGATGGTCAAACAACAGTTTTCTCTGTTTGGGGAAATGGTTTTATTCAAATTGGATTTTGGTTGGTAGAGCATGAATTGGATAAACAAAAGTCTCAAATTATTAATGAATTTTTTGAAAAAATAAATAATATAAAAGGAATGCAGGCAGACAAAAAACAAACAAGAATGTTTAACTTTCCAGTGGATGTTGTTGATAATGAAGGAATAAGAGAATTTGAAAAATGCGTATTGTGGTTGAAGGAAGAAATAAAATAATTATTTCATTTTTATTTCTGGATTCCCGCTTTCGCGGGAATGACAAATTAAAATATAACCACCCTGGCTCGGTCTAACGACCTCGCCACCCCTCCTTGAAAAGGAGGGGACAGAAAAATAATTTTATGCTTTACGAAGATCAAAAAGTTTTGGACTTTGATTCCATTCGCTTAAGAGTCGCCTCGCCTGAGGTGATTAAGAATTGGTCCCATGGCGAAGTCTTAAAACCAGAAACCATTAACTATCGGACGCAGAAACCGGAAAAAGACGGCTTGTTTTGCGAACGGATTTTTGGTCCGACCAAAGACTGGGAATGTTATTGCGGCAAATATAAAAGGATCCGCTATAAAGGCATTATCTGCGACAAATGCGGAGTGGAAGTGACAAGGTCTTTGGTCAGGCGTGAAAGAATGGGGCATATTGAACTTGCCACCCCGGTTTCCCATATTTGGTTTTTGCGCGGCGTGCCTTCCAAAGTTGGTTTGGCTTTGGATTTGTCTCCCCAGGAATTGGAAAAAGTGATTTATTTTGCTAATTTTATCGTGGTGAGCGTTAATGATGAATTGAGAAAAGAAATGCTGGCGCAGCTGGAAGAGGAATTCAAGCAGAAAAAGAAACAACTGGAAGCTAATTTGGAAAATCAAACCAAACAAATTAAATCTCAAGCCAAATGGTCGGCTGAAGAAAAAAATAACCGGCTTAAAGTTTTAACTGAAGCAAGCGGACAGGAATTAAAAGAATTGACTTTGATTGCTGAAGTATCGCGCAAGGAATTAAAAGAATTGCAAGTCAAACAAATTATTTCTGAAAATACTTATCAGGATTTGTCTTTAAAATACGGCCATATTTTTGAAGCAGAAATCGGCGCTGGTGCTGTCAGAAAATTATTGGAAAAAATTGATTTGAATGAGGAGCTGAAAAAAATCAATGCTGATTTAAAAGACGCTTCGCCTATTAAGACAAAAAAACTAATGAAGCGCTATAAATTATTAAATTCATTAAACGAACGCGGCATCAGGCCAGAATGGACGATTTTAACAGTTGTGCCAGTGATTCCTCCAGATTTGCGGCCAATGGTTGCTCTTGAAGGCGGCCGTTTCGCCACTTCTGATTTGAATGATTTATACCGCCGCGTCATCAATCGTAACAACCGCTTAAAAAAACTCATGGAATTAAACGCGCCAGAAGTAATTGTGCGCAATGAAAAAAGAATGTTGCAGGAGGCAGTTGATGCCTTGATTGATAATTCAGCCAGGCACGGGAAAACTGTGACTGCTTCAACCGGCCAGCAAAGAATGCTGAAAAGTCTGGCTGATTCTCTGAAAGGCAAACAAGGCCGTTTTCGCCAGAATTTGCTTGGCAAAAGAGTTGATTATTCCGGTCGTTCTGTTATTGTGGTTGGCCCGCATTTAAAAATATATCAATGCGGATTGCCCAAGAAAATGGCTCTGGAATTGTTCAAGCCATTCGTGATTTCTGAATTGATTAAAAGAGAATTAGCGCATAATGTCCGTTCGGCTAATAAATACATTGAAACAGGCAAGCCGGAAATTTATGACATTTTGGAAAATATTACTAAAACCGCTCATGTGCTTTTGAATCGCGCGCCAACGCTGCATCGTTTGGGTATTCAGGCATTCCAGCCGATTTTGATTGAAGGCAAAGCCATTCAATTGCATCCTTTTGTCTGCTCTGCTTTTAACGCTGATTTTGACGGTGACCAGATGGCTGTGCATGTGCCTTTAACTGAAGAAGCTAAAAGAGAAGCAGGCGAACTTATGCTCTCGGCTAAAAATCTTTTGCGGCCAGGGGATGGTTCGCCCATTGCCATGCCAGCCCAGGATTTTGTCTTGGGTATTTATTACATGACAGCCTGTTATTACGAAGGCGCTGATGATGAATTTAAAAAAACCTGCAAATATTTTGCCGCGCCAGATGAAGCCATTATGGCATATGAATTGAAAAAAATAAATTTGCAGGACTTAATTCGCGTAAAATTTTCCCAGGAATTTTCTCAAAGTTGCGGCCAGATTATCGTAGATAATATCGCCTGGACCACTGTTGGCCGGATTTTATTTAATGAAATTCTGCCTGATCAGTTGCGTTTTGTGAATAAAATCATGGGCAGGTCCCAGATTAAAAAGTTAATTGCTGATTCTTTGGAAATTTACGGCATTGACGACACCGCGGTCTTGTTGGATAAAATTAAAGATATCAGCATCAAATATCTGACCAAGTCTGGTATTTCCTGGGGCATGGATGACACACCTGCATTAGTAGAAAAGCCAGCGATTATTGCCTTAGCCGAGCGCGATGTAGAGCAGATTCAGGAACAATATGAAATGGGACTTTTGACTAATGATGAAAGAAGAACAAAAGAAATTAAAGTCTGGTTTGAGGTGATTGATAAAATCACTGCTTTATGCCGGGCGACTTTATCGCAAATCAAAGGTAGCCCAGTCTATGCCATGATTGAATCTGGCGCGCGTGGTTCATGGAATCAGACCACTCAGATGATGGGTATTAAAGGACTCGTGCATAATCCAGCTGGCGAAACAATTGAATTGCCTGTCAAGGCTTCGTTTAAAGAAGGGTTTTCTGTTTTGGAATATTTTATTTCCACGCATGGCGCGCGTAAAGGTTTATCAGACACAGCGCTTCGCACATCTGAAGCAGGGTATCTGACGCGCAAATTAGTTGATGTGGCGCAGAGCGTGATCATTAATGAAGATGATTGCGGCGATCAAACAGGAGTCACAATCACCAAACAGGAATCAGAAGAAATGGGCGAGGATTTGGCCAAGCGCATTTTAGGCCGGGTGGCGACAGCTGATATTAAAAATCCGGAAACTAAAAAAATAATTGTTAGGAAAGGCGAAGTGATTGGCTATGAAGCTTCCCGCACAATTAACAAACTTAATTTGGATAGCGTGCGCGTCCGTTCTGTCCTAACTTGCAGGACTAATCGTGGGCTATGCGCTAAATGTTATGGCTGGGACTTGGGCTATAACAAATTAGTAAAATTAGGCGCGACGGTCGGTATTGTGGCGGCTCAATCAATTGGCGAGCCAGGCACGCAATTAACCATGCGCACTTTTCACACTGGCGGCGTGGCAGCGGGCGGCGATATCACCCAAGGCCTTCCTCGCGTGCAGGAAATTTTTGAAGCCAGGCCGGTTAAAAAGCCAGCTTTGATTTCGCCTGTTGACGGCGTTGTTATGATTGAAGAAGATAAAGACAAGAAACAGAAAATAATTAAAATTAAAGGTTATGAAATTCATCGCTTTGAAACCAATATTGCTAAAGAAGATTTTGATCGCCTAGAGATTAAGAAAAGCGGTAAAATTAAAAAAGACGCTGTGATTTTGGCGAACGATGGCAAAGAGATTAAAGCGCCGTTTGCCGGCGAATTAACACTTGATAAAAAAGACAAAGAAAATTGGGTGGTCAGGATTGAAAACAAAAAAGAAGTTGAAAAAGAACTGCCGCCCGTGTCTGGTTTAGCGCTTTGGGTTAAAGACAAAGATCAGGTGGCGCGCGGACAGCAATTGACTGAAGGTGCTTTGGATATCCATGAATTATTCAGCCTGCGCGGACAGTTAGAAACCCAGCGTTATGTTTTGAAAGAAATTCAGCATATTTATTCTTCTCAAGGCCAGAAATTGAATGATAAGCACATTGAGATTATCGCGAAACAAATGTTTTCCCGTGTGTTTATTGAAGATCCTGGCGATTCTTATCTTTCTCCTGGCGAAATTGTTGAAATTTCCGAATTTAATGATATTAATGAAAATTTAAAAAAGAATAAAAAAGAATTGGTTAAGGGCAATATAATTTTACTTGGCATTACTAAATCATCGCTTTCCACTTCTTCGTTTTTATCAGCTGCTTCTTTCCAGGAAACCGCCCGCATTTTGATTGACGCCGCAGTCTCAGGCAAGATTGATTATCTGCGCGGCTTAAAAGAAAATGTGATTATCGGCCGTCTGGTGCCAGCTGGCACAGGGTATAAAAAAAGCGCATAAAAATATGTTAAAGAATAATTTTGAAATAAATATTTCTGATGAAGCTGAAGTGCACAATCAAGCAACTGCTATTCAAATAAAAGTTTTACAAAGAGCAAGAGAAAGGCATTATTTAACCAAAGAAGGATTGCTTGAATGGGCTTCAAATAAACAACTTGCTGGTCAGGTTAGAGCGTGGATAGAAGAGAATTTAAAGTTAGGCAATTATGTTGATGAAACAGAGATGGCTGAAGATTGTTTAAAAATATTTTTTCAGCCGCCAAATAAAAATGGATTGTATAAAACAGGGTTTTAAGACCATGTTTTTATTTTTAATTCAAATATTTCTGCGCAGTTTTTTCTGATAAGCAATGGCAAAACGGTGGGCTTCGTCGCGAGCGCTGACTAACAAATTTTTGTTATTTTCAATCCAATTTTGCAGGGGTAATTCATGAATTGCCCTTACAGCGACAAATTCATTTTTTTTTGCGGGTTTTGCCTTTGGCAATGCCCAAGATGGGAATGTTTTGCAGGGGCGTATTATTTGGCGGGGGCGTATTGCAATACGCCCCTACATTTTCTAAAACATTTTTTACAGCATTGACCTGGGGCAATCCGCCGTCAACAAGAATTAGTATAATCTAAAAACTGTTTTTTTACAATTTGCTTAAACACTAAAAAGTGATAAGATAAAAAGTAGAATAATAAAATTATTAATTTCTAATGTCTAATTTCTAATAAATTTTTTGGAAATTAAAATTTGAAATTTTTACCAATATGCCAACATTAATTTTTGACATTGAAACTGTCGGATATGATTTTGATAAATTAAGCCCGGTGATTCAGAAAAACATTTTAAAAAATCTGAACACTGACGCAGAAAAAGAGGGCGCAATGGCGCGCACTGGATTGTCACCAGTTTCCGGCGAAGTCGTGGCTATTGGCCTGCTTAACGCGGAAACCAATCAGGGCAAGGTGTATTTTCAGGCGCCTGATTCTGAATTGAAAAATTATGAAAAAGACGGTGTCGCTTATTTGGTTAAAACAGAAAAAGAAATTTTGGAAAATTTTTGGGCTGATGTGAAATTTTTTAATCAGATTGTTTCTTTTAACGGTCGAGGTTTTGACGCGCCCTTTATTATTTTCCGTTCAATTCTTTATGGCCTCTCGCCGACTAAAAATTTGGTTCCTTACCGCTATAGCGTGAAAGAACATTTTGATCTGATGGACCAGTTGTCTTTTTATGGGGCTTTTAGAAATTATTCCTTGGAAGTGCTGTGCGATTTTTTCCAGATAAAAAATCCAAAAGAACAGGGCGTGTCTGGTTTGGCCATTAATGATTTATTTAAAAATAAAGAATATCAGAAAATCGCGGAGTATTGTATGAGGGATGTCGTGGCGACGAAAGAGTTGTATGAGAAAGTTAAAAAATATGTTTATTAAAATTCTCAAAGATAATGACAATTTTTCTTGGACAAAACATTCTTTGGAAAAAATGAAATTTTATGGTTTATCAGCGCAAAGAGTGACCAGAGTTTTGCGCGCGCCAGAAAGAGTAGAAGAGGCAGTGGCGCCAGGATGCCTGGCTGGCATGCAGACTGTTGGCAATAAAAGAAAAACAGAAATTTGGGTGATGTGGAAAGATAAAATTAAAAATCAAAAATCAAATATCAAAATTAAGGATTTAAATAAGTATAAAAAATTAATAATTACTGCCTGGCGCTATCCTGGCATTAGTCCTAAGCGACAAGTGCCAATTCCAGAAGATATTTTAGCAGAATTGGAAAAGATGAGTGTGGAGTAATTTTAAATTTATTTTCTTAAAAAATAATAAGATAAATATCAGATGAAGTTCTATTTCAACTATAAACCCATTGCCAAATTTAACTTGGCTGTTTTGTTCCTCTGGTGTGACGATAGTTGCACTGAAAAGTATTCTTTGAAGTTCTGCCAATCTTTTGCTCCAAGTCATCTCCTCACCAATACCGATTTTAAAACCCTCATCGTGCCAGGCATCCTGACCTCCTCCTGATTCTGATTTTGCCTTGGTTACTTGTTCTAATTTCTTTTCTGTTGTTTCAACCATTTTTTTTAGAGCATCGTATCCCTTTTGAGTAAAAATAAATCCGGCCATTGTCTCCTCCTTATTTTGTAAAATTTTTGTAATGTGCTATATTATATATTATAAGGTTATTACATTAATTCTTTTTTGTCAATATGAAAAAAAATAAAGAAATTGAGATTAAATTATTGTTTAAGAACAAAAAAAAGATTGTTTCAATGCTTGGTGTTGAGTTTCAAAAGAAAATTAGTTTGTACGATACCTATTACGGGCTTAAAAATTCTGATATGTCAAACAAGCATAGTTTAATTAGAATTCGGGAAGAAAAAAACGGTAAAGCCGAATTAACCTATAAAGGCAAAACTCGGGATAAAAAAAATATCTGGCACAGGATAGAACTGAACACAGATATTGGAAGTCCAGAAGTAATGAAAAAAATTTTAAATAAACTTGGTTTTGAACAAATATCAGAATATAAAAACGAAAAAGAATATTATAATTATCAAGGCTTAGAAATTTGTTTTGCTAAATTTACCCTGCCGGCTAAATTGAGCTTTATGGAAATAGAAGACGAAAATGAAGTTAAGATTAGAAATCTCGTTACTAAACTTGGCAATAATGTAAAAGAAGTAGGCGAGGAAATATTTGCAGTCTTTGATAAAGCAAGAAAAAAGAAAAAATAATTTTTTATGTGTGCAGTTTCAAATATTCTTTTAAGGCAGATAAACTCAAACTGAATATTTGGTCTGGTTTTTTATCAATAATTTTTTTGATATCTTTTAACTTTGTCCATTTAGGATTCCTGTTTTCAATAATGTTTTCCCTTAATTCTCCTCTGATATATTCACTGACAAAAACCAAGGATAAATAAGCCCTGTCTCCTTCCAATTGTTGTTGACAATAAAAGGGTTTAAAAGCGGCAACAGAATGGCCGTTTTTTTGTTTACTTTCAATTATCTCGTGATATTCATTTAGGATTTCAGATTCTATACCCGTTTCTTCTTGGGTTTCTCTAACCGCGGCTTCTTGAGCCAATTCATATTTTTTGATTAATCCTGAAGGTATTTCAAATTTGCCGGTATTTTCTGGGTCAACCGAAGGTTTGTATCTTGTTTGAATAAGCAATTCAATTTCTCCCTTGTTGTTTGTTCGTTGCACTATGTTTGACACTACTGGTATACAGATGGACAAATCATCATAGTTGATATATTTATCTTTAATGGAAAAATAGTAGTTATGTCTATTCAAAAAATCAAAAACAACCGGGCAGTTATGATAAATTATATCTCTTAACTTTAAGATGTCTGCTGGCATATTCAAATCATTTTTAAGTTTAAGGGAAAAAACATTATTTTTGCCGCAGTTATTTATTAAGTCTTCGTAAGAGTGCGAACTGCTCCATCTGATGTTTTTAAAAACCCCCTTTTTATAGAGATTTTTAATCCCTATTAAATAAATTCCCCCGTTGACTTCCGGTCCGTGAACAAAATTCTTTTTTTCCAATCTGGCAAAAGCGGTAACTAAATCTTCTTCTGAAATAAAAGGAATATCCATCGGAATTAAGATGGCTTTTTTGTATTTATACACATTAAGCAATGTCGCAAATATTTTTTCAAATTTATTGGTTTGCACCTCTTGTTTGTTTTTGCCCACCCCTGTTTTAATAACCAAACCTTCCAAAGAGTAATTTTTTTGAAACCATTCCAAATCTTCCAGACTATCAACACCAACAATTAAATCATAATAATCCGATTTATTAATTTTTTGCAATAAATCCATTATGCAGGCTTTTGTAAATTCAAAAGCAAACTCATCAGAAGTTTCTTCGGCTATCCTTGTTTTAACTTTTCCTAATTCTGGTTTTTTAGCGAAAATAATAACTACATTATCGCTGGTTTTGTTTGTTGTCATAATTTTAGTTGTTTTGCCAAATGTTTAATCCGGCTCCTGGTGATTTGGATAAAAATACCCTTGATTCTACAATAGCATCATAGATGGTTTTTTCATTTTTATCATTTATGAAATCTTCTAACAATATTTCGCGCGGATTCATATGGCAAGGTTTTATAGATAATTTGGGAGTGATAAATATTTCGTTTGACTGATAACAATCTTGACAAATTTTCGGGTCGCCGCATCCGATTTTAATCGCCACACCAAAAGTATTTTTATAAATAAATTTTTTTATTGGCAAATAGTTAGATTGGCCTCTAAATTTTTTATCAAATTTTTAAATTGTCCCTGACTGCCATTTGTAATTTTTTTCCAAGTTTCAAAATTCGCGGTATGAATTGAAACAGCAATTTTATTGCAAACTCCGGATAATGTTTCTAATAAATTTTTATTTAAGTTGATACCGTTAGTGTGAAAAAATACATCCTTAAATTTAAACTGCTTTAGGAAAGATAACAGCTCAATAATTTTGGGATAAATAGTTGGGTCGCCACCGGTTATTGAAATATTTTTTAACCCGCTTTTAGCTAAAACAGTAATCAAATATTTTAATTTGTCTATATCTATATGCTGTCTGTTTTTTTGTGTTAATTTCATTCCTTCGTTTGAGCAAAAAAAAACATTTCAAATTACAATAATCCGTTACTGCTATTCTTAGTGGAAAATGTTTTAAAATCCATTTTAAATTCATATTTTTAACAATATTTAAACTGCGCTTCTTTATTCCAATCTGTTACACCTAAACCGGGTGCCAACATAAGATATTCTCGTGATATTTTAAACAAATCAATTAATTGTTCGTAGTTTTGCGTCATAATTGCGTGGGTTAGATCAATTCGGGTGTCCAGCACAGAACAAGGTTTTAAATATAGACCTTTACCGTCCTCGGAAGGTTTAACAAACATACATAAAAAATCATAGCAACTTTCACAGGCGGCTTTTAAACCGCAACCAAAAATACTATGCAGTCCGTCGGGTGCATTTTTGTAATTAAAGTTTACTCCCGGTATATATGTATTTGGGTCGTTATGCCGCGGAACATCTTCGGCAAATTTAACACCCAATTTATCAAGTTTGGCAAAAAGTTCTTTACGCCCGACAATATATTTTCGCTGTTCTTTAAATTGCGGTTCAAATTCTAAAAATTTCGGATGAAA
>Ga0210057_1010602_pt1 | contig 10393 bp, 9 predicted proteins | sample CryGeyCG2114_010_2_FD_183968 | JGI IMG/M metagenome (GOLD analysis project Ga0210057, IMG submission 183968) | Groundwater microbial communities from aquifer - Crystal Geyser CG10_big_fil_rev_8/21/14_0.10 (SPAdes) (version 2) | ecosystem: Environmental > Aquatic > Deep subsurface > Groundwater ...
AACTTCGCCAATTTTTTGACCTATTCTTTTGTGAACTTCTTTTGAGGCCTTACCTAATTCAATTAAACAAGGCATTATAATAATTTTTTTACCCTCCCAGATCTTTAAATATTCCAAATGAGAAATTACTCCACTGGGATTAGCTGAATAGGTAGCATCAATAATGTTCAATCCATTTTTTCCTTTTTTAAGAATCATCCCACCTTGTTCAGGTGTTATTTTCTGGCAAGCTTGAGATATTTCTTTTAAACTCGTCCCTAATTCTTTGGCACAAACTGCTGCTAATAAAATATTTTCTACATTTTGTGCTCCAAGTAAGTTTACTTTAAATTCGGCTGAATCTCCAGAAATCCATTGAGTTGAAGGTAAAACTCCAGTAGTTTCTTTAGAATCTTTAGAAAAGATTTTAAAGGAGAGAAAATCTTTTTCAACCTTTAAATCTTCTACCCAAAGGTCAGATTGAAGTAAAAAATTCTCACCTAAGACCCTATTTATATTACAAATTCTTTTTGGAATTTTTGTTTTTTGATAAAGTTCTAAACAATAAAAATTTTCTCCATTAAAAATAGATAGGCCATCCTCGGGTAAGCTTTTAATTAACTCATATTTTGTTTTAATAATATTTTCTTGCGACCTAAAAGTTGCCATATGTTGTTCGTTAATGCCAGTTAAAATTCCGATTTTTGGTTTAACAATTTGACAAGGCGAAGTAATTTCTCCTCTTTTATAAGCTGCCATTTCTACAATAAAAATTTCAAAACTTTCATTTAATTTATCTAAAATAAGTTGAGCTATGGCCATATCTGTATTTTGATGGGCTGGGGTAGAGAGAACTTTAAATTTTGAACTTAAAATCGTAGTTAAAAATTCTTTAGTTGAGGTTTTGCCATAACTACCAGTAATACCAATGACGAGCAAATCCTTAAATTTCGCGAGGGGCCCGCTGAAGGCGGGAGGGTGGCGGGGGGGTTGTAGTCTTTTTTCTTTGGCTTTTTTGATAGTCCCCGCTTTATTTAAATTGGCTAATGGTTGAAGAATTAAGGTAAGTAAAGAAACTAAAATAGGAATAAAAATATCGATTATTAAAAGCCAGAAAGAAAACCAAATAAGATTTTTAAAGTTAAGATAATTAATAATTGGTAAAAACCCAAAAATTATTATTGCTAATAATAAAATCAAACCAGTTTTTTTAGTTATTACTGGTTTAATTAATTTTTTTTGTAAAATATTTTTTAAAAAAACTATTACTTCAACAAAGTATAAGAAAAATAAAATTAGAGGAAAAATTAAAGGAAAAAGAAATGGGCCAGAAATCAAAAATATCTTTAAAAATTGAAGATAATTGAAAATTAATCGTTTGCCCTTTTCTGTTCTAAAATGGTCTAAAAAGCGACCAATATAATATTCTTTCAATTGCCAAAGATAAACCCAAAATAAAATTGCTTTAATTTGACGAATAAACCAAAGAGTGCTTAAAATTAGAAGGTAAATCATACTTTAGGATTTTAAAAATTTTATTACAATTTCGGCTAATTTTTTTGGTGCTTCTAAATGTGGACTATGACCGATTTTTGGCAAAATTTCCAGTTCTGAATTTTTAATTTTTTCTTTAAAAATAAAGGCATATTTTAGTGGAACCATTTTATCAATCTCACCCCAAACAATTAAAGTTTTTATTTTAATTTTTTCTAAATCGGACAATAAATCTTCCTCTAAAACTTTTTTTATTGTTTCTTTCATTGTTCCATTAGCTTTGACATAATCTCGGTTCCGCAAAAAAATATAGAAAGAATTTCTAGCTCCGTCTTTAAATCTTGCCAGATGTTTTGGAGCAAATATTGCATTTCCAATTTTAGCTAAATAAAAGATTATTTTTGTTTTTAACCCTGGCTTAGGTTTAATGCCGGCAGAGGCACACAAAATTAATCTTTTTATTTTTTCAGGGTTTTTTGTAGCAAGTTTAATAGCTATTCTACCTCCAAAAGAATGAGCTATTAAAAAAAATTTATCAAGATTTAGAAAGTTAATAAATTCATTAAGCCAATTAATATAATTTTCTAAATCCCAAGGGGAAAAAGGAGTTTTACTCTTACCAAAACCAGGGAAATCCGGGCAAATTACTCTAAACCCCTGTTTAGCTAAAATATCTATTGTTTTAATCCAAGAATCAGAAGAACCTCCCCAGCCGTGTAAGATTAAAATTGCAGGACCAGAACCTGCAATTTTATAATTAATTTTTAAATTATTAATTAAAATTTCTTTCTCTTCCATTTTTTTTACCCTGTTAAATAAGATTTGAGCCTATTTTTTAAGAACATTTTTCCGAGATAAGTTTTGAAATATTTTTCTCTATGAGTAGCATCTTTTTGATTCAGACACGCTTCGTAATAAATTAATTTCAGCGGTCTTCTGTTTTTTGTAGATTCTACAAGTCCTTTCCGATGTTGCTCAAATCTTAATTTTAAATTATTTGTATACCCTGTATATAATTTCTTATCTTTTAATGATTTTAGAACATAAGCGTAGTAAAACATCTTAAGATTTAAAATTATTTAACAGGGTGAATTTCGTTAAATGGTAAGTATTTTTGAAGAATATCTGGCACTTTTATACTACCATCTTTTTGCTGAAAATTCTCAATAATTGCAATTAATGTTCTACCAATAGCAAAGGCAGTACCATTTAAAGTATGAACGAAATTTAATTTTCCTGACTTTGACCGATAACGAATATTTAATCTTCTCGCCTGAAAATCAGTGCAATTTGAAGTAGAATGGGTCTCTCGATATCGATTCTCAGAAGGAATCCAAGCTTCAATATCATACTTTGCTGAAGCCGGCCTTCCAAGGTCTCCGGTACAGATTTTAACTACCTGATAAGGAATTTTTAGGGTTTTCATTAAATTTTCTTCCATCTCTAATAAAAACTGATGTTCCCTCTGAGACTTTTCTGTTTTGCAAAAACTGAACATCTCTACTTTATCAAATTGATGAACCCTAAAGATCCCTCGAGTATCTCTTCCATAAGCTCCTGCTTCACGACGAAAACAAGTAGAAAATCCAAGGTATCTCTTTGGCAAATCTTTCTCGTCAAAAATCTCACCGGCATGCATTGTTCCCATCGATTGTTCTGACGTCCCAATTAAATATAAATTGTCTTTTTTAAGATAATAAGCTTCGTCATCACCTGTTTGTTCTAGATAGCCCATTCCTAAAGCCATTTCTGGTTTTATCATTACTGGTGGAATAATTGGAATAAATCCAGGGGCCCGCTCGTCGTAAGGCGAGCGGGACTCCGACCCTCCCTCCTCCCTCCCAAACTTTCGTTTGGGCCCCTCGGAGGCGGTGGGAGGGTTGTAGTCTTTAGTTAAAGTATCGAAAGCAAAGTTTATTAAAGCAAACTCGAGCAAGACAGCTTCTCTTTTTATAAAACCAAAACGAGTTCCCGAAATTTTAGCTGCTCTTTTGATATCAATTAAATCTAAATTTTCAGAAAGCGCTAAATAGTCTTTCGGTTTAAAACCAAATTTTATTTTCTCTCCCACCTTTTTTAAAACCACATTATCTCTCTCGTCTTTTCCTATTGGAACGTCATCAAAGGGTAGGTTTGGAATCTGAATCATTAGATTGTTAAACCTTTTTTCTAATTCTTTTAAATTTTTATCCAATCTATCGTTGTTTTTATCCAGTTCTTTCATTTCTAAAATAATCTTTCTTTTTTCTTTTTCGTTCTTTGTCTGCGAAATCTCTTTTGAGGCTTTATTTTTTTGAGCTCGAATATCTTCTAGAGCCCTTAATGTTTCTCTTCTTTTTTCATCAACTTCTAAAAGTCGATCAATATCAACTTTAACCTGCTTTTTTTGGCAGCCTTCTTTAATAAGCTCTGAATTTTCTCTGATGAATTTAATGTCTAACATATTTTATTTTTTTATACGCAATAATTAAGCCGAAAAATCCAAAAATTAAAAAAATTAAACTCATTGGCGAGTAGATCTCTGGTCCAATTAAAATCGGATTATATTTTAATGGCCAAAAAAGAAAAACATCAGAATGAGTTAAACTATCAAAGAAAATATGCAATACCCAGGCAGTCAAAGAGCTAAAAAATAAAACCGGAAAGGAAAAAGATTGTTGAATTCTAAATTTCAAAGAAATTTGGTTTAATTTTTCTCGAAATAGCCACAAAATTACACTTAAAATCATGCTTCCTAAAATTGCTCCCAAAATTGAGTGAAAAAAACCATGATGAGGACAACTATAACATGGGTTGATAATTAATAAGACTGTTGGTTCAATATCCATTATTATACTTCCCAATAAAATTGCCCAGAGATTAAAAAATTTTAAAGTTAAAGCTCCCAAAAGCAATCCTGGACCTAGATGAAAAGGAGTCATGGGCATAGTGGTATTGCAAAGTTAGTCGCTCGCCCTCTCCAGCACTTTGTGCTGGCGTCCCGCTTTTACAGCGGGACTTCGGGCTCGCTCTTTAAAAACCGAACCGCGTGAGGTGAAAAAGAGATTTATCTCTTTGACCACCCTCGGCACTTCGTCCTGAGCTCAGTGTCGAAGGATTTTTAATCTTTTCCTAGACGGGGAGGGCGAAGAAGATTATCGCTTCTTCTTCCGCCTCGTTGCCACTCGGCAACCGAAGGGTTTCCCCGACCCCCTTCTGACATGGTATTATTTTTCTTTCGGTCTCATTGTTGGGAATAAAATTACTTCTCTCAGACTATGAGAATCTGTTAATAAAGCCACTAACCTGTCAATTCCCATACCAAAGCCAGCAGCAGGTGGCATGCCATATTCTAAGGCTTCAATAAAATCTTCATCCATTCTTTGGGCTTCTTCAAGTCCTTGTTTAAAATATTTTTCTTGTTCTTCAAATCTTTTTCTTTGCTCGATTGGGTCATTTAATTCAGAAAAGGCATTGACTAATTCCCAACCAGCAACCATTAATTGAATAGCAGCTAAATTTTGAGGATTTTCGGGAAGTTGTTTAGCTAATGGAAAAAGTCCTAAAGGAGAATGAATAATAAAAGTTGGCTGCCAAATTTTTGGTCGGCAAATTTTTTTATAAATTTCATCTGTAATTGCTGACTTATCTAAATTCTTTTCAATTGAAACTCCAAACTCTTTGGCTTTTTTGGCTAAAGCTTCACGGTTTATCTCCTTTAAATTAATTCCAGTATTTTTTTTAAAAAATTGGTCAAATTCTACCCTTTGCCAAGGAGTTTTAAAATTTATTTCTTTACCCTCGTATTTAATTTTTAAAGTCCCGAATGTCTTTTTAATTAAATTTTCAAACATTCTTTCAGTTATCTTCATTAAATCTTTATAATCTGCATAGGCCCAGTAAAATTCAAGTATAGTAAAGTCTGGGTTATGAGCCTTATCCATTCCTTCATTTCGAAAACATCTTCCGATTTCATAAACTTTTTCAAAGCCACCAACTAAAAGCCGTTTTAAATAAAGCTCAGGAGAAATTCTTAAATATAAATCAATATCGAGAGCATTTAAATGGGTTTTAAAGGGTTTAGCTTTGGCCCCACCGTAAATTGGTTGCAAAATAGGGGTTTCTACTTCTAAAAATTCCTCTTTTTCTAAGAAATCTCTGATTTCTTTGATAATTTTTGAACGTAGCTCAAACTTCTTTTTTACTTCAGGATTAAAAATCAAATCTAAATATCTCTTTCGGTATCTTTCTTCAATATCTTTTAATCCGTGCCACTTTTCTGGCAAAGGTAGTAAACTTTTAGCTAATATTTTAAAATCAGCTACTTCAATTGTTTTTTCTCCTTTTTTAGTTTTAAATAAAATACCTCTAACTTCAATAAAATCACCGATGTCAAAATTATCTAAAAAAAATTGATAACCTCTTTCTCCTATTTTGTCTTTTTTAAAATAAACTTGAAGCCTGCCTGTGCCATCCTCAATATGTAAAAAACTTGAACCACCGTGCTCCCTTAAAGATTTAATTCTTCCAACTAAAATCACTTCCTTTTTTAAACGAGATAAATTATTAAAATCTTTTAAAGCCTGGGAAATTGTGTGAGTTCTTTTTGTCTTTTCTGGATAAGCTAAAATTCCAGCTTTTTGAATCACCTCTAATTTCTTTAACCGAATTTTTCTTAATTCATTAACCATCAAGTTTTTAATTTATTAAAAACGCAGATAAAGATGAAGGCTTGTCCTTCATCGCTGTCGCCATATAATTTATTTTAATGTATTTTCTCTTTAAAGTCAAAAAAGCAGGCATATAATGAAAATATACCCGCTCTTAGAATAAAAGAAAAAGTTTTTCCATTATCTCAGGCACAAAGGAAGCAAAAGGAAGCATTAATTATTTATTTTCTTGACTAAAGTACCACTCTAAAATATTTTTAGCTACGGGTATAGCAGCCCCTAAAGAACCTTTAACATCTTCAAGAACAATAGTTAAAACTATTTGAGGGTCATCGTAAGGAGCGAAAACAGTTACCCAATTGTGATAATACCCTCTTTTAACTGTTTCAGCTGTTCCAGTTTTGGCTGCTGCTTTTACTGGTAAATTATTTAAAAGAGTGGCTGTGCCATAAATTACAGCTTCCCTCATTCCTTCTTTAACAATCTGAAAGTTTTTAGAATCAACAGGAAGTTCCCGAATAACTTTGGATTTTTTTTCTTCAATTAAGTTTTTCTGAGAATCAACAATTTTTTGAACAATTTGGGGTTGAAAAATTTTACCGCCATTAGCAATAGCTGAAAAAGCAGCAGTCACCTGAAGCGGAGTAACTAAAATATCGCCTTGACCAATTGAAAGGTTATAGGTGTCTCCATCCCACCAACCTTCTTTTTTAACAGTCCTTTTCCAAGATGGATCCGGAATAAATCCATTGTATTCCCCAGGAATATCAATTCCAGTTTTTTCTCCCCAACCAAAAATTTCAAGATATTTTTTAATTCTGGTTGGTCCTAACCCCTCTTGTTCTTTATATCCTCCACCAAGAGTATAGAAATAAACATTACAAGATTCAGCCAATGCCTTTCGAAGATCAGTAAGTCCATGAACCTTCCAATCTTCGTATCTGTAAACAATCTCAGGATTATATTTATGAGGAACGGTAATTTGACCTCGGCAATCTATTTCTTTTTTAGGAGAAATTAGTTTTTCTTCTAAACCAGCTAAGGCAATTAAAGGTTTAATTGTTGAACCCACTAAATATCCTCCAGAAATTGCTCGATTAAAAAGAGGTTTTTTTGGATCATCAAAAATGCTTGAAAAGGTTTGAGGGTCTGTTCCTTTTCTAAAAAGATTATTATCAAAAGAAGGCAAGGAAATTAAAGCTAAAACTCCTCCGGTTTTAGGGTCCAAAGCCACAGCTGCCCCCCCCTTTGCTCCCACTCTTTCTAAATTTGAATTTAATTCCTCCTCAATTTTTTTCTGTAAATCAGAATCTAACCACAAAACTAAACTATTTCCTGATTCCGGTAAAGAAATTATCTCTTGAGAGATTATGTTCCCTTGAACATCTTTTTCTGCTCGCAGTTTTCCCGGTTTTTCTCTCAAAATTTCTTCATAGGACTTTTCCAGCCCCTCCCTGCCAGTCCAATCGAAAATTGAATATTCATCAGATAACTTCAGTTCTTCAGCAGATATTTTACCAGTATAACCAATTAAATGAGAAAAAGATTTTCCATCTTTATAATCTCTAACTGTATTTATCCGAATTTGAAAGCCTGGGAATTCTTCAATTCTTACTTCAAGTAAAATTAAAGTTTGGTGGGGAATATTCTCCGAAATTAAAACTGTAGAATTTTCACTCTCTAAGATTTTTTCCTCTACATCTTCTAAGTTTTTATTTAAAATACTAGCTATTTCTTTAAAAATTTTTTTCTTCTCGCTGTCTATTTGAGGAAGATTAGCTTTTTGGCAAATTAAATCAAAACTTGGTAAATTCTCGACAAGTTGTTTAAAGTTTTTATCATAAATTACTCCCCTTTCAGCTTTAATTTGATATAGTTTAAATTTATTTCCTTCAGCTAAGGCTAAGTATTTTTCACCCTCAATAAATTGAAGTTGAAATGTTTTTCCAAATAAAATTAAAATTAGAATTAGAGAAAAAATAAAAAAACCTAGAAGATTTTTTTTTGAAAGAGGAACTTCAAATTTTTTTTCTGAAACACTGATTTCTTCTTCCTTTTTTTTAGCTAAAGAGTCCAGAAGTATTTCTTGTGGCTCTATGTCTTCCTTAAATTTAAGTTTCACTTTCCGATTTTTAAAATCTTTTGATAGATGGCGCTCTAACATATCTTTTTAAAATAAATTTAATGAAAATCGCTATAACCATTAAAATTAAAATGTAAAAGCCGAAAAGGTTTTCAGAAAAAATATCTAATAAAAAACCGCCGAAAAAAGCTAAAAAAAGCCCGGATTTTTCTTCGGTTTTCTCAAAAAGATTTATAAAAAAAATAGCAATTAAAATAAGACTGCCCCCCAAAAAACCACTTAAAAAGATATTAAAATGAATTAAAAAACTAGTTTGCAGTAAGACTAAAATATAAAAAAATAAAATAAAAATAAAAATTTTTTTCATCCCGTTAGCCCCGTTTAGAAATCCTTGATTTCTAACGGGGTTAGAAATCAACCGTTGAATCTTATTTTTTAAAAATTGGTGATGATAAAGAGATTCTTTAGTTCTTTAATATCGAAAATAGGTAAAATTTCTGCTTGTTGAAAAGGCTCAACATCGCTTTTTTTAACCTCTTTAATCTTACCAACTAAAAGCCCTTTTGGGAAAATTCCGCCAAGAGAAGAAGTAATTACGCTTTCTCCTTCTTTGATTTCTTTGTCTTTAGGTAAAAGCTCAAAATAAAGCTTAAAGTTTCCCCCTCCCTTTACTACTCCTTCAATAGGGACCCAGTCGCCGCCAGGCGGCTGGGACTCCAACCCTCCCTCCACCCTCCTGCCTTCGGCAGGCACCTCGGATGTGGTGGGAGGGTTGTAGTCTCTTTCTTCAATTTTTCCATTAAAAGCACTTTCTTTATTAGTAATTAACATTACTTTTGAAAAATTATCATAAGTTTGGCTAATTTTTCCTACTAAAATTTTTTGTTCTGTAATTACTGGAAAGTCTTTTGAAATACCATCTCTTGATCCTTTGTTAATTATTAAGATGTCTCCGGAGAGATCTTCTCCTGTTACTTCGGCTAAAACTAAATTAAAATCTTTCTTAAGATCAATTTCTAAAGCTTTTCTTAAAAATTCATTTTCTTTCTTTGTTTCTTTTAAAGAAGCAATTTCTACTTCTAATTCTTGAATTTTTAATTTAAGATCTTCATTTTCTTTTTTTAGGTTTTTCGTTTCAGAAATTCCTTCAAAAAAATTAGATGTCCTTTCCCCCACTTCCCAAAAAATTTTTTGAATTGGTGAAGATATTAAATAAAAAAAATTTTTAATTTCTTTTGAGAAACCAGTTAAATTCAAAACAGCAAACAAAGCAACCAATAAAACAGAAATTATCCCAATTTTAAAACTAAGAGGTGGTTTCATATTCTCCTATTATATCTTTTTTAATCTAATTAAAAAAGACGCTTTAGCGGCGGCTACCTACTTTCGCAGGTAAAAAACCAACTATCATCGGCCTTGGCGTATTTCACTTCTCTGTTCGGTATGGAAAGAGGTGGAACAACGCCAGTATAGCCGCCACTAAAACGTCTTTTTTATTGTAATCATTAATTGCTAGCCAAGAAATGTAAATGGTCAATTAGTAGCACTCGGCTCAATTCCTTACGGAACTTACACCTGTGCCCTATCAAGGTCGTAGTCTCCGACCGACCTATGAGTCCTAATCTTGGGGCCTGCTTCGTGCTTATATGCTTTCAGCGCTTATCAGTTCCTAACATAGCTACCCAGCGATGCTCCTGGCGGAACAGCTGGTACACCAGAGGTTAGTTCGTTCTGGTCCTCTCGTACTAAGAACGACCCCCCTTCAAGACTCGACGCCTGCGGTAGATAGGGACCAACCTGTCTCACGCTTAATTTCATTTGTTACCAAACGTTTGGACTATACCATCACCCGCCACAACTTCTGAGATGTGGACGGGGACCGACATATTATGGAAAATTAATTCTCCATCTGGTTTTTAAAACCAAGTCTCTACGGGGTCAAGCACTCGCTTCGCTCGCTAAATTCAAAACTCAAAATGCAAAAGTCAAAATTTTGATATTTGATTTTTTATTTTTGATTTTAGCATTTTCGCGAAACAAAATGCGCTGACTTCCCTCGGTGTTCCCCTACTACATTCAGGTTGTAAAATGGAATAGGAATTCACCGATATGAGTCGGTTTTTTTCGATCACGATCTCTCGTGAAAGCCGCCGTGTGTACTCAATGTCAAGAGTTCTGTATTGACGGT
>Ga0210057_1010603_pt1 | contig 10393 bp, 11 predicted proteins | sample CryGeyCG2114_010_2_FD_183968 | JGI IMG/M metagenome (GOLD analysis project Ga0210057, IMG submission 183968) | Groundwater microbial communities from aquifer - Crystal Geyser CG10_big_fil_rev_8/21/14_0.10 (SPAdes) (version 2) | ecosystem: Environmental > Aquatic > Deep subsurface > Groundwater ...
GAAGGGAAAAAGCCTTTATTACTCTATAACAATTCCTTTCGAAGAATCGATTAGGGGAATCGAAAAGACAATAGAGGTGCAGGGTAAGAAATTAAAGGTTAAAATTCCAGCGGGTTCTAGAGACGGCACAGAAATTAGATTTACTGGAGAGGGGGAGTCTGGTTCGCCCGGGTCTCCGGCGGGGGATTTATTTTTACAGATTAGGGTAAAGGAGCATCCCAGACTAGTTAGACAGGGAGCGGATATTGTAAGCGTAGAAGAGATATCTATTGTTCAAGCTGCGTTGGGAGACACTATTACTGTAGAGTCTATTGATTTAAATAGTCTAACCGGAACAAAAGGGATAAAACTAAAAATTCCCGCAGGCACTCAACCCGGAACGACCTTTAGATTAAGAGGCAGGGGGGTAAAAAGATTGCGAGGTTACGGTACCGGCGATCATTATGTACAGGTAAAAGTAAAAGTTCCGACTAAACTTTCTTGGAAACAAAAGAAACTGCTAAAAGAGTTTAATAATTAGGCCGCTAATTTATTATGAACTCCTCATCAAACTCCTTTTTTATTTAGCTAAATATCGTACTTATTCTTATTAAGTTAAGTTTTTATATTAACCTACCACTTTATCAATCTACCAACTCTGCTGTTACTAATAGTCTATATTGAGTTGTTCCCGGAGGAAAGCAGGTCATTAAGGTTGTTGTTTGTTTGTTTAAAAAGCTTGGATAATTTTCTTTGTATAAAGACACATCTTCTGGTTTTAAAATCTCTTTTTGCGTAACAACGTACCTAAATTTCTCCTTTCCATAATCTATAATTATTAAGTCATTTATTTGTATTTCGTCTAAATTGGCGAATATGGTTTTATAGTCATCGGGATTAAATAAATATTTAAATGTCGAATGTCCTGTAATAAAAACGTTCCCAGTCGATCCTGGAACCTCTGTTCCTAAAATATGGGCTAGGGCGTCTGCGGGATCTAAATTTGTTGTATTTGCGTCTACCCTGGCTTTGCTAATCCCAAGGCTTGGTATGGAAACGTAGAATTGGCTGGGCCCCTCTTTTTTTTGTTCTTTTTTGATAACGGTTATATCTCCAAGAACTTTTGTGTTTTTAAAATTCTTTTTAGAAATATCTAACGCGGTGAGCTTTTTTATCTCGAAGGATTCTTTAAAAAAGTCTTCTGTTACAGCGCTCACAATGGAACTTCTAAAAGTGTCGCTTAGATAAGATTTAGAAAGAGGGGCGATTATAAAAGTTAGAGTAGATATTATTCCAGCTCCGGTTAAAATCCCGCCAATAAACCTTCTTTTTATTCTATTTAGGTTTTTTGGCGATCCCGGCTCTTTTTTAATATAACGATATGGATAAAATACCATGGCAGGGTCGCTTTGGGCAAAAATAAAAAAGGCAGGACGGTTAATTAATCACTTTCTTACAATATAGTGTATAAGTTCTGTTAGAACAAGATTTTCATTTCCTTGCCCTGTTTTAATTTTAACATCCGCTTCGGCTAACTTTTTGTATATTTCTAACAGTTCCTCTTCTTTAAAATTGCCGGCAAAAACAACGGATTTTTTAAGTACGAATGGATGCTCTTTTTTAACAAAATCCGCTTTTAATTTCACCCCTAATACGTTTCTAAATTGAAAAATTAAAACCCCCAGTATTTCATATCCCGCCGTTTGATTTTGAAGCAATTCTTCTAAAAGCGAGAGAGCCAACGAAGAGTTTTTTTGGCAAACGAAATCCGCTAACTTAAATATTTTCGCATCCCTTTTTTCCTCGAAAGTTAGTATCGTGCCATTTATGTTTTTTAGGGATTTCAAAAAAGAGCTATTTGCGGGAATTTTTCCTTCTATCCAGAAAACAGCCACGTTTTGTTCGGGAGCGCTTTTTGGGTTTATAGTCGAAATGGTTGACTTATCCAACTCTACAAAATAGGCGTTTTTTTGAGCAAACATTGAACTGGTTAGAAGCGATATTTTAATTTGATCAACGTTTTCTTTTGTCGCGACGAAAGACTCTACACGAAACCCCTGATTGGTATAAGAAGATTTTAACTTTAATAGCTCTTTTCTACTTTCGACGACATCCGATCCATGAATTAGTATTGTCATTCCTGGAAGATAAATTTTTGAACAAAAGCTCTAATATTCGAAAATGTAGAGTCTCTTGCTATAAGCACAGATCTGCCTTGATATGGAGCGCTGTCTATGGGCGAAATTAAAAGACCGGATCCTGGGTATAAACTGCCATCGTTATTAGAAAGCACCGCCGTTTTTACGGTAGAAAGATCCAGACCGTTATCAAAGACTTCTAGGAACGCGTTTATTTCTAAAAGGGAAATATCGGTCTCTACATATTGTTTGTAAGTATTGTAAAGTTCGGAAATTTTAGATGGATTTAAAATTGTTTTAATCGACAAAAGTTTATTTCTGGTCGATAGTATAACTTGTTGCTGCCTTCGCGCTCTTGCAAAATCTGTTCCTTCCACGGGATTTGTTGAGTGTCTGGATCTGGCATATTTTAAAGCTGTTTGGCCATCCATTGTTATTATCCCTTTTTCGAAGTGTATATGCTCGAATCTGCATAGAAAGTCGCTTTCGTATAAAGGAATTGCCTGAACCGTTTCTTCGTTTGTATCTAGTTCCCGCTCCTTGGCTCTTTGGAGTTTTAGATTATTTAAATCTATTCCGCAGGTGTCGTTTTCCATCCCAGGAATGGGATATAAATAATCGTCGAAAGTATTTAACACTTCTACCTCTACGCCGCCTAAGGCATCTATAACTCCAATAAACCCGTCGAATCCTGTAAAAATATGGTAGTGGATTGGAATACCAAGTATTTTTTCCACAGTCGCGACCATTTTTTCTCTACCGGCAAATGCGTAAATCTCGTTAATTTTGGCATAGTATCCAGTTTCGTATTCTACCCACAAATCTCTTGGAACAGAAACTAGGGCGATTTTTCCTGAATTGTTTGGAATCGAAGCAAGTATAATAGTATCCGTTAAGATGCCTGTTTGAAATTGATTAGACCCTCTTTGATCTATTCCAATAAGAAGTATGTTTGTTCTACCCTCTGTTTTTAAAAGGGATTTAGAGGGTATAACTTTTGTTAAAACCGAAATAGGAGAAAGCAAAGAGGCTTTGGAAGCGCCAATAAATATAAATGCTAGTGTAACCAGCAATATAGGTATAGATAGTTTTTTCTTGCCTTTTTTTGTTTTTTTAGTCATGATTCCAGGATTTAATTATCTTTTTAAAGTCGTTTACGTTTAAACTTGATTTTCCCACTAAAAAACCGTTTAAGCAGTTTGTATTTCTTAGATTTATTGCGTTAGCTTTATTTACACTTCCTCCGTACAATACGGGAGTAGTATCCCCTACAATTTTTCTAATTTCAATAATTTTTGTTTTAATATCTTGGGGGTTAAATTTGGCAAAGTTGTTCCCGTTACTTATGTTTTTGGAGGGCTCAAAAGCAAGAACGCATTTGTTAACTTTATTTTTGAGCATTTTTATATCCTCCAGATTTTCAAAGCAAAAGACAGGCGTTACAGAATATTTTATGCATCTGTCGATTTTTTGTATTATTAAATCCATATTCTCTTTTTGATACTTTCTCCTTTCGCTGTGTCCTAATAAGCAATATTTAACGTAGGGCGGCAAAAGTTCAACAGCAACCTCCCCCGTAAAAGATCCTTTTGGAAACGCGGAAATGTCTTGTGTTCCTATCTTTATATTTTGCATGAGCGCGGCATTAGTAATTAAATGGTATGGTGGGCAGATAACTATTCGCGTCTCTTTTGGATATTTAAAATTTTTCCATTCGAGAGCCCATTTTTTTAGATCTTTTGTTGTAAAATTGGATTTCCAGTTTCCAATTATTATTGCTTTATTTAAATTCATTTTTTAGTTCCCCGACTATATTTGAAATGTTTTCCAAATCTTCGTGGGTATAATGATAACCTAAACTTTCTAAGCAAGAAAATACTAGCGGAATATCTTTATAAATTTTAGAAGAATACGCGCAGGAAACAAGGCATCTTGGTAAAACCCCAATGTTTATATTCTCTTCTCCTTTTTTAGAAAGCTTACAGCCCGCGGGGCATCCACTGCAAGATTTGTGTCCGGCAAATTCTACATCTAAATCCAAAGCCCTTGCTAGAAGGTCAAAATATATCTTTTTGTAGTATTCCAAATTAAATATTTTAAACGAAGACGATCCAACGAAAATCGCCCCTAATAGATTTTTCTTTTTAGCTAAGCTAGAAAGCTTTTCGTTTCCAAAGGAAAAATAACTGTCAACAATTCCTTTGGAGGAGAATTCTAATAAACTCTTTTTGTTAGACGGTCCTCTTTCTTTAAATTGGTTTAGATCTTTGGAGCTTTTTATTTCTAAAAATTCGACCTGTAAATTATTTACAATTGCCGCTATGGGTATTTTAGATCTTTTAACAAATACAACATTATCTAAACTCGAGGTTTTTAAAGCTAAAGCTAAAGACCCGCCAACAATACTTTCGTTAAGTTTTCCGTTTAGATCCAAGTACAAAGACAGTGTCTTAGACGCGTATGGAAAAATTCCGCTTAACGGCCCAATACTTAGAGTAATAGGTTCCAAATCCTTTTGTTGTAAACACAAGGCTGTCGCGGTACCAATTCCCCCAATAAGATGGTTAATATCTTTGTGCATTTTTACTTCGTACGATTTTTCTGCTAAGTCTATGTACAAAACCTTTTTATAGTTTGGATTCAAAGAAAGTTGTTAGTTGATAATTGGTAGTTGTCAATTAATTTTCTTACAAACTACAAATTTTAAACTACTCCTCTAACTTAAAACAATTTCTTGGGCAAAGTCGGATTATTTCTTCGTAAGCGGTTTTTTGAGCCTGGTCAATTTCTATTATAAAGCCTTCTTTTCCTTGATACACACTAATAAAGCCATCGTTTAGGCTAATTGTGTTTTTTGCAATTCTTGAGCTTGCTAGAACGCACAGTTTACAACCAATACAAGCCCTTTGGTTTTTAACTTTAAGTTTTAACATTGCAGGTATTATAGCAGTAAAAATTGTTAGATCTTAGTCTTAAGTACATTTTGTCCAATGCCAATGTACTAAATGAGTTTTAACTGGGGATTATTTGTTTCTTGTCCTTTAACGCTTTCTTTTTCCGTAAGTTTTTTTATTAAACTTTTAAACTCTAGTTCCCGAAATAAATTTACGGTTTTAGAAGTGTTTAGATTTTCAATTTTTGATTTTTTAATATTAAAATTTAGAGGAACATTAATGATAATAGTGGTCAGCCTTTTTGACAAGTCCGCGGATTTTTTTCCTTCTTTAATCTTTTTTCTTAGGGAGCTGGGAGTAATTTGCTCTAAATTTTTATAAATTTCTTTAATAGTGCAAAATCGCATAATAAGTTTTTTAGCATTTTTTTCCCCTATACCTTTTACTCCCGGAATATTATCGCTGGGATCTCCTTTTAGAGCTTTATAGTCTGGGATATATTTTGGATCGAATCCAAATTTCTCATACACATCTTTTTTAGAAAATAATTTCGCTTTTGTGTAAGGTGGTCTTGCGGGCCTAAATACTTTAATGGTCCCCTTGATTAACTGCAAAAGGTCCTGATCGCTACTTAGTATTATAATTTCAAATTTTGGATTTTCAATTTCGAATTTTTTTCCTATTGTTCCAATAATGTCGTCGGCTTCGAAATTTTTTGCTTTAAGAATTGGAATTTTCATTGTTTTAATAATTTCGTATACTCTTGGCACTTGCTGGTCAAATTCTTTTGCTTGGTCTGGGTTGTCCTTACGCCATGTTCTATTTTCTTTATAGTCGGGAAATTCCTTTTGTCTAAAGGATCTATCTGTTTCTGTCGCTACTATAATGTGGGTTGGTTTAATATAATTTATCGCATTTAGCAAAATATTAGTAAATCCAAAAACAGCGTTGGTTTGTTCGCCGGAAGAGGTAGCAAGTTCTCTTGGATAGGCATGGTAAGCCCTATGCATAAGATTGTAAAAATCGATTATAAGTAATTTGTTCATGGGATTATTGTATCAGGGTGTGGGGTTTTGGGGGTAGACTCATAAACCTCTTTAGATATTTCTCCTATTACTTCTTCTGCGGTTTGGCCGTCTAGCCCTTGTGTTAGTACGCAAATAACGTAGGGATCTTTTGCAAAGACTATCCCGCAATCGTGATACGAAGCTGGATCGAACCAAGAGCCAATTTTATGAGCCACCACAGTTCCAAAAGGCAGTTTATTGGTAAGTCTGTTTTCGAAATAGGTATTAGTCATAAAGTCTAAAAGAAGTTTGGAGTTAGTTTCGGAAAGGGCTTTATTACTATACAAACACTCAAAATATGTACCCGCGGCTTCTGCCGTTATATTATTTTGTAAATGAACAGATGGCGATATACCGCATTTTAATGCCGCTTCGTTTACAACTTCTTTGCCTAAATTTCTAAGAAGAATATTTTTGGATATATTGTCCGATTTATTAAGCATAAAAAATAAAAGGGTTCGAATATCGAAATTTTCTTTGTCCGTTTCGGTAAGTAAAAAGCTCGTTCCTTCTTCTAAATCCTCTTCGTAATATTTATAAGTGGTATTTAAATTTATCTCGCCGCTTTCTATTTTAAACATTGTTCCTATTGCTAAGGGTATTTTATAAAGGGATGCCGCATTAAAACTCTGTTTTGTATTTTGTTCATAAACAAAGTTTTTTTCTAAACCCTTTACATAAATCGCAATATTATTGCCGGAAAAATCCTTTAAATTAGGATTAAATTTGGGTGTAAGAGCCCTCTCTATTTTTTCTTCGGGAATTTTAAGAGATATAAGCCCAAAATAATTTATCGGTATTTTAAGAGTTTTAGTTAGTGTGTAGGGAGGCGGTAGGATAAAAACCGCAATAAATACAATTATTAACAGGGATATAAATACCGCGGGGATTATTAGTTTCATTTGTTATTTTCCAAGTTTAATGCTATGCGTTTTCATATTATCAACCTTATCTATAGTAAATTTAAAGGGACTTTTTTCTTTTGGTTCTAGTGTAGAAAGTATCGCGGTACCTGTTCCGCTCGCCACTACTCTTTTTGCGTCGTCATAAAAAGTTATAACTATTTTGTAACCGCTAATTTCGATTTTTTTATTGTAGTTGTTTATTACCTCCCCTTGAATAGAAGCCTGGGTTGCCAAATCGTCGCCTTTGTCTATATTTACATTAATTATTTGTAAGTAGCTTGCTTCGTTTTCTTTTTCGTCTTCTTTTTCCCCCGAGCTGGTGTTTACGGTTTCTACTTGTTCAGGTTCGTTTTGCGTTTGATTTTGTTGTTGGGCTTGTTTAATTTCGCTTACAGGCGGCGATGGTTTTGACGTCGGAAAAGTTAGTTCTCCGTTTGTATTAGAAGATATCTCTTTTTCTACCAGGCTTTCGCAAGACAAAAGAGATAAAGAAATAAAAATTGTGATAAAAAGAAGACTAATCCTGCCCATAAAAGAATTTTATCATTTTTGCGGGGGGAGATTCATCTTGCGGTTTGGAGTTTAATGGTAAAATGTAGGAGATGAGAAAAACCCTACAAAAAATTTCGGATACCGCTCTTTTTGCGCTCACCTTTTTTATTGTTGTATTGTTTATTGGTCTTCTTGTAAAATTTCCAGCAGTCAAGAAAGAAGCGGAAATTTACATGGTAGATTTGGGATTTGTTTTAGATACGAGACCGACACTTATTTATCCGGAAAACGAATCTCTAATTACAGACACAAAACCAATATTTAAATGGGAAGATTTTTTTCAAACTAGATTTTTAACTCAAGGTTACAGAATGGAACTTTCTAAAGACCATTCCTTTGAAAATGTTTTAACAGAGGGTATTTATAAGTATGCTTTTGCCGATACCCTAAACTCTTTGGATGGCGGTATTTATTTTTGGCGCGTTAAGGCTATTTCTAACCTAGAAGAAAGTCGATGGAGTTTAAAAAGCTGTTTTTTACTAGGGCCGTCCAGCTTAAGATATCCCAAAATAGAGGTTATTAAGCCCTTTTTTGACAGAATATATTATAGCGATATTTCTAAAATATCTCCTCTAAGTTTTAAATGGTTACCGCCCCTTTTGGATACCAATTGTTTTATTTATCCAAAAGAATATACATTGCAAATATCCAGCGATACGGAATTTAATGACATAATATATTTGTTATCTAGTGTTGAAAATAATGTTTATCTGGACGCCACCGAATTTTTTAGTCAAAATATACCTAAGGGTGTTGCCAGCACGCCGTTTTTTTGGAGAGTTAGATCCGCAGATTTTTTTGAAAATATAAGTGAATGGAGTGATAGTGTAATTTTTTATCTGGTGAATTCAACTATATCTACCCTCTGATATACTATCGGTATGAATAAAAATCCAAAAATAGCTATTGTGCATGATTATCTAAATGCTTACGGCGGGGCCGAATCTTTGGTCAACTCTATTTGGGAATTATGGCCGGACGCTCCAATTTACACAGCTTTATGGGATCAAACCGCTTTTCTGGGAACCGACGCGTTTAAAGGGGCCGATATTAGAGTTCCAAGATGGGCTGCTAGCCGCTTTATTAACAGATTTTATAAATATTTTACATTTTCCTTTCCCTTGGTATATGAATCTTTTAACTTAAGAAAGTTTAATATTATAATTTCTTCCAGCGCTAATTTTGCAAAGGGTGTTTTAACGGGACCCGACCAACTTCATATTTCTTATATCCATACCCCCCCTAGATTTTTATATGGCTACCCCACCGAAACCGCAAAAAGAGATAAATGGTATTGGAAACCAATTTTAATGCCATTAGACTCTTTTCTTAGGATTTGGGACTATATTGCCGCGCAAAGACCTAATTTTTTAGTGTGTAATTCTGGGGAAGTTAAATCCAGAATAAAAAAATTTTATAGGAGGGACGCTGTAGTTATAAATCCTTTTTTTTCTGTTAACAAAGAATTCGAAAAAGTTCCCGCCGAAAAAGGAGATTACTATCTGGTAGTGTCTAGAATGAGCAGGTATAAAAACCCAGATAAAGCTATTTTAGCCTGTTCTAAATTAGGAAAGAATTTAAAAGTTGCCGGGTCTGGAAAAGAATTTGAGAAGATAAAAGAAATTGCAAAGGGCGTATCTCGGTTAGCTCGAAGCCAGGGGGCAAAAGGAAAGATAGATATTTTAGGGTTTGTAAGCGAGGAAAAAAAAGTAGCTTTATATAAAGGGTGCCGGGCGTTTATATATTTGGTCGAACATGAGGATTTTGGAATGGCCGCTTTAGAGCCTATGTATTTTGGTAAACCCGTAATAGTTTTAAAGCAGGGGGGTTTTTTGGAGACAGTTAAAGATGGATACAACGGTGTTTTTGTAGAAAAACCTACTGTAGAGTCACTTATAGGCGGTATAAAAAGGTTTGAAAAAATGGAAAAGAAAGTTAATTGGGAGAAAAATTGCAAGGAGTTTGTAAAAAAATATACAAAAGAAAGATTTCAGAAAGAATTTAGGAGTTTTGTTGAGAGTAGTTGGAAAGAGTTTAATAAAAATAGATAAATTTAAAAATTTTAAAGTTCAAAGTTCAAAATTTTATTTGACAACTTGAGCTCACGGTTTTTTGCCCGAATATCCCGAAGTATATACAATTTCGTCAGATTTAAATAAAGAAATAAGAGGTAAAAAGATTATTAGTGTTAAGGTGTTGGACCCCGCCCTTGTCCGTCCTACAGACTGTAATCTTAATAATATTGTTGGTTTGATTGTAATTAAAGTCGATCGGGTGGCAAAAAACATAGTTTTACACCTAGAAAAAGATTTGTTTTTGATGTTCCATTTAAGAATGACCGGGCGTCTTTTATATAGACCAAAAGGTTTTATAAAAGATCCTTATACGAAAATTATATTTGATTTTGGCGAAAATGAATTACGGTTTACGGAACTTAGACGTTTTGGCTATGCCGAGCTTTGCAATCTATCTCGTTTTTCTTTTTTAGTTTCTCAATATGGTCCTGCCCTAACAAAGATTACCCTAAGCGATTTTTCTAAACGTATAAAGTCTAAACGCGCAAACATAAAAACTGCGCTTTTGGATCAAACAGTAATTGCTGGAATTGGAAATATTTATGTAAACGACGCTCTGTGGTTGGCAAAGATTTATCCGGCTACACTAACTAGAGATCTGCCCTTTGAGAAAATTGCGGATCTTTATAGTTCTTTAAACGAAATACTAAATGAAGGTATAAAAAATAGAGGGTCGACTTTAAAAGACAAAATGTATGTTGATATTTATGGGAGGGAAGGGTTTCAGCAAAATTACTTTAGGATTTATGGCAAGGCGGGAAAGCCTTGTTTGAGATGCGGCGG
>Ga0210057_1010604_pt1 | contig 10393 bp, 12 predicted proteins | sample CryGeyCG2114_010_2_FD_183968 | JGI IMG/M metagenome (GOLD analysis project Ga0210057, IMG submission 183968) | Groundwater microbial communities from aquifer - Crystal Geyser CG10_big_fil_rev_8/21/14_0.10 (SPAdes) (version 2) | ecosystem: Environmental > Aquatic > Deep subsurface > Groundwater ...
CTCGCCGCCCAGGAAGGTGTCACCATTGGTGGACTTCACCTCGAACACGCCGTCACCGATCTCCAGCACGGAGATATCGAAGGTGCCGCCGCCGAGGTCGTACACGGCGATCAGGTGGTTCTCCTCGGTCTTGTCCAGACCATAGGCCAGCGCCGAAGCGGTCGGCTCGTTGATGATGCGTAGCACGTTCAGGCCGGCGATCGCACCGGCATCCTTGGTGGCCTGACGCTGTGAGTCGTTGAAGTAGGCCGGCACAGTGATCACCGCATCGGTAACCTTCTCGCCCAGATAATCCTCGGCGGTCTTCTTCATCTTCTGCAGGGTGATCGCACTGATCTCCTGCGGGCTCATCTTCTTGCCGTCCACCTCAAGCCAGGCATCGCCGTTGTCGGCGGCCACCACGGGGTAGGAAACCAGACTCTTGTGATGCTCGGCTTCCTTGGCATTGGCCTTGCGGCCGATCAGGCGCTTCACGGCATAGAAGGTCTTCTCAGGGTTGGTCACCATCTGGCGCTTGGCCGATGCACCGACCAGACGCTCGCCGTCCTTGGTAAAGGCCACCACCGACGGCGTGGTGTTATCACCCTCGCTGTTGGGGATCACCTTGGGCTTGTCGCCTTCCATCACGGCCACACACGAGTTGGTGGTGCCGAGATCGATTCCGATTACTTTTGCCATTGCTCATTCTCCATTTATTACAAATCCGGTTATTTATAAACTAATCCGACTCCGGCGCGGCAGCGTGTTATTCATGGCATTCACCGCCTGCGCTCATCGGGCATGTCCATTGTATGGGGACTGAAAAAAGCCGATTCAAGGGACTGCCGGAAATTATTTGCCCGGCTCCCCTTTCACACTTACGCGTCGGCAGGACCTGACGACACCAGCACCTTGGCCGGGCGGATCAAGCGTCCGTGCAGGGTGTAGCCCGCCACATGCTGCGCCACCACGGTGCCTTCGGGCGCATCGGTCGGCATCTGCGAAAGGGCTTCGTGATGATGCGGGTCGAAGGTCTCGCCCACTGCATCGATACGCTGCAACTGGAATTTCTTCATCATGTCGTGCCAGCTGTCGAGGGTCAGCTGCACACCGTCGCGCAGTCCCTTTTCATTACCCTCGGCCACATCCAGCGCGCGCTCCAGGTTATCCACCACATCCAGCAGGGCCACGGCGAATTTCTCGATGCCGAACTTGTGCGCATCGGCGACTTCCCGCTGGGTGCGCTTGCGCAGATTGTCCATCTCGGCATGCATGCGCAGCATCTTGTCCTTGATTTCGGCGACTTCCCGCTGTGCTGCTTCCAGCTCGCTTTCGCCAGCCTCTTCGCACTGCTCTTCCGGCAACATGTCCGCTTCTGCGTTCAATTCGTCTTCCCTGTCTTTCATACTAGTTCCTGCCTCCTAAAATTCTGCTGACCAGCCGGGCTGTGCAATCCACCACCTGCAGCACGCGGTCGTACTGCATGCGTCGCGGTCCGATCACACCCAGTGTACCCACGGTATTCATCGGCCCCTGATAGCGCGCCATCACCAGCGACACCTGCTCCATATCCACCAGCGCATGCTCGCTGCCGATGAACACGCGGACCCCATGCTCATCCTTCTCCACCTGCTCCATCAGATGCAGCAGGCGTTCCTTCTCCTCGAAGGCTCCGAGAAGTGAGCGCACGGTATCGATCACCCCGAACTCGGGCATGGCAAGCAACTGCCGCTGGCCGCTGACAAACATATCGTCCTGACGGTGTGTAGGGGCCTCGGCCCAGCGTTTCAAGTCCTCAAGCAAACATCGCACATGCTGGCGGTCCTGTTCCATCTCGCGACGCAGGCGATTCTGCGCCTCGGCAAGGTCGCAATCGGCCAGTAATTCGTTCAGGCGCAGCGATACTTCATGCAGCCTCTTGTCGCTCAGCCCCTCGGGCCGATCGATCAGACGGTTCTGCACCTCGTCGCCGGAGGTCACGATCACCGCCAGCACCTTCTCGGAACTGACCCCGATCAATTCGATGCGGCGGATGCGAGTCACCCCGCTCTCATGCACCCAGACGAGTCCGGCATATCTTGTCAGCGAGGCAAGTTCGTCGGTGGCGCGGCGCAGCAGATCCTTCTGCATGCCTGCCTGGCTCAAATGTCCGGCAAGCGTCTGCTCCATGGTTCGTTCGATGTACGGGTCGGCGACCATCAGGGTATCAACAAAATAGCGCAGACCGCGATCGGTCGGCACGCGTCCGGCCGAGGTGTGCGGCGAGGCCAGCAAACCGCGATGCTCAAGCTCGGCCATCACATTGCGGATCGAGGCCGGACTTAAGGATATATGTCCCTGTTCGGCCAGTGTGCGCGAGCCCACAGGCTGCCCGTTGGCCAGATAAGCGCGCACCACATCGCCCAGTATTTGCCCGTGTCGCTCGTTCAGATCTTTGCTGCCGCGTCGTTGCATAAGGGCTGGCACTCTAGGGCCTGTGAGCGCCAAATGCGAGCGAAGCGCTGCTGCCCGAATGTGGCCAGGCAAGACGCGAGAAGAGAAGTTTGGTGAATCCAAATGAACGACGAGCAACGCCGCATGGCCGCATTTCGGGCGCAACCCCTTGGGACGGGCTATTTTCCGCCCTGCTGCGTTATGCCTCGCTGATGTGCAACAAGCACATCACGCTCCCCATGCCTTGCAGAATCGAAAAAAATGACCTCGTCGCTGCGCCCGCGTTTAGTGCTCACAGGCCCCGCCCCAACTGTCAGTGACAATCAATCAGCGTCCCCGTGACAATCCATCAGGATACTCTTATCCTCCCGCTCCCCTAGGCCGCAGCACGATAAGTGCGCGATGCCAACGGGCGGACGGAAAATTCCCATAAAAGGTTTTGACATCCGGAACGGGCTGCCTATACTCCGGCGCCTTGTGAAAAACGGCCTGCAACGGTCGCAATGGAGTTGAATAACATGCGTACTTGGACCTACAGTCCCGGAAGTGTGACTCGCGAATGGTATATCATTGATGCCAATGATCTGGTGCTGGGCCGTCTGGCCACCCGTACCGCTACCATCCTGCGCGGCAAGCACCGTCCGCAATACACCCCGCACGCCGACTGCGGCGATCATGTGATCGTTATCAATGCAGCCAAGGTTCGCGTCACCGGACGCAAAGAAGCACAGAAAACCTATTACCGCCATTCCGGTTTTGCCGGTGGCATCAAGAGCATCACGCTGGAAAAGCAGCGCGAGCGTTTCCCTGAGCGTATCATCGAGCTGGCCGTCAAGGGCATGCTGCCGAAGAACCCGCTGGGTCGCGCCATGTTCAAGAAGCTGAAGGTGTATGCTGGTGCCGAGCATCCGCATACCGCGCAGCAACCAAAAACCCTCAGCCTGGACTAACGGAGACCATCACCCATGGCAGACACCATTTATCGCGGCACTGGCCGCCGTAAGAGCAGCACAGCACGCGTCATCATTCAGCCGGGTAGCGGCAGGATCGTGGTCAACGGCCGTGATGTTACCAACTACTTCCCGGTGGAAATCGTGCGTCAGCACGCTCTGTCCCCGCTTGCACTGACCCAGCTTGCCGGTCGTCTGGACGTTCGCGTTCTGGTGAACGGCGGCGGCACCTCCGGTCAGGCCGGCGCCATCCGTCACGGACTGGCCCGCGCCCTGATTCTTTATGATGCAGGCCTGCGCCCGCAGCTGAAGAAAGTCGGCATGCTGACCCGCGACCCGCGCGAAGTGGAACGCAAGAAGTACGGTCTGCACAAAGCCCGCAAGGCTCCGCAGTTCTCCAAGCGCTAAGCTTCGAGCACCGCACCAAATCAAAAGGGAAGGCTTCGGCCTTCCCTTTTTTCTTTGCGTCAATCAAGGATTCAATGCCGCAGAAGATACAAATATCTGGCGCTTCACGAAGTTGTGTGGGTAGCGCGCGTCAAAGCTGCCTGGTTGAAGGCGCGCAGCCATGGCTTCCGCAACAGAGAACGGTTTCGCAATGCGATCTATTTCCATCTTGGCGATCTCAATCTGTATCCGGAACCCAAAGGCGGCACTTTATGATCAGCTACCCACACAGATTCGTGATGCGCCGATAAATACGGCGCTTCCGATGAAGCGCCGTTACGGATCAATCGTTTTCGAGACTGTCCAGCGGGCTTTTCACCGCGCCGAGGTTCTGTCGCAGCACATGCGTGTATATCTCCGTTGTTTTCACATCGACATGGCCGAGCAACTTCTGCACCACCCGGATATTGGTTCCCGATTCCAGCAGATGCGTGGCGAATGAGTGGCGCAGGGTATGGGTGGTCACCCGCTTGTTGATCCCGATTTGTTTGGCGGCAGCCCGAATCGCCTTCTGTAAACCCGAATCATCCATGTGGTGGCGGCGTGTTTCGCCCGACTGGGGATCACGCGAAAGAGATTTGGATGGAAACAGATACTGCCACTCCCATGATTGCGGCGCCTTGGGATATTTCTTCGCCAATGCGCCGGGCAGCCAGACATTGGCATTGCCCTCGGCAATGTCCTTGTCGAACAGTCGTTGCACTCTCTGTAAATGTATCCGTAAATCATCGCGAACAGATACAGGCAGCAGTGTTGTGCGGTCCTTATCTCCCTTGCCGGATCGAACAGTGAGATAGCCATTGCCAAAGTCGATGTCCTGAACGCGTAAGCGTAACACTTCCATGAGCCGCAAACCGCCACCATACATTAACCTGGCAATAAGACCGTGAACGCCCTCGACCTCCGCCAGCAGTGCCTGTATTTCATCCCGGCTCAATACAACAGGTAAGCGCACAGGCTTATTGGCGCGAACCGGAGCCAGATCATCGGCAACCGGGATGTCCAGCACATCGCGGTAAAGGAATATAATCGCATTGAGCGCCTGATTTTGAGTGGACGCCGCTACATTTCTTTCCACCGCCAAATGCGTCAGAAATGATTCAATCTCTGCCTTTCCCACTTCGCGCGGATGACGAGTGCCGTTGTATTTGATGAACCATCTGATCCAGCGTGCGTATGCCTCTTCGGTTCGCAGCCCATAATGATGATAACGAAGCACTTCATGAACCTGATCCATCAGCTTCACTGCCTTTGGGTGATACTTCGATTTTTCATTGACGCGCGGTTTGAATCGGGACACTGTTTCTCCATTCCGTGTTTGCAAGCAATATCGAATATGGGGGAATTATGTCCGTATATATGAGAAAAAAACAAGGAATTATTTCCTTGTATCAATACTGTTAGGGCTACAAGAGTATAGACATGGGCCATGATTGGAGACGAAAGAAAGCCAGGTTCAACGTACCAAGTGATACCGTTATGGGTGCTGGTGTTCTTGGCGGTATTGCTCTGATAGTGGCGTTACTAATCTTGGGTAAAGGCAGGGATGAGGCTCCGAGTGAAATGCCCGCGTCTACCCAGACTGTCAGAGTGATAGATGGCGATACCATCGAGGTGAACCACGAGAAAGTCCGTTTGTATGGAATTGATGCTCCGGAAATGGGGCAGCCATGCACAAGAAATAACTCACCCTATGATTGCGGAAGGGCGTCCAAAGAGCACCTAGAATTCGTATTAACCGGGGCAACAGTAAACTGCAGGAAAAAAGGCAAAGATAAATGGGGAAGGTTTGTGGCCGAATGTACTGCAGATGGTGAGGATATAAGTCACATGATGGTCAGGCATGGCTGGGCACTTGCTTATAGGGAATATTCAACTGCCTACGTAAGCGATGAAGAGTTTGCCACGTCCAACAAACTTGGTATGTGGTCTAAGGAATTTTCAATTCCTTCGGAATGGCGAAAATCTAATAGAGGTGACAAATTATGAGTGACAGTGAGCGAGATAAGAGTGTTACGAAATCGAGCAGCAGCGTGCCGACGGAGATACCGCTTGGGCCAAGTACTTCGATGGATCTTTCATGGTTGCCTGAGAATGAGCGCAAAGCACTACTGATTGACTACACCAAAGGAATGATGGATATAAGCAAAAAGGCGCAGGAGTTACATGTTGATGCTGCTGTTCTAAAACGAACCCTCGATGACTTATCTGATACTACTCGAGAGGTCTCTGACAGCGGGAACGCAGTCACTATTTCACACTCTCAAACGACAAAAGTTGGGCGTACCGAAGTCATGATGGGCAATACAGAGCAAGCTCAGAGCGGAAAATTGTCCAAAAGCCAGACCGGAGAAAAGAACTGGGCTCCGTACTACATTTTTGCTGGCATCTTGGCTTTGGTAATCATTGCTGCCTTGATGAGCAAGTAAAATGAAGCCTATCATGATCAGTGTGTCTAATGACACTTCTGCGGATTCTGCAGTTCAGTATGTGGAAAGCCGTATCCCTGAAGCAAGCAAGCGTGCCTCAGAGTTCTCAGTTATTTTCCCCCAAGTTAAATCATGTATTGAGGATTTTTCTGAGAAAGCCAGAAAGCTCGCAATAGATGGAACAACAATCCATATCAAGAAAGAATTTTCCCTCCCTGGAGTGAGCGTTGTCGTCCTCTTGCAGTATCCGAGAAAAGTCGGATTTTTGGAAAAAATCGTAAGGGTGCTTAAAAGAGGATAGGCATGGCGCGTTCTGGTTATAGAAGAGGTCGATATCAATCACCCGATAAAAGATCGATCGGGTATGAACGAGCCTTAGAGCACATCCGCGAGGCTGAGGCGCTTTCTAGAGAGCTTGGTGGCACGGATCAAGACGTTAAGCAATATTTCTTTTCTTTGTCTCCCGTCCAGTTGAGTGAGATACTTGATGAATACGAAAGAGAGTTCGGAAGGTCCATAAGGGAATATGCTGAAAAGACACTTCCGAGCTGGAGAAACGGTAGGGTTCATATGAGTGGAATGGTGGCAGAAAGGCTTTTTAACTTACTGCCCCCGACGATGCCGCTGGAAGCTAAGTTTCGATTGACAGAAAGTTTGTGGAAGCATGTAGGAGCATCATCAAATAAAAAATACTATGTTGGCCATGATGTGAACATTGAAGAGATTTCGCAGCGGGTAAAAGAGCATTTGGAAGAAGTTGTAACACACTATCAGATACCAAGCTCAATGGAGGCGAGGTTTAATTGGCTTTCCCAAGGCGATGTTGGCGTCAAGCAGCAACTGCTCAACCATTTTCGGCAGCTAGAGAAACAATTATTATCAGATGCCCTTAGATGCCAGCTTCCAGTCTTGCTGAATCACCTAAATAGTGAGAAAGGAAATCTTACAACGCATGCAGCCCAAGTACTGAAAGTCGGAAAGCATGAAGTGCAAGTGATCGTAAACGAAAGGATCAGTGGGGTGTCGGAGAGCGCACCAGCAAGGCCATCGGAAAGCAGTGATTATGGTTGGATATGGTGGGTGGCTGGAATCATATTTGTCCTGTGGCTGTTGAGCAAATAGCGCGAGAAATGGACCAAAGCCCTAACAATCGCATACACGCGGACAGCAAAAATCGCCGCTCGTTCCTCGCTCTGCTTTTTGCTGCCGGTGATGCGAAGCGTTAGACTGCTTCTACATAACTCATGAGCTACAAGTCAATTTTCCTTTTTTGCGGATTAATGTCATTGACCCACGCTGCTTATGGCTCAACTGCTGAAGCAGTTGAAATTAGAGTCACGGGTATTTCGTCATGCCAAGGAAATGTAATGTTGGCTGTTTACGACAATGAAAGCCATTTCATGAATGTCGAGCAAGCCGTGGCTAAAGAGGCGATCAATTTGGCAACCGCTGACTGTGCATCGACAATTCTTTACAGGATCAGCATTCCTTATGGACAATATGCAATTGTCGTATATCACGATGCCAACAGTAATGGGATTCATGATAAGAACTGGTTTGGAGTGCCTACCGAAACATGGGGGGTGTCTAACAATGCACGTCCACTTCTTCGCGAACCAAAATTCAGAGAATGCGCGTTTACCCACTCCGCTTCGCGTACATCAGTAACGATAGAAATCCAATAAGGAGGTTACTGTGCTTAATCTTTCAGGGTTGTCAAAAATGCAGTTTATTGCTCTGCATTTTTTGGTTTTCTTGTCCGTGTTTTCGCTATGGGGCTGGATCGAGACGGATAACAAATATCTGGTTCTGTGCTCGGTTCTGTCGTTTTATGGGGCATTATGTTTTGCCTTCATTGGTGCTTATAAGCGAAAAAATGGGGCGGAGTAAATATCCGTCTAACCCTACGCTCAAGCGGGACTGCGCAAAAGCACGCAGCCCCTTAGCTCCACGTTATCTGGACATGGCAAGAGCATGCGTAGGCCCTAGCTCGCGCTGTCGTCGTTTCACCTACCCTGCCCTGGGCTGAAATAGGCCCGCTGACTACGGAGTATTGCCCATGCCATCGACGCAGACCCAGATGTTTGACCTCAACATTGAGGAAGTCCTCGAGAACTGGGACGTCCACCACGGCGTACGCGAGATTATCGCTAACGCGCTGGATGAGCAAGTCCTGTCAGGAACCGATGAAGTCCAGATTGAGAAGGACGGGGATGAATGGGTCGTTCGCGACTTTGGACGTGGTCTTGATATCCGACACTTCACGCTCAACGAAAATCCAGAGAAGCTTCAGTCGTCCGAGGTGATAGGCAAATTCGGCGTGGGCCTCAAGGACGCCCTCGCCACATTCCACCGTCACGGGGTTAGGATTCTGATTCGGTCTCCGAGGGGGACATTCAACATCGCGCCGGCCTCAAAACATGGATTTGAGGATATCCAGACCCTCCATGTGGAAGTGAGTGAAGGCAGTGCCAGGCTTCAGGGCACAGAAGTTCGGCTCGGGAACGTTGCCGACAAGGACATCGAACGGGCGAAGCGCCTCTTCCTCCGCTTTGCGCAGGAACGTGTTCTGGACCAAACGAAATACGGACAGGTTCTCGAACGGAAGGGCCAGCATGGACGCATCTACATTATGGGGGTCCTCGCCAATGAAGAACCCAACTTCTTGTTCTCGTACAACATCACCAGCCTAACACCCGCGATGAAGAAGCGACTCAATCGAGAACGGGTAAACGTTGGACGCACGACCTATGCCGATCGTGTTAAGGCAATCTTGCGTGAAGTCACCGCCGAACTGATCCTCGACGCGCTTGCAGATCAGGTCAGACAACGGTCACGCGGGGAACAAGCCGACGAGATGAGCTGGGCGGAGGTCAGCCAATTGGCCCTAAACCATTTGGCCGCGTCCTCCAAGGTGGTGTACGTAACCGAATCCGAACTCGGAACCAATCCTGGAATCGTGGGGCACATGCGTGCCGATGGCTACGAAGTGCAGGTAGTTCCCGATGTACAGAAGGCGAGACTACAACTACAGGAGCGCCAAGGCGGCCCGGCGGCCCCGGTTTTCGAGGCCTATCTGCAGGAGTGGAATGATAGCTTTGAGTACTCTTACGTCGAGCCCGAGTCATTGTCCCCCGCCGAAGCCGAAGTTTGGGGGTACACAAACGACATTGTGAAGCTCGCGGGCGTTTCCAAACCGCCTCCTATACGCGTCTCTGAGACATTGCGGCTAGACTTGAACGATACCACGGGCGTTTGGGATCCGCAAACCGGCCAGATTGTCATTTTGCGGACGCAGCTTGCGTCAATTTCCGAATATGCTGGGACGTTATTGCACGAGCTGGCACACTTCACGACAGGCGCCCCGGACGCAAGCGTTGCGTTCGAATCCGAACTGACCCGACTGCTAGGGCGTGTGGCCAAGGCGCACCTGGCCGGATAGTTTTCGCGCACTCTGCCGAGTCCAGATAACAAGTCACTCGACCCGACCGCTCGCTGCGCTCGCCTTGCTCGCTTCGCGAGCGGCGGGTCAGTTCGACCGTTAGGCGTAAAACGTCCAGCGCTTAGCCTTCACATCAACATGGACGAGGAGAATCGGAAATGAAAAAGATTATTATTGTTTCAGCGTTGCTTTTGTGCAGCTCTGCCAACGTCAATGCTTGGCAGGCATGGCGAGATTGTGTTCCAGGCTCAATTGGCCCCGGTGGGTGTGATTCCATTGGGCCTGGTGGTGGCCAATCCATAGGTCCGGGTGGTGGGCAGTCAATTGGTCCGGGCGGTGGTTTGTCTATCGGTCCCGGGGGTGGTCAATCTATCGGTCCTGGTGGCGGTCAATCTATTGGTCCTGGAGGTGGAAAATCGCTGCTTCGTGACCGTAGCAGAGGTTTGAATACTGACACAATGAGGCCTTATTCAAATCCATAAAAAACGGGGTCAGGCTTCCATAACTTGATATCTATAAAGGGTAGGATGAGCGCATTCTGATGATGTCTATTTGCAAAAAAATGAAAATTGCTGTTTCGTAGAAGCGACGTCACCCCATCTTGAGTAGCAGTCCCGTTTAGAGTCCGGACCTCACTGTAGCCGATTTTGCAGCTAATTGCTTTGCATAGGCGGCAGGTGTCAGACCACCCAATACTTTCTTCGGTCGCTCCT
>Ga0210057_1010607_pt1 | contig 10389 bp, 6 predicted proteins | sample CryGeyCG2114_010_2_FD_183968 | JGI IMG/M metagenome (GOLD analysis project Ga0210057, IMG submission 183968) | Groundwater microbial communities from aquifer - Crystal Geyser CG10_big_fil_rev_8/21/14_0.10 (SPAdes) (version 2) | ecosystem: Environmental > Aquatic > Deep subsurface > Groundwater ...
AAATTACAATTAGCGGTAGCGATGTCTTAGTTTCGGGTAACGGCGGAGCTTATGCTCGTATCCGCTTTGACGAAAGTTTCGCCTCTTTCGTTGACGAAAATGCGCCCGTTCGCGTAATTGTTACGCCAACAATGTCTGTGGCAAGCTCACTTTATGTTTACAGCAAAGACCGCTTCGGTTTTGAAGTGAGAAGCGAGGACTCCGCGGATAATGCAAAAACTTTTGACTGGATAGTGGTTGCGCGCAAAGCGGGGGACTACGACCCCAACGAGGACCCGGCAATTCCATCAGCAAATTATGGCAATGGCGATAGTAATTTATCCGGTGACACAGTATCTTCTGGAAACACAATCACAACGACAACCACAAGTACCAGTACTCCATCTTCAACACCACCAACCGATACCAGCAATTCCTCAAGTACGCCTTCGCAGTCGCCGGATACAAGCTCCTCACCCGACCCATCTTCAACTCCCGACACAAATTCTTCGTCCGGTACTTCCTCAACGACTTCAACTACCGACCCCGTTTCTTCTCCGCCTTCTCCAGACAACAGTACGGCCACAACCGACACGGGTGATACATCTCAACCGACCCCACCACCCCCAGCGACACCCGATGATACGAGTAGTGACACGGGAATTACCAGCGAAAATTAAAAGCCAAATCAAATTAAAATGAAAAAAAATATAATTACCACATTACTAGCTATTTCCCTTCTACTTCTTCCAACCTATACATATGCGGCGCGAACTTGGTCTTCGGGGGCGGAGTTGGGTTCGGTAACCGATAAAGTTGAATGGGAAATATTTGGCAATGCAGCTCTTAGCGCATCAACAGCTGTCAAAAGGAGTGGGGATTATTCACTGCGAGTTAACGGCTTGAGTTCCTCCGTTGCAACACGCGCTAGATCCATGCATAATATTGTGTCTGGCGGTCCATATTTTTCAAGAATATATCTCAATATTGCTACTCTGCCTTCAGCCCAAAATACAATCTTTGGACAATCTTTTTCATCATCAGGCAACACACTAAGGGTGTATCTAAAAATTGATAATACTGGAGTTCTTAGACTTTTTGATGAGGATGGACAAATATCTGGGACAGTCACTCTTTCAACAAACACGTGGTATCGTATTGAAGTTAAGGTAGATACAAGCGGTGTCGGTGGTTCACATATAGTAGAGGCAAGAGTGAATGGAGCTACCTTTGCTTCCGCTTCTAACCGCAGTATTTCTACTGTAGATTTGGATAGATGGATGGTAGGTGGCAACCTAAATTCTGAAGCACAAACAACCGGTGATTGGTTTTTTGATGATATGGCAATCAATGATTCTACGGGCTCGGCCCAAACAGGTTATCCTGGAGAAGGAAAAATTGTCCATATGCAACCCGATGCGGCGGGCGACAGCAATGGCTGTTTGGCTGGGGATTACACAAGTGTTAACGAGGTAACTCCCGACGATGGAACAACAATTTGTGTTTTGGATGCTGTTAACGATATTTTAGATGTTAATGTGGAATCTTCTGCTAATGCAGGAATTGGCGCAAGCGACACCATTACTTTAGTCCAAGTCGGCGTGAGAGAAGCCGCCGCCTCCGACTTGGCGGAAACTTGGAATGCCCGATTAAAATCTGCCTCTGGCGGGACTGTTTCAAGCGGAACGAGCGAGATTGATTCTACTACTACTTATAAAACCAACAACGGTGCCACCCGCCCAGGTGTCAATACTCTCACTTCCTACACTGACCAGACTACTGGAGTGGCCTGGACTCCAACGGGAACAAACTCTTTGGACAATATGCAAATAGGCATAACTGCCACCGATGCTGACCCTGACGTTAATGTTTCAACTCTTTGGGCATTGGTGGAGTATGTTGAGATTCCAACTCCCATTAGCGCACCTCCCACCACAGCAGGCCTGCGCTTCTTCGGTGGCCTGCGCTTCTTCGGCGGCCTGATTTTTAGATAGTTGTCACCTTTCCCGAGGTGGAACCTCGGGAAAGGCTATGCCAGGCTATGCTGTATTGGTAACATGAATCGAGGAATAAAATTTGCAGAAGGAGAATACTACCATATTTATAATAGAGGAGTAGAAAAAAGAAAAGTTTTTCTGAATTTACAAGATTGGAAAAGATTTCAAACCCTACTGTATTTATGCAACGGTACAAAACCATTTGCATTTAAAGACCTCAACACTAAAAAACAAAAAATATCCCGAGGTTCCACCTCGGGAGAAATACAAAGTTTGTTTTCTGTTGATGTGGGAGAAAAAATAGTTGCTATTGGTGCATACGTTTTAATGCCAAACCACTTTCATATTATTATAAAGGAAATCAAAGAAAATGGCATAACCGAATTCATGAGGAAATTGCTCACGGCGTATTCAATGTATTTTAATAAGAGACATGAACGAGTCGGCCCACTTTTTCAAGGGACCTTTAAAGCTAAACATTTAGATTATGATCAGTATCTCAAATACCAATTTGCTTATATTCACTTAAATCCAATTAAGCTGATTGAGCCAAAATGGAAAGAAACCGGAATTAAAAATTTAAGGAGAGCAAGTAGTTATCTAAAAGAGTATACTTTCTCTAGTTATCATGATTATGGTGGTATTACAAGAGAGGAGATAGTGATTCTAAACAAAGATGAATTTCCAGTGTATTTTAAAAACCAATATAGTTTCAAGGGCTTTTTAAAAGACTGGCTCAATTTTGCTGATTCTCCCTAGACCTCCCGAGGTTCCACCTCGGGACTCGGGAACCTCGGGACTCGGGAAATTCGTGAGTATGATTTTGTTGATTTTTGTGTTGTAAGTGGTATAATTATGGTTGCCTGTATTGGATAGTTGCTTCTTTTTGGTAAAACAAAAAGGGGAGGAAAGTCCGAACATTTGCCAATTTTGTCCGCCATAGGCGTTTACAAAATTGAGCGTCTCGCCCCGCACCTGCGCGGCGGACGAACCCGCCTTCGCTTAAAAAGCTTCGGCGAGGTACTCGATTTTGCACCACCTATGGTGGGCAAAATTGGAAGAGTAGCGGGTAACACCCGTCGGGAGTAATCCCAGAGATGCGAACAGAGACGCTAACACCCGAAAGGGTGTGAGCGCCCTTCCCCACTTTTGAATTTTAGAAAATCTCTAGAAACCAAAAGTGGGGAAGGGCGAGCTCCGCAGTGATGCGAGAGGTGCAACGGCTAAACTCTTACTTGAATGCAAGGCCGGATCCCGCAAGGCGGGATGTGCCGCTAGATCCCGAGCGTAAGCGAGGGACCAGATAAATAACTATCGCCAATTTTGTCCGCCATAGGCGTTTACAAAATTGAGCATCCCGGGCTAAGCGAGAGGTTCACCCTCGAACTAACGCTAAGGATACTTGATTTTGCACCACCTATGGTGGGCAAAATTGGTACAGAATTCGGCTTATAGATACAGGAGAAAAATAACAAAAGCCCGCTTAAAGCGGGCTTTTGTTATGGCTAAATTTCTTCTTGATTTTTTATGAAAATATGGCTTTGTTGAGAGTTTTTTTATTAACAGTTGATGATTGAAAACCCACATTTTTGGTGTATTATTAATACGAGTTAATCAATAATTTAAGTCATAATCTAAATGGAAGAACATATTCAAATATCACGTCCTCGCAAGCTTTCTTTGGAGAATATTCCGTATTTTGTAATCGGAGTTATCGCTTTAATAATCCCTTTTTTCTATATTCCATCCATCTTTGTAGGCATTACTTTGTCCAAAGCCTTATTGTTTTCTGTTGGTGTTATAACTGCTCTGGCTTTCTACATAATAACCGTTATCAAATCAGGGAAAATAGAAGCACCTAAGAATCTAGTTTCTCTGTCTATTTTTCTGGTTCCTGTGGCATTTCTCATTTCTGCTCTCGCGCATGGCGGAAACCAGATTTCCCTATTGGGTTTTGTTTTTGAAACCGGTACAGTGGCATTTGTTTCTTTCGGGTTCGTACTGCTGTTTTTGGTGGGTCAGGTTTTTAGAAGTAAAGAAAAAATATTTTATTCTTACTTCGGCTTCTTCGCGGCTTTCTTCTTATTGGTTTTGTTTCATATAATAAGATTTATATTTGGCGTAGATACTCTCTCTTTCGGGGTATTTTCTTCTCAAGCCAGTAATTTACTGGGAAACTGGAATGACTTGGGCATATTCTTTGGGGCGGGAGCAATATTGTCTTTGGTTACGCTTGAGATGGTTGATCTGAACAAAATATTTAAAATTTTGGTTTACAAGGTTTTTGTTCTCTCTATAATATTTTTATCCATTATCAATTTCAACACGGTATGGGTTGTTGTGGGGGTATTTTCTCTCGTTATCTTTCTTTACTTTATTTCTTTTGTCCAGTTTGCGCGCGGACAAGTCGGTGGGGGTGGCGAAACACAAGACCAAAATATTGAAACTCGCGAAGTTCCGATCCAAATCAAGCACTCTAGAAAAATTTCATACAACGCTTTGGCAACGCTTGTTATTTCAGTTGTATTTATTTTTGCGGGACAGCAATTGGGGGATAAAATTTCTGGTTTTTTAAATATAGCAAGTGTTGAAGTTCGTCCATCATTTGCCACCACATTTGAGGTTGCGGGCAACGCACTCCAAGAAAATCTTCTACTGGGTTCTGGTCCGAACAACTTTACTGATAGTTGGCTTAAATTTAAGCCGGACGGAATAAACGATACTATATTCTGGAATACAGATTTCTCTTTCGGTATAGGTTATTTGCCGACATTTGTGACAACGACCGGTATTTTGGGGGCAAGTGCTTGGTTGTTTTTCCTTTTGATGTTTGTCATCGTTGGCATAAAAGCTATTTTCCAGCCGATTAGAGACTTGTTTTCAAAATATCTCATCACTTCATCATTTTTGGTTTCGTTGTTTTTTTGGATAATGACCTTTTTCTACGTTCTAGGCACGGCCAATCTGGTAATGGCGTTTTTCTTCACGGGGCTTTTTCTTGCCGCTCTTTACAGAGAAAATTTATTGAAAAGTTCAAATGTGTCTATTACCAAACATCCCAAAATAAGCTTCCTTTCAGTTTTGGTTCTCATTACCGTTCTTATAGGCGATGTTGTGTTGGGTTATGTAGTAATACAAAAATCAATATCATTTGTTTCTTTTCAAAAAGGGCTTTTTGCCATTAATCAGGAGCAGAATATTAATAAAGCTGATGAGTACTTTGCAAGAGCGGTTAATTTGGGCAATTACGATGTTTACTACAGAAGTCAGTCAGACACTAAACTTGCCAAAGCAAATGAAATTATAAATAGAGAGGTAGCAGGCCCGGATAGTGTAATAAATGAGTTCCAGCAAGTTCTTGCACAAAGCATAGATTCTGCGACAAGGTCTACTGAAATAAATCCAACAAATTATCAAAACTGGCTTTCGTTGGCAAGAGTTTTTGCTTCTCTAGTTCCCGCTCCTTTGTCCGTGCCAGGGGCTTATGAGAATGCGTTACAAGCTTACAACAGGGCACTTGAACTCAATCCAAAAAGTCCGGCAATATACCTTCTCCTAGCTCGTCTTGAGGTGGATAACAACAGTCTTGACAAGGCGAAAGAGTTCGCCGCCAAAGCAACAGAACTCAAACAGGATTATGCTGACGCGCATTTTCTAATTTCACAAATAGAGGTTACGCAAGGAAATCTGGCACAGTCTGTTCCATCTCTTGAGAGGACACTGCTTCTTGCGCCCAATAACCCCGGGCTGTTCTTTCAGCTGGGAGTGCTAAAGTACAATCTGAAAGATTACGCTGGCGCGGCGGACGCCCTCCAAAGAGCCACATCTTTGGTGCCGGATTATGCCAATGCTAAATATTTCTTGGGTCTTAGCTACTATCAAGTGGGAGAAAATAATTTGGCCGTTAAGGAATTTGAAGATATCCAAATTACAAATCCAGAAAATGTTGAAGTACAAAATATTTTATCAAATCTCAAAGCCAATAAAGACCCGTTTGCGGATGTAAAACCGCCACTGGATGATAAACCAGAAAGCAGAGACGAGCTTCCTATAAAGAGTCAATAGAGTTAGTATATCTAAGCCATGTTTTTTTGGGTGCTTTATTTTCCTATAGCTGTATATGGTCAAGGGTTTTTTAAATTTTTTTAATAAAGAAGTAAGTGGTATCCACCAGGCGGCTTATTTGCTTGCCTTTTTTGCTATTTTTTCTCAAATTCTAGCATTGGTTAGGGATAAACTCCTGGCGTTTACCTTTGGCGCTGGTTCTTTTTTGGATGTTTACTATGCCGCCTTTAGGGTGCCCGATTTTATTTTTGTGACTATCGGGTCCATAGTGTCAATGACCGTTATCATCCCTTTTTTGATGGAACGTTTGTCTAAAAGCAGAGAAGATGCTAGAAAATTGATAGATAGCGTTTTTACTGTTTTTTTTGTGGTTATTGTTATTGTAGCCCTGATAGCTTTCGCCGTATCGGCGCCACTTTTGAAATTTCTTTTCCCTGGATTTTTATCGGAACAGTTATCCACTTTGGTAATTTTCACAAGAATTCTATTGCTTTCCCCGATTATTCTCGGAATATCAAATCTTTTTGGAAGCCTAACTCAATCCAGTAATAAATATCTTGTCTATGGTCTTAGCCCGGTTCTGTACAATGTAGGTATTATCTTTGGAATCATTGTTTTTCTTCCTGTGTTTGGATTGGCTGGTTTGGTTTGGGGGGTTGTTCTTGGGGCCATTTTACATCTTTTGATTCAAGTGCCCGCTGTTTTCAAAATGAACCTAATACCCAGATTTACAAAAAAGGTAGATTTTCCGTTGGTTATAAAAACATTCGCCACATCAATACCCAGAACACTCGCCCTTTCTTTTACGCACTTGTCTATTTTGGCCCTACTTTCTCTAGCATCAACACTTTCGCCGGGCTCAATCTCAATTTTTAATTTTTCTTTTAACCTGCAATCAGTTCCTCTAAGTATTATTGGGGTGAGCTACTCGCTAGCGGTTTTCCCTACAATTTCAAAACTTTATGTGCAAAATCGCAAAGACGATCTGACCAGAGAAATTTCTTCTTCGGCAAGGCATATTATTTTCTGGTCCATTCCGTTTACTGTTATTTTTATTGTCTTGAGGGCCCACATTGTAAGAATTATTTTGGGTTCGGGTAATTTTGACTGGGCAGATACCAGACTGACGGCCGCCGCGCTTGCTCTTTTTGCTTTCTCTCTTTTTCTGCAGAATCTTTCTCTTTTGATCGTGCGGGGATTTTATGCCATTGGGAACACCAAGACTCCTTTGGTGGTAAATTTCATTTCCGCCGGCACAATAATAATTTCCGCATATTGGTTTTTGAATCTTTTTAATAATCATATGGTATTTAGATTTTTCATTGAATCCTTGTTTAAGGTGTCAGACATCCCGGGCACCTCGGTGTTGATGTTGCCCCTTGCGTATACTGCCGGTTCTATTGTAAACGGTATTGTTTTGTTGATAATCTTTGGTAGTAAACTCAAGGGTTTTGTTCGTTCAATATTCCCAACATTTTTCCAAAGTCTTTCCGCTTCAGTAATAATGGGAGCGTTTATTTTCCTTTCACTTCGTGTGTTTGATAATATTTTCTCTTTGGATAGATTTTTTGGGCTTTTGGGGCAGGCGTTCTTTTCCGCCACCATAGGAATAGCGGTTGGTGTTCTGATATTACTTCTCCTTAAAAATAATGAAATAAAAACAATATGGGCTAACGCGCATCAAAAATTCTGGAAGAAAGCTGTTATAGTGGGTCCTGACCCGGAAGTTGTCTAAATTTTATATGGATAACATAAGAAACTTTTCAATTATCGCCCACATTGACCACGGCAAGAGCACTCTTGCTGACAGAATGCTTGAAATTACCAATACAGTTGAAAAAAGAAAGATGAGAGAGCAAGTGCTGGACGATATGGAGCTAGAGCGGGAGAGAGGGATAACAATAAAAATGCAACCCGTCAGGATGCTTTGGCATCCTGACGGCCCCGAGCGGGGCGAGGGGCGAGGGCATATCCTTAATCTCATAGACACACCGGGACACATAGATTTTTCATACGAAGTGTCTAGAGCGCTTAAGGCTGTTGAGGGTTCAATTTTGTTGGTTGACGCCACACAGGGCGTTCAAGCCCAAACCCTTTCCGTGCTAAATATGGCGAAAGAAAGAGGTCTGGTGATAGTGCCGGTTATAAGCAAGATAGATTCTCCTCTAGCTCGGATAGACGAAGTGAGAGAACAATTATTAAATCTTCTTTCTTGCAACAAAGAAGATGTGTTGGAAGTATCAGGAAAAACAGGAGAAGGCGTTGAAAATCTTTTGAATGAAGTTATCAGAAAAATTCCGCCCCCCAAGAAAGAATTTGATAATCAAAACATTTTCCGGGCTCTTATTTTTGATTTTGAATATTCAAACCACACGGGGGTTATCGTGTTCGTAAGAGTTTTTGACGGAAGCGTGAAAAAGGGTGACAAACTTAAATTCGCAGTAGCCAAATCTCGCTTCGGCGCCATTGAGGTCGGTCATTTCTCCCCAAAGAAGACAACGTCAGAAAGTCTTTCTAGCGGTGAAATAGGGTATATCGTAACAGGCGTAAAAGAGCCAGGCATTGCTTCTGTTGGGGACACCATTTCTTTTGATAATGACACTCATCCCGCTCTTTCCGGATATATGAGTCCCAGACCCGTTGTGTGGGCTTCAATTTTTCCTGAAAGTCAGGATGACTTTGCGCAACTTCACAGGGCTCTTTTGAGATTAAAACTTTCCGATTCATCTCTCACATTTGAAGAGGAGTCGTCGGGTACGCTTGGTAGGGGGTTTCGGTGCGGTTTTTTGGGTATGCTTCATATGGAGATTATTACCGAAAGGCTGAAGCGCGAATTTAATATTAATTTGATTATTACTTCACCCAGCATTACATACGAGGTTACGCTAAAAAACAATGAGGTTAAATTAGTTCACTCCGCCGCTTTTTTCCCGGATGACCATATTATTCTAAGCGTTAAAGAGCCGTGGATTAATCTGACCCTCATCACTCCCAACCAATTCCTCGGACCGATACTTCAAGCTCTATTTGATAGGGAAGCGCAAGTCAATGATACCCAAAATTTTGGCGAAAATAACTCAACAATAAAAGCCGATATGCCTCTAAGAGAATTGATGAAAAACTTTTTTGATACCATAAAAAGCATATCATCCGGTTTCGCTTCGGTTTCTTATGAGATTTTAGATTTAAGAGACGCAGATGTAACAAGAATGGATATTCTTGTTGCCGATGAGCCGGTGCCGGCATTTTCAAGAGTCGTGGCGAGAAGAACCGTAGAACACGAAGCCGAAACTACCGTAGAGAAACTCTATAAAATCCTTCCTCGCCAGATGTTTACAACCAAAATACAGGGAAAAGCTTTGGGCAGAATTATTTCATCTCGAACCCTTTCCGCTTTAAAAAAAGACGTAACTCAACATATGTACGGAGGGGATATCACTCGAAAAATGAAATTAAGAGAAAAGCAAAAAAAGGGGAAAAAGAAAATGAAAGAAAGGGGACGGGTAAACATACCCGAACAGGTGTTTCTTAAAATGATGAGGTCAGACTCTTAACCAAATAGCGGGGTGTAGAGAAGAATCATACTGACGATAATCAAAGCAGACAATATCATCCACACGAATCGAATTTTGTTTTTGTGTTTTTTGTCGAAAAGCATAGTGCTCAATGATGTATAATATCAAATTAGCGATTTTATGCGAGATTTTCAGCAAAAAAGAAAACTTAGGAAGTTTATATATTCACCGAAGCTAATTTTAATCCTTGTTATTATTGCGGTAATTGTCGTTAGGGGAGCGTGGGGGGTATACAAAAAAGAGAGAGAAAGCCGAGCTAATTTTAAATTAGCTCAATCTCAATATATTGAAAAGGAAAAAATGGAGAGTGAATTAACGGCTAAAATAGAGCGTCTCAATACTGATTCTGGTATTGAAGAAGAAATTAGACAAAATTTTGGCGTGGTAAAACCGGGTGAAGAAGTGGTGCTCATCGTTGAAGAAAAAAACAAAACAACGACGGAAGATGGAACGAAGCAATCATTTTGGAGTAAATTTAAAAGCGGTTTTCTGGGTATTTTTGGTATAGAATAGTTTGAGTCTTATGGATTCAAAGACCGGTAGAGCACTGTATTGTGGAGTTTGTTTATAAGTAAATGCGGATATAGTTTAGTGGTAGAACTGGTGCTTCCCAAGCATCGGGCGGGAGTTCGATTCTCCCTATCCGCACATGTATCACACAAAACCCCTGCGTATGCAGGGGTTTTGTTGTGTGCACTGCGGTAGGGGAATCGAACCGAGGTGGCGCGAAGCCCTGTCGTGAGGTACGAACGACAGGAGCCACCGAGCGCAGG
>Ga0210057_1010608_pt1 | contig 10389 bp, 6 predicted proteins | sample CryGeyCG2114_010_2_FD_183968 | JGI IMG/M metagenome (GOLD analysis project Ga0210057, IMG submission 183968) | Groundwater microbial communities from aquifer - Crystal Geyser CG10_big_fil_rev_8/21/14_0.10 (SPAdes) (version 2) | ecosystem: Environmental > Aquatic > Deep subsurface > Groundwater ...
CTTTTTTGATTGCAAAGTCATAGGGGATGTACCATGAATTGTTAATCCACGTATGGTAACATTCCTAAACCTAGCAACGACTTGTTAAAGTGCTTCTTACGGTAACATTATTCTACCTAGCAATACGGAGTATTGCTGAGTTTTTAAGAAAGTTTGATCGAGTTATTTTGGGTACTGAGCCAACTGCTGTACGATTATAAGAGTTGTTAAATGTAACCGAGTATTTTATTATAGACAAGATGAGTCTACATGCCAATGCAGAAAAACTTTTTCAGATTATTCTGAAAAAGAGAAAAATGATCAATGCGGTCTTTTGTGGCCAATATTTATTTATTGCGCTATTGATTGGATATACAGCATTTCTGACTTTTGGGCAAACAAATCGTGATATGGTGTATGAATGGGGAGTAACAAGTGGCACCATCTCACTTGTTTTCTTTTGTTTGTCGATTTTTCCGGGAATTCTTCGACGATTTGGGAGGAACTCAAAAGTGACTCAAGTCTTACTGTTGTTTCGTCGACAGATCGGTGTGACGGCTTTTTTATTTGGCTTTTTTCATTATTTGGCAGTTCGGATGCTTCCAATTCTCCTTGTAGGTGTGCCAATAAATTTGAATCCACTGCCTTTTGAAATATTTGGATTTTTGACATTGTATCCGATGTCGCTGCTATTTTTGACGTCAAATGACTATAGTGTCAAGAGAATGGGTGTGTGGTGGAAGCGGTTACATTGGTTGTCATATGTATTGGTATGGACACTCTTTTTTCATGTTGTGCTCCAAAGGATGAGTATCTGGTCGTTTATCATCGGTGTTTTTGCGTTTCTTGAGGTGCTTTCATGGATTAACTTAGGAATACAGATGAGAACACAAAAGAGAACAAAGTCACTATTGCAATAAAGATGAGTCGCACGTACAATTGGGAATTGTTATTTATCAATAGAAAATGAGTATGATATCGTTTTTTCTCTACAGGGGGTAATGTTTCGCGTTCTCTCCCGGCGCAACCATAACCAAATTCTTCATAATATTTTCCTTCGGTTTACATTCGTTTCTATTATTATTTTATTCATATTCTTATGAACACAAAAGTAGTCACTCTTGTAGTGGTCCTTGTGGCTGTTTTTTCTGGCGGTTGGTATTTATTGAACCAACAGGAAAAAAGACAAGGTAACACCGTAGCTGATGCGGAAGGACACAATCAGCTTGTTATTTATTCCGGTAGAAAAGAAGCCCTTATTTTGCCGATCATACAATCTTTTGAAGAAGAGAGCGGGATTGATGTAATCCTCAAATACGGCTCTACGGAGGAGCTGGCACATGTATTGCTGCAGGAAGGTGCGCAATCTCAAGCAGATGTATATATCTCAACAGATGCAAGTTTACTGCAAGAGTTGGCTATAAAAGGAATGTTTACGCCAATTATTTCAGAGTTTCTATCTAAAATTCCTCAAAAGTATCGGGCAAGTGACGGATTGTGGACCGGTGTATCGGGACGCGCTCGAGTTCTTATAGTAAATACCGATATGCTCTCCGAGTCGGAGTATCCTGATTCGATTTATGACATAACAGATGAACTCTGGCAAGGTAAAGTAGCAATGGCTAAAATGACAAATGAATCTGTCGTCACGCATATGAGTGCCATCAGAACACTCCGTGGGGATGATTTTATTGTTGATTTTTTACAAGGGATAAAGAACAACAATGTGACTCTTTTGAGTGGGCACACCGCTGTGCGACAGGCAGTTGCGCGTGGAGAGTTCCCAATCGGTTTAGTTAATCATTATTATGGGCATTTGCAGCAGCAGGATTCGGACAATATCGCTATACTGTACACAGACCAAGAAAGCGATCTTGATGGCTCGTTTGTAAATGTTTCGGGTGTGGGAATTCTTGCTGCTGGCGATAATACAGGTGGCGCACAAAAGTTTGTGCATTACCTGTTAACGCAATCCGCACAGAAGCAATTTGCTGAGCTTAATTATGAGTTTCCTCTTATTAAGGGAATAACTTCAGAGAACACCAAAAATCTCGGAGAGTTTAAAGAAATGGATGTTGATCTGCATGAAGTTGCCACGAAAAGGCAAGAAACTTTGAATCTTATAAAATCGCAAGGACTTTAAAAGATGAAAATTCTATTTACCGTACAGAAGCTGCTCAATGCAGCTTCTGTACTTATTATTCTTTTTGCTGCGATCCCGCTGTATTTTATACAGTATTCATTGAAGGAGCTCTCGTGGAATGAACTATCTGCAATATACGGATATTATTTGACTCCTTTGGTAAGGACGATACTTCTTGCAACGGTGACGGGGGTATTGGCGCTTATTTTTGCAGCGATAGCAATGGGTGCAGTCGCTGGCTTGAGGCCTCGTTTTCGGAAATTGATGACTTTTATGTTTGCAATTCCACTCCTATTTCCACCATATATAGCAGCAATTTCCTATATCGACATTTTTAAATCACCGGTGGGGTTGGGCTTGATGGGACGATCGCCGACGACTGAGTTTTTTCAGGCAGCGTCTGTTTTGAGTCTATTTTTATATCCATATTCGTTTCTGCTAATCAAAAATCGTTTTGAGATGATAGATTCATCTCACAGAAAAATTATTTCCATATATCCATGGGGTGCAATAGAAAAAATACGGTTACTGTACTGGCCGCATTTGAAAGGAGCTTTGTTCAATGGCTTTCTTCTTACTTTTATGTATGTTGTCGCGGATTTCGGCGCCGTCTCAATACTTCGCATGGATACCCTTACTACAGAACTCTATCAAAGTATGGTGCTACGGTTTGAATATGGGGAAGGATCGTTATTAAGCTTGATACTGTTGGGTATTGCTGCGACAATTCTTATTGTCGGATCACGCATAATCTCACAACCAGTCTCAAGTTTGAGAAAAAATGATTTTAATGTGAGTGTTTCCCAGACAACCTTTTTCGAAAAAATAACGTCGTATGTAATTATTATCGGATTGATATTCTTTTCTGTAATTGTTCCGTTCATCAAAATTTTTCAGTGGTTTATCCAATTTATTCAGGAAAAATCGGCTTTGAAAGATATTTGGTTTGACTTGGCACTGTTTACAAATACAATCATTACAACCGTTGTAATAGCTCTTATTGTAGTTTCAACTTCACAGATTATTGCATTTTTAGGGCAAATAGCACAGCTATTTTCACAACACTCCCATATTTCAAAAGTCGTCTATTATGTGACATCACTTCTTCATGCACTTCCTGCAATTGTGATCGTATTTAGTATATTGGTTTTTAAATATACGACACCGTTTGCCGTTTCTCACGCTCTTTTCTTCTTATTTTTTGCCTATGTTTTACGATATATTGGCGTAGCATTTTTGACCATATCCCCTGCAGTTATGACGATACCTCAGGCGTACTTACGTATAGGTGCGACATTTATCCCAAATATTACTGAGCAAGTTCGTCTGATCGTTTTACCGTATACAAAAAAATATCTTTTTCAAAGTGGCAATTATATTTATTTACTTTCACTTCGGGAGTTGACAATACCGCTTATTTTGCTTCCGCTTGGAATGAATGTATTATCAGTTCAGATATGGCAAACGGCAGGTGAAGGATTATATGTCTATGCTTCACCTGCAATTTTGGTTTTACTGATGCTCTCTCTGCCATCGTTGATATGGTATATTAGGAGTCAGACATAAGTCTTATATCAATTAAAAAACCAGTTTATATCATGAGTTGTATTGTCAGAAAAATAACTTCAACGGTAAGTGCTAAGCCGCCATTTGAGCTACAGGATATCTCATTTGCGTTGAAAGATGGTCAGATTATCGCAATTCTCGGACAGAGCGGGGCCGGTAAAACATCTCTTCTCAATGCTCTTGCTGGGTTTCTTCCGGTTCAGCGCGGCGCTGTAATTTTAGATGATAAAACCGTTAGTTGTTCCACATATTGTCTGCCACCGCTTGATAGAAATATGGGTATCATTTTCCAGGATCATAATCTGTTGCCACATTTATCTCTTCTTGAGAATCTCACGTTAGGTATGGAAAAACAGGATGTGTATCGGCGAAAAACTGAAATTCAGATAATGCTGGAAGAGTTACAGCTTACTCATCTACAAAAGACGCTCCCTCATCAGGTTTCAGGTGGACAACAGCAGAGGGTAGCCCTCGGAAGAGCGCTTATTCATAACAAAAAACTATTACTCTTTGATGAGCCGTTTTCAGGACTGGATCAGGGGCGTATGGTGCAACTTGCTCGGACAATCCGTAATTCGGTACAAAAATATAATCGGATAGCCGTTCTGGTGACTCATCATATTGAAGAAGCATTTTTGATTGCAGATATGATCGGAATAATGAAAGATGGCAAACTTCTTGAAGTTTCCACTCCGCACATTATTTACCATACACCATCAACACTCGAGATTGCAGAGTATGTCGGACCAATACATATTCTTGCAGGGGAAAAAGAGAGTAGTACAAAAGTTAAAACAAATTTTGGTTCAGCTGGGATACCGGGGCGCTTGCCATCTTCTACCAAACATATCCAACTATTAACACGCCCTGATGATTACACCCTGATAAAGGGGAAACAGTTTGCCGTTCAAGCGATCTCATTTTTAGGAATGTCACAACTTGTTACCGTTTCAAACCGAACCACAACTCTCCAGGTTTCTCTTGAGCATCATAAGTCCTTGTGTGTTGGGGATATGGTAGATGTGAAGCTCAGCAACAAACACCCCTATGTGGCGTATGATATGAGGGGACGTAAAATTCATTAGGAATAGTATTTTCACATAGAGCCTGTTTGAAAAGATCTGCTAAAATAAGATGCATATGGACGCTCCATCGTATACCAAAATATTTACAGATGCATATCGCTCGATTCTGCGATCCAAGGGCGAGGTGAAGATACGTGACATTCTCCATCATTACAAAACAATGAAGCCATCTCTTCATAAATATGTAGATTCCGATGAGATCGACACTGAAGCGATGATGTATTCATTTTTGCGTCTCCCACCAATCATTCATGAAGCACGTATCATTGTCTTGGCTCAGATTTCAGAAGGCTTTGTCCGAGCGGGATATGACCTTGATGTATGCGAGCAAGTACAAGCTCCGGCACGCAGAAGAAAAATGTATTTTGATGGCGAAATGACTCTTGCCACCTATATCAATTCGGTGACCGATCTTGATGATATGGTGGGGTTGCTCAGTGCATTTTTTATTGAGTGGAACAAGATTCATCACAAACTGCAATCATATTCCGGATCATTTGATGATTCAAGCGTCAAAGAAATTCAAAATATATTGAAAATTGACAATGAAAACTGGTCACGACTTACGCGCATTTGGGATAGTGATACTATGAAGCGCCTCAAACAAATGAAATCAAAGAAAATTGATTTTACCATAAAGCTTTTAAGAGGACATTATGTCGATTATAAAAAAGCTGCACAGCGTTGGTTTGAGTATATTCTTCAAAACACCCGTCACACCGATCTGAGAAACAAACCATTGTATTTCATATCCTCAAATACACACAGTATTGTAAACAACCTCACCGGCTGGGTAACCCAAATTGAATTAGAACTGATCACCTATCTCAAAGAGCATAAGATGGAGAAATTTTTGAATTACTGGAAGCAGATTGAAAAAGGAGAACATGATGGATCGCGTGAAAATTTTCTCTGGTATATTCTCAAAAAATATGAAGTAGATCATCCCGAAGTAAGAAAACAAAGAGAAAGGCATGAACAATCATTGGGAATTGATTTTATCGAAGCCAAGCACTACCTTGATATAAATGCTCAAATTATTCCTCTGAAGGCAATACAAAATTCCGGACTTGCAGGAAAGCTTGATTGTGACATTTCTTCATTAAAAAAATCCGAAGCATTGGTACTCAACATTGATTATCCTCTCGGATCCGGAGCATATATGGTCCTTGCTACGACTCTTCATAATGTAAATGATCTGCGCGGGGTTTATATTCTCGGTAAGGCATCGTTTCTCGATGGAAATCTTGGAGACATCGGACTACCGAACAAAGTGCTCGACACATACACCGACAATATTTTTTCTCTTGATAATGCATTTACCAAAGAGTATTTTCAAGATTTTCATTTTGGCACGGTTATGACAGATCAGATGGTAGTGTCGACAAAAGGGACACTTCTTCATCCGGATAATGTCATACGTCAATATTTTTCAGAAGGCTACACGATTGTTGAGATGGAAGACGGTCCCTATCTTAACGCGCTGTATGAGACAACACACTTTGATCGGTATCCTGAAAATGAAACGATCTCCATGCAGCACGATTCTATAGACATTGGTATTATCCATTATGCTTCAGACACACCCTATACTAAGGGGATAACACTGGGGACACGTAATCTCGGGTACGAAGGCGTGGAGGCAACTTACGTTTCATCCCTTGCAATTTTACGACGAATTGTTGAACATGCGACTCGTGTATAATACTCTTAATGTCATTCTTTGACTCTTTCACCAATCTTTATTCCCTTTCAAAAACGTTGAGATTTGAGTTGAAGCCGATGGGACAAACACAAAAAATGCTTGAGGAAAATAAAGTTTTTGAAGTTGACCTACGGCGCAAAGAATCCTACGACAACATAAAGCCCCATCTTGACAGGCTTCATCGGGATTTAATTAATGAATCGCTTTCAACTGCTCATTTAGAAGGGCTGCCAAAATATTTTCAGACTTTTAGCCAACTTAAAGCTGATAAGAAAGATAAAAACCTGCAAAAAAACGTAGACACACAGCGGAAAGCGTTGCGTGAGCAAGTTGTCTCCTTTTTTGATGCAAAGGGGAAACAATGGGCTACAGAACGATATGCGCATCTTAATATCAAAAAGAAAGACCTCAACATTCTTTTTGAGGAGCAGATCTTTGAAATACTTAAAGACAGATATGGCGCAGAAAAAGAAACTCAATTAGTGGATAACGAAACCGGAGAAGTTGCCTCAATTTTTGATGGCTGGAAAGGATTTACAGGTTACTTCACGAAGTTTTTTGAAACAAGAAAGAATTTTTATAAGAGCGATGGCACTTCAACTGCGTTAGCAACACGCGTCATCAATCAAAACCTTGATAGGTTTTTAGATAACCTGATTACTTGGCAATCAATTAAAGACAAAATAGATAGTACCGAAGTAGAAAGATTTTTCGGATCGAGGACCGATGAGGTGTTTTCTGTAGATTTTTACAACAAGTGCTTGCTACAAAAGGGCATAAATACATACAACGATTTCCTTGGTGGTAAAACAATCAATAGCGGAGAGAAGCAAATAGGCGTAAATGAACTCATTAATAAATATAGACAAGATAACAAAGGCGAAAAATTACCATTTCTCAAAAAATTAGATAAACAAATTCATAGTGAGAAGGAAAAATTTATAGTAGAAATAGAAACACCAGAAAAATTTCAGGAAGTTTTAAGAAATTTCTATGATTCCGCCCAAGCGAAAGTATCACTCATAAGAGCATTGCTCGCTGATTTTTTTAACAATACAGATCGATACGATATTGCAGGAGTTTATCTTTCAAAAGAAGCCTTCAATACAATTTCCCACAAGTGGACAAACGAGATTGATTCCTTTAATGAAAGTCTTTACATAAGGCTAAAAGGAGAAAAAATTATATCTAGTTCAGCAAAAAAGAAGGATGGTGGATACTCTTTTCCTGATTTCATCTCCATGGCTCACATCAAAGCTTCACTTGAGTCTATTCCTATAGGGACTCGATTTTGGAAAGAACGCTATTATGAGGGCAAGAAACCAACTTTATATGGAACAGGAACAACTTGGAACCAATTTTTAAAAATTTTCCACTTTGAATTTTTTTCACACTTTGAAAGAATTATTATTGATACTAAAACAGGAGAACAACAGACAATAGGCTACGATGTATTTGCGAAGGATATCGAAACACTTTTTGAGGATTTTAAGATTAACTCAGGTTCTAAAGTTATTATTAAAAACTTTGCTGATGAATCTCTCTATATTTATCAAATGGCGAAGTATTTTGCGCTGGAAAAAAAGCGTGCTTGGCTTACGCAGTATGACGATTCGCTCGATTTATTTTATACTGATCCTGATAATGGATATTTGAAATTTTATGATAATGCGTATGAAGAGATTGTCCAGCCGTACAACAAAATTAGGAACTATCTAACCAGAAAGCCGTACAGTGAAGATAAGTGGAAGTTAAATTTTGATAACCCATCGCTTGCTGGTGGATGGGATAAAAATAAGGAATCTAATAATACGGCAGTTATTTTAAGAAAGGAAGGGAAATACTATCTGGGAATTATGAAGAAAGGGAAAAGCCAGATATTCAGCGATAAGAATAAAGAGAAGTTTGAATCAGATGAGAGCGATGACTACTATGAAAAGCTGGTTTATAAACAAATTGCGAATCCAGCATTTGATATATATAACTTGATTTTACAAAAAGATGGAACGGTTAAGCGTGCAACGAAAAAAGAAACTAAGGAGAAAGAATGGCCGTCAGAGATCCTGCGAATATATGCTGAGAAAACGTATGCAAAAGAAAATTTCAATAGAGAAGATTTCGAAAAATATGTAGATTATCTAAAAGTTTGTGCATTGGGGTATTGGAAAGGTTACAATCTAGAATTTAGTCCCACCTCTACTTACAAAAATATATCTGACTTAACACGGGAGATTGATAATAAGGGATATAAAACTTGGTTTGAGGGTGTTTCTGAAAACTTTATAACTGATAAAAATAACTCAGGTGAACTATTCCTATTTCAAATCTACAACAAGGACTTCTCGAATAAATCTACAGGTACAAAAAATCTTCACACTCTTTACTTTGAAGAACTATTTTCACAAACAAATACCAACAATAATTTCACCTTTAAACTGAATGGACAGGCTGAAATCTTTTACCGACCAAAATCATTAGATGCTGTCGCAGAAAGAAGGCGTTTTAAGAGAGAGATTATCAGTAAAAAAAGATATTCAGAAAACAAAATATTTTTCCACGTGCCTATTACCCTCAATAGGGTTTCGAAAAATACTTACGGATTTAACGTCGAAATCAACAAATTCCTTGCGAACAATCCAGATATCAATATCATTGGAGTGGATCGCGGAGAAAAACACCTTGCTTACTACTCGGTAATCAACCAGCAAGAGGAAATTCTCGACAGTGGGTCTCTAAATACTATTAACAAAGTTGATTACCACGAAAAACTTTCTAAGAGAGCGGACAAGCGCGAACAGGCGAAGAGAAATTGGCAAGATGTTGAGGGTATTAAAGATTTGAAAAAAGGATATATCTCACAAGTTGTTTACAAACTAGCCGACCTTGCAATAAAACACAACGCCATTATCGTGATGGAAGATCTCAATATGCGATTTAAGCAAATAAGGGGAGGGATTGAGAAGAGCGCCTACCAACAGCTTGAAAAAGCATTGATTGAAAAACTGAACTTTTTAGTTAAAAAAGGAGAAGTCGACTCGACCAAAGCAGGACATTTGCTGAGTGCATATCAACTCACTGCCCCATTTGAGACATTTAAAGATATGGGCAAACAAACAGGAGTTATTTTCTATACTCAAGCATCATACACCTCAAGAATCGATCCTCTGACCGGCTGGAGACAAAGTCTTTATTTAAAGTATTCTAGTGCTGATCAAGCTAAAAAAGATATTCTCAAGTTTAATAACATCGTCTTCAACGAAACAAAGAGCCGGTTTGAGTTTTCATACGATGTAAAGAGTTTTTCCAATGCTAAAGAATTTCCAAAGAAAACCACTTGGACTATTTGCTCAAATGTTGAACGGTTTAGGTGGGATAAAAAGAAAAATAATAACAAAGGCGGGTATGTCCGTTATAAAAACGTGACAGAAAATCTAAAAGAATTATTCGGAAAGTATGGGATTGATCACACTGGGAATATTTTGCAACAAATCAGTCAATTGGTAACCAAAGGTAACGAAAAGTTCTTCAATAATCTTGTTTTCTATACTAGTCTGATTTGTCAGATCAGAAACACTGAGCAAGATAAAGAGGGCAATGAAAATGATTTTATTCTCTCCCCTGTAGAGCCATTTTTTGATAGCCGCAAAGCTAACAGTTTTGGCAAGAACTTGCCTCAAAATGGCGACGACAATGGCGCATTCAATATTGCCAGAAAAGGAATTGTTATTTTGGACAAGATTTCAAATTTTTGCAACAGAAATGACTCTTGCAAGAAATTAAGCTGGAACGACTTATATATTTCGCACGTTGACTGGGACAACTTTGCAGCCAAACAATCAAAATGACCCTATGTATACGACAAAAATAGCCGTACTCAAAGACAATTTACGCCCAAACCACACTATTAACTA
>Ga0210057_1010609_pt1 | contig 10388 bp, 10 predicted proteins | sample CryGeyCG2114_010_2_FD_183968 | JGI IMG/M metagenome (GOLD analysis project Ga0210057, IMG submission 183968) | Groundwater microbial communities from aquifer - Crystal Geyser CG10_big_fil_rev_8/21/14_0.10 (SPAdes) (version 2) | ecosystem: Environmental > Aquatic > Deep subsurface > Groundwater ...
GGAAGTATAAAATCATCATCGGTTCGGACTCCGAAGCGATTCAGAACAAAAACGCCGACTTTGTCACGGCGGTAGTCGTGCACCGCATCGGAAACGGCGGGCGGTATTTTTGGCGCCGGCTCCAGGTTGGAAAATTCCACACGCTCCGCGACCGGATAATCCGGGAAGTAATGCTTTCTTTGGAAGCGGCCCATCTGATTCTTAGCGAACTCAAAGCCAGCAACCTGTCCGACAACTGGACTTTTGAAATTCACGCCGACATCGGCGAGAACGGTGAAACCAAAGTCCTTATTCAGGAAGTGGTGGGGATAATCCGCGCCAACAATTTTGAAGTAAAGACCAAGCCCGAGTCTTATGCCGCAAGCAAGGTAGCGGATAGACACGTATAAAATTTCTAATTTCTAATTACTAATTTCTATGAGTAATAAGATAGTTTTCGACATCGAAACAAAAAATACTTTTGCCGACGTGGGCGGCGACCAAAACATCGACAAGCTTGAAGTCTCGGTAGTCGGCGTTTATTCCTACGACAAAGACGAGTATGTTTGTTTTGACGAAAACGAAATGAGCGAACTGGGGAAATATCTCCAGAACGCGAATCCGCTTATAGGTTTTTCGAGCAAGCGGTTTGACGTGCCGGTGCTCGAAAAATATTTTGACTTCAAACTCGCGGCCGTGCCGCACTACGACATTTTGGAAGAAATAACGAAAGCCTTCGGCCGGCGGGTAGGTTTGGGGGTTTTGGCGGAAGCGAATCTCGGGATAGGGAAGTCGAGCCACGGGCTGGAAGCGGTCAATATGTACGCCCGCGGCGAAATGGAAGAGCTTAAAAATTACTGTCTGCAGGATGTAAAAATCACCAAGGAGATATTCGATTTGATTCGCAATCAGGGCTATCTCTGGATTCCCCAGCGGGATGTGCCGGATATGGTGAAACTTCCCCTCGTTTACAAGGAAGAAGTGTCGCCGCAGGCGGGATTATTTGGTAATATATAGGAACGGATATGAATTTAAAGAAAAATCAAACCTTGGTTACGATAGTAGTGCTCTTTGTTGCTCTGGGACTGGTGCTTGCCTATGTGCCGCTCCTTTTTGCGCCGTCCGCACCCGACCCGGCCGCCTATTATCCGCAGGAAGAACAAGCTCCCGCCCGGTTCCCGCAAACAGCCGACATCGGCGCATCAGCCGGTACGCCAAAGTCCGACATAAAAGAAGAAGTCGTTGCCCCGACTTCCACTGCGGACAAAGCGGAAATCCCCGCAAGTTTCAGCGGCCTTGAAGAAGAAAGCGGTTCGCTCGACGAGTTGCTTAACGGACTTTAGTTTTTAAGTACATTTCCGAAGCGTTCGGTAATTTCTCTTCTTATCTCACCGATTGCGCGTACAAGATATCTCCCCTCCGGGGAGTTTTTCGGTATTTTGTCGGCAATTCTTTCGACAACTTCCAAATTTCTTACTCTTGAGAAGAGGTAGTCGTCTTGAGGAGTTAATCCCCGGTTCTCGGTAGAAATATTCAGTTTCTCTGTCATTGTTTCAAACCAATTCTCCGCCAGTTTGTTTCTGGGGTTAAAGCCAAAAATTGTTCCTTCTACAACGTGTCGGGTCGGCAAACCGGTCCGGCTGTCGTAGCCGAAGCGAATAATTCCGTTATAGAGCGAGCCGCTTTCGGGGATGATGTATTCTCCCGCTCTCCGGCCGGGGATAATATCCTGAACCTCTGTTTCGGTGAAAAGTTCCCCCCCTCTCTCTGCCGGCGTGGCAGCTTCTCCAGCTGCGGCGGCGTCAACCGCTCGCTCGGCCGCCCCGCCGACAGGAGCAGTCTCACCGGCTGCGCCGGCCGCTTTTACGGCTTCTTCTACCTCCGGCGCTTCGCCGCTTAGAATCTGATTGATTTTTTCGGAAGAGAGCTGTTCTCTCGGATGAGCGCGGACCCATTCGCGCAAAACCTCGTTATTGTCCTCTATGCTTTCAACTTGGGCTTGGGTCAGCGCTCCGGCTCTGCCGAAAATTCCTTCCATCCCTTCCTTATCTTTCAAGAGTTCGGCAAAGTCGATTTTCGCGCCGACCGGGATGCTGTCCGGGTCGGTGATTCCGATAAGGCCGTATTTTTCCGGGTCGGCGACTATCTTGTCTTTTAAGGCGTCGATAATATAAGTTTGTTGACCTTCGTTCAGATTAGAGAACGCCGCGCCGAAGTGTTTTTCGAGCTGGTCTTCGGCGGCACGCCACACCGAACCGCCTTTTTCTATCGTTACGACATACTCTTCCGCTCCCGCTCCGGCGGCGTTTTCAAAAACTTTTGCGACTGTTTCTTGCGGGGTAGCGGCTTCCGCGGCTGCGGCTCCGGCGCCGGTCGAAGGTGTTCCTTCCGGTGCAGTTGCCGGTTCGGGTTTTTCCGCTCCGGCCGCTGCTTCTCCGGGCACTTCTCCCGGCATCCCGGCGGCTTCGGCCGCCTTTACGGGAGCTTCCGGAGTATCCGTTTCGGGCGCACCTGCTGTTTCCGTGCCGGTTGTGTCGGTGCCCTCCGGATTAAACTGACTGAAGATATTGCTATCACCTCCTTCATGAGGCAAATTAATTTTTGTTACGTCTTGTTGAGCGAGGTGCTCGGCAAGGCCCGGCGCGGCGGGGGCGGTAGCTACGGCTGCGGCCGCTCCTTCGGGAATGTTCGTCTCCGGCGCCTCCGCCAATTCGTTCATATCGGAAAAGGTTTCGGGGATTATCCGGTCCCAAAGGTGTTTGAGGCTGAAAGCCACCGTTTCCACCATCATTCCGGCAACCACCGCTTTGGCGGCTGTTTCGGTGTACCTTGCTCCGATTGCGAGTAAATCCACTTCGCCTTGAGCGCCAACAGCCCGGTTAAGAAAATCGAGGTGACGGGCGAAACCGTCCAGAATTTTTTGTTTGGCTTTTAACTTTTCTTCTTCGGAGAGGTCTCCGTTTTTGTCGATGTCTTCGAGTTTGCTTTCAATTTTTCCGACCGAGTGAGGGCCGTGGGTTAAATCGAACCTTACTATTCTTTGGAGTATTTTTCTTCCCGCTCCAGGCTGGTTTTTAAGTCGTTCAATGAGGTCGGCGGGAACGCTCATTCGGTAAACATCTTGGAGTTCTTTAGCGGTTAAGGGTCGGTCGCCGGCAATCCTCTCCGCGTTTTCGTAAATTCCCCAGGCGATATCGGCGGCCATTTCGGCATCGTCGATTCTTGTTTTTCCGATCACCTCCTGATTTGAAAGCCGGGTTTCTTTCGCGACTTCGGCACCGCGGGCGAGGCCCATTCCGGTCATCATCACGTACCGAAGAGGCGAAGCTATCGCCATGCCCGTTAAATCAGCTACGGTCCGGCCGTATTTTAAGACGTTCTTCATTAAATAGCCGGCGTTTGCGAGCTGGCCCTTGGCTGTTTTTTCGTCTTTAGTTTTTGCGATCTTCTCCCGGGCTTTTTTGGCGTCTTTCTCAAAATTTTCACCTAGTGTTTTCCAGAATCTTTCCGTCGAGCGTCCTTTCATTCCTTCGGCAATGCTTCCAAAAGTTCCCGCGAAGAAATTATTTTTCATTTCATCGGCGAAAAATCCTAAATTGCGGAGTCCCAAGCCCACCCAGGCCCGCTCTTCGGCCCGCATTTCTTTTAGCTCTTTTTCGACTTGCTTGCGTTCCGTGCTTTTTTCAAGCCAACCTTCCTTAGCCCCCGTAATTGCGGCCTTGGTTGCTTCCCAATATCTCTTAGCGGTTTTTTTGAAAGGTTCTTGTGCCTGTCGTGCCGCTCTTTTTTGCGCTTTTTCTTCCTCCTTTTTCCTTTCCTTTTCCGCTTTCTCGGCTTCTTCTCTTGCTTTTCTTTCCTTTGCTAAACTTTCCTGTATTTCTTCCACCCTTTGTTTTCGTGCCGCCTCACCCGTCTTAGTTTTCGCTTTTTCTCTTGCCGCATTTTCCTTCAACGCTTCTTTATGAGCTTTGGTTAAGTCACTTAGTTTAATTTCTTTTGGTCTGCCGATTACCGGAGTTTCGATTTCGTCCGGAATATTTTTTCGCAAACGTTCCTCGTTTTCCGAAATTACCCTTCGGGCTTCTTCCGGGTTGCTTTTGGCAAATTCCAAAGATGCCTCGGAAGCGCCAAAGTTTCTCAATTTTTCTGTTTCTTGTTCCGTTAGGGGTTCAGTGGCGGGCTGTTCGGTCTGCTCTGCCCGCGGTTTATTAATAAACGTTGGTGTCTCGATTTCCGGGACTTCTCCCGCTTCCCTTCTCCTTCTTTCTCTTTCTTCTTGAGTTATATTCCATTCGATTGGCGGTTTTTCCCCAAACAGTTCTTTTATCTCTCGCGCGTAATCTCCCGCGGTTGGAACTACCTCCGGCGCCGGGAGAGCTTCCTCTTTTGGCGGTGCTTCAATTTTCGGCTGCTTCGGCCGCCAGGAGAGCATCTTTAAAGTTTCTCTTGCATCGTCCGGACTCATTCTTTCGGCTTCTTCCCGCGACATTCCGGAGCTCTCGACAAGTCCCTGAAGCTCTTCCTCGGAAAGTTTCACGATTTCCCCTCTTTCTTCTTCCGGCGGTCCGAACCGCTCAAATTGATTAGCCATAGTAAAAATATATCACGCCACAATTCGAAAAAAAAGGTCAATAGACACGCCGGTTGAAAAATGACATCATTTACTTAGTTCATAAGGAAGACAACGGTTAAAACAAGAACTTACGCCCCCTCCAGGGAGGTATCGGATATGAAAAAGATTCAGAGAGTCCTCGAGAGAGCCGGACCCCGCCCCGAAAGGTTTGAGGCCGAGGCGGTCCGCGAGCTCGAGGAAGCCTATCGGCTTCGGAAGACGGCTGTTCGGGCATCGAAGGCCGGCATCCGGGCCGTGAAGAGGGGAAACGCGCAAGCGGTTGAACACGAGAAGGCGCGGATTCAGGATTGTGTCCAGAAGGTTCAATCGCTCGGTCTTGTGCCGACCTGGCGACGTGGCGAGTTTACCGACCAGATGGCCGCCGAACTCGTGGAACTCGCCGCTTTCGAGTGGCTTTATCCGTACGTTTTCTTCGGAAACGAAGTCAGCGTGCCGGAAGTCTTTTCGGCGGAAAAGCTCGGAGTATCAATCCAGGCCTGGTATTACGGTCTTACCGATGTGCCGGGCGAGCTCGGCAAGGCGGTTGTAAGGTTCCGCCGGGGTCGGCTGTCCCTCGAAGAAAAAGTTTCTCTTCGGGAGCGTCTCCTGGAAGTGATTCAGGAAATCATTTCCTATCTTTCGGACGCAACCGACGAGAACGTCTTTGGGATCACCGGTCACGAGAAGGACTACAACCGCCGGTTCGAAGGCCGAGTCGGCAAGATCGGCGGACTCATCAACCGTCTCAACGAGGAGATGATCGGAATTCAGGGTCAGATACAGTTCGTCAAAGAAGTTCGTCTGGCTTCCGGTCGGCCTCCGGACGGCGAGTTCCCCGGTTGAGTGATGTGCCTTCCCTAGCGCGAGCCCCGGCACGGTCTTCACTGACGTGCCGGGGCTTCTGTTTTTGGATTTTTTTGGGTATATTAATTAAACGTAGAAGCGGATATACACGGATGGTGGTGCGGATTTACGCAGAAGCAAAATTAAAATGAAATCATTCGGTAAAAATTTATTCTGGGTTATCGCAACCTTCATTATCGTAACGGTTTTATTTTCCGCGCTTTTTAATCTGAGTGCGGAAAAGCCGCCGGTTTTGAGCGTGAGCCAGGTGGCGGAGAAAATTAACGAAGGGGCTGTAAAGAGCATTGCCATAAAAGGCAACTCTCTCGAGCTGGTTTTAAACGATGAGAGCAAGGCGATTTCGCGAAAAGAAGAGGAGACCGGTTTTTCGGAAACTTTAAGAAACTACGGCGTAACGCCTGAGGCGCTCCGCGGCATCGAACTCAAGGTGGAGGAAGAAAGCGGCGCCCGCTTTTGGCTGGGCGTTATAATTCCCACCGTCCTTCCCATAATAGTGATTCTTTTCATCTTCTGGTGGATTTTTCGGCAGGCAAAAACGGGCGTGAATCAGGCCTTCACTTTCGGCAAAGCGAACATCCGGATTTTCTCGGCTTCCCGGAAGAAGGTTACTTTCAACGATGTGGCCGGTCTCAAAGAGTCAAAAGAAGAGCTTGAAGAGGTGGTGGACTTTTTGAAAAATCCGAAGAAGTTTACCTCCATCGGCGCGAAGATTCCCCGCGGCGTGCTTTTGATGGGCCAGCCGGGAACGGGAAAAACACTCCTCGCCCGCGCCGTAGCCGGCGAGGCAAACGTTCCCTTTTTCCACCTCTCCGCTTCCGAGTTTGTGGAGATGTTTGTGGGAGTGGGAGCAAGCCGGGTGCGGGACTTGTTCAACACGGCCAAAAAAGCCGCGCCTTCGATAGTTTTCATCGACGAAATCGATGCCGTGGGCCGCGAGCGCGGCGCGGGTTTGGGCGGCGGTCATGACGAGCGGGAACAAACCCTAAACCAGATTCTGGTTGAGATGGACGGTTTCGAGCAGGACACAAATGTCATCGTAATGGCGGCGACGAACCGTCCGGATGTTTTGGACTCGGCCCTGTTGCGCCCCGGCCGTTTCGATCGGCGGGTGGTGCTTGATATGCCCGACATTGTGGACCGCGAAGCGATTTTGAAAATTCACGCCCGGGTGGTACCGCTCGAAAAAGCCGTGGATTTGAAAACGGTTGCCGTCCGCACGCCGGGATTCTCCGGCGCCGACCTTGCAAATCTCGTAAACGAAGCGGCAATTTTAACCGCCCGAAGCGGCCGGAAGGTCGTTTCTCAAGAAGACTTTTTCAAATCGATTGAAAAGGTTATGCTCGGTCCCGAACGAAAGAGCCGGGTAATTTCCAAAAATGAAAAAGAAATCACCGCTTATCACGAAGCCGGTCACGCTCTGGTTGCGGCGAGTCTGCAGGAAGCCGACCCGGTCCATAAAGTTTCGGTTATCTCACGCGGTCTTGCTGGCGGCTACACTTTGATGCCGCCCTCCGAAGAGCGGCGCCTCAAGACCCGCAGTCAGTTTCTGGCCGAGCTGGCCGTTGCCTTCGGCGGTTACGCGGCCGAGACTTTGAAATTCAAGGACGCTTCAACCGGTTCTTCGAACGATATCAAGCAGGCGACAATACTTGCTCACAGAATGGTTACCAAATTCGGGATGAGTGAAAAATTGGGCCCTCGGACTTTCGGAAAAAACCAGGAACTTATTTTCTTGGGCCGGGAGATTTCCTCCGAGAAAGACTATTCGGAATCCGTCGCCACCGTGATTGACGAAGAGGTGAGCGGCTTCATCAGTAAAGCGTTTGAGGCGGCTAAAAAAATAGTTTCAACCCGGCGAAAAGTTCTCGAGGCCATCGCGAAGGCGCTAATGGAGCGGGAAACTCTCGAACAGGAAGAATTTTACAAAATAATAAAAAGCTTTAAACTGAAACCGTTAACGATAAGCTGATTGAAAAGGGCCAGTAGCATAGCGGCTAATGCACCTTGCTTATACCAAGGCGACCGAAGGTTCGAGTCCTTCCTGGCCCACCGGTCGCGCGCTTAGCTTCCCGACCGCTGTCGGGATCCCGACTTTGGTCGGGACAGTGGTTAGAGTGCAATTTAATAGCTATGAAAGAACCGGTTGTTTATATTTTACGAAGTATAAAAAACAACCGTTATTATATTGGTAGCACCGATAATATTGAACAGCGTTTAACTCAACATAATAGCGGTCAGGTAAAAGCGACGAAAAACAACACGCCATTTGAAGTTATGATTACCATTCCTTGTCCAAATTTAAGTGAGGCTAAGGGAGCAGAATATCGTTTGAAAAAATATAAGCGTAGGGATATTCTAGAGAAAGTAATCCAAGATCGAACTTTTCCTTGGGACTATAGGGGCGCTTAGCTCAGCGGCAGAGCACTTCGTTTACACCGAAGGGGTCGTAGGTTCAAATCCTACAGCGCCCACAAAAACCAATACGCCACCCGAGTGGCGTATTCATTTTCTTCTCCTCCCGTGAAACGCTTCGTGGATTTCTCGGAGTTCTTTGTTGGTAAGATGGGTGTAAATTTGAGTGGTCGAGATGTTGGCGTGGCCCAGAAGTTCCTGCACGGAACGGAGGTCCGCGCCGTTTATAAGAAGGTCGGTCGCAAATCCGTGGCGCATCATGTGGGGGTGAACTTTTTTCGGTATTCCCGCTTCTTTGGCGCGGGTGTCTATAAGGCGTTGGACTGCCCGGGGTGTAATCCGGCCGATAGCTTTGTCGGCTTTGGAGACGCTTACGAAAAGAGCGTCGTCGGTATCGTCTCTTTTTTCGAGATAGGACTTGATTGATTCTTTTGCGCCATCGGAGAGGAACACTACTCTCAATTTATCGCCCTTACCGCGGACCGATATTTCCCCTCGTTTCAAATCGATTGTTCGGGGCAAATTGCAGAGCTCGGAGAGCCGGAGACCGGTTGAAAAAAGCGTTTCCAAAATCGCCCGGTCGCGGAGTGTTCGCAGGCTGTTGCCCTTCGGCGCCGTGAGGAGTCGCTCGAGTTCGGCGTAGTCCAGGGTTTCTATGTCGCGGCGGGATACTTTTGGCAGCTCGATTGTTTCCGAGGAGAGAGCGGGGATGTTTTGTTTTACCAGATATTTCAGAAAATTTCTGATGGCGATCACATAATAACTCTGGGTGATTTTTTTCAGGTTTTCCCGGGCCAGAGCAACTCGAAAGTCCCTTACCTTCGCCTGGGTAATGTCGGACACTTTCCTTACGCCGGTTTTTTCGACAAAAACTTTCAAATAACGCTCGTAATTTTCCCGTGTCTTCGGCGAACGGTTTTTCTCGATTTCCAGATAGTCGAGATATTCTTTTAGCAATTTTTCCACTTCGGTCATTTCTATATTTTACGACAGAAAAATTAAATTAGGAAGTATTTTGACCCAGCAGTGAAAATTGGATTGCTCCGCCAGCGGCGGAGATGTCCGTAGGAAATCCAATTTCTACTGTTGGGTTTTGACATTTCCCGGGCCCTGTGGTAACCTCTACAAATCAGTTTAACAATGCTTTCAAAGAGAAAGAAACAGATGGTTGTTATTGAGCTTCAGAAACACGAAACCGACACCGGTTCGGCTGGAGTCCAAATCGGCCTTCTGACCAAAAGAATAGAAGAGCTCGCGGGTCATTTAAAAAAGCACCCCAAAGACCATCACTCAAGAAGGGGGCTTTTAATGATGGTTGGCAAACGCCGCCGTTTTCTCCAGTACCTCAATCGTGAAGACGAGAAAGCCTACAACAAAATCACGAAGAAACTGAAACTTGATTAGATATGGCAACCGACGCTAACGAAAAGTCTCATCCCTCTCAGAGAGTGGGGGTTTTTGTGGATGTTCAGAACATTTATCACTCGGCGAAAAACCTTTTCAATTCACGGGTGAATTTTAAGGAGCTTCTCAGAAACGTAATTGCCGACCGGCACCTGATTCGGGCGATGGCTTATGTGGTAAAGAGCGAAACGGCGCTGGGCGAAGAATCTTTTTTTGAAGCTCTCAGAAAAACCGGCCTTGAACTTCGCAATAAGGACCTCCTTATTTACCCGGGCGGGGCAAAAAAAGCCGACTGGGACGTCGGTCTTGCGGTGGATGCAATAAGAGTTGCCGGCTCTTTGGATGTTGTCGTTCTGGTAACCGGCGACGGCGACTTTGTGCCTCTCGTCGAATACTTGAAATGGGGCTTGGGGAAGCAAGTTGAAGTAGCGGCTTTTTCACGTACGACTTCCTCCCGGCTTCGGGAATCGGCCGATAGTTTCACGGAACTTGAAAATATTCCCCGGATTCTCATGAAAATAAGAAATAAAAACAATCGACAATAAAAAATAAAAAAATATGGACTTGGAAAGAAAAATTTATAAAACGGAGTTGGAGGGTGAAGAGTTTACGCTCGAAATTTCAAAGCTGGCCGAAAAAGCCGGTGGCGCGGTGCTTGCTCGGCACGGCGCAACGGTGGTGCTTGCGACCGTCGTGATGTCCGAAAAAGAGGGTGCGGGTGACTTTTTCCCCCTTACCGTTGACTATGAAGAAAAGTTTTACGCAGTGGGGAAAATCCTCGGTAGTCGGTTTATGAGGCGCGAAGGCCGCCCTTCGGACGAAGCGACTCTTTCGGCTCGGCTTATTGATCGGACAATTCGGCCGCTTTTTGATCACCGTTTGAGGCGGGAAGTTCAGGTAACGGCAACTATTTTTGCTTATGACGGAGAACACGACCCCGATGTTCCGGCTTTGATAGCTATATCAACCGCTTTGGGTATTTCTAATATTCCCTGGAATGGACCGGTGGCGGGCGTTTCAAAAAACGGCGCATTTTTCGCCGGGCCAAAAGGTTTGGTAAACATGATCGAATTCGAAGGTCAGGAAATGAAGGAAGACGAGCTTTTCAAAATCTTTA
>Ga0210057_1010610_pt1 | contig 10387 bp, 9 predicted proteins | sample CryGeyCG2114_010_2_FD_183968 | JGI IMG/M metagenome (GOLD analysis project Ga0210057, IMG submission 183968) | Groundwater microbial communities from aquifer - Crystal Geyser CG10_big_fil_rev_8/21/14_0.10 (SPAdes) (version 2) | ecosystem: Environmental > Aquatic > Deep subsurface > Groundwater ...
TCTTAAAACAATACAAGATAAAGTTAATACTTATCTAGACTATTATCATAATGAAAGACCTCACTTATCTTTAAACATGAAAACACCTAAAGAATTTGCTATGTCGCATTTGACATGAAAGAGAACGCTATCTTGATTTTTCTTTTTAACTGTGCTATAATTAAATCATAATTTAAGTATTAACCAAATACTTTGTCTATGAAGTATTTTTTTATTGGACGACACGCATATTCAGTTAAATTAGTCCCCTTTCATGTTTTTTTGCTAATTATCTCAAGTCTTATTATTACTATCCAAAGCATTAACGGTGCTTATTTTTATTTGTTTAATAATAAATTAATAGCCGCTGGTAATAGTTATTATGTTGATACCGATTCAGTGGGCGGTGTTTGTAATAATGATAATCCTGGCTCTATCACCCAGCCCTGGTGTACGATCCAAAAAGCGACAAGCAGTAATTCTCCGGTTGAAGCGGGAGACACAATATATGTTAGAAGCGGCACTTATACAGGGACTATTGATTTTTATAAATCCGGAACCAGCAATAGTCCTATTACTTTGACCGCTTATCAGGATGAAACCGTAAATATTCTGGGTGAATTAAGAATCGACCCAAACGCGATCGAAGGTTATTTGGCAGAAAACTGGACTTTTAGTAAGCTGAATATTTCAAACCCCAGTCGTGACGGCATCCATATTGCCAATGGTAATCACTCAGGCACGATTACAATTGATGATTGCAATATTAGTAATAATCACGCTAATGGTATAATGGCAGGCTGGGCGAATAATAACGTTGGAACATTAATCGTTAAAAATAGCACTATCCAATACAATGATGATGGCGATGATGACGGTAATAGTGGCCTATATTTATTTGCCAACGGTACTTACATTATCCAAAATAATAATATTTCTTATAATGGCGATCCTAATCGTACCAGCTCAGGTAATAAAGGCATTAGTTTTTATCAAGGCGTAAATAAATGCGCTAATTGTTTAATAGAAAATAACGTTTTTGAAGATAATTTAGAAACCGGGATGGATTTTAATGGTAATAACGGAGTGATACGTAATAATTTATTTATCGGCAACGGTCGTCGTGACACTGAGGCCGATGAATATGGCGATGACGGCTTGGCTATTCAATCAACCTCAAGTTACAACAAAATATATAACAATATCATCGCCAGTTCTGGCGGTTATGAGCTATCAGTTTTTGGTAATAATAATGAGTTTTACAATAATACTTTTTATAAAGACTATAATTATACGGCAACGCAAGTTCCTGCCAGCCATTATTATTCAACGGTAATGCTTTGGTCTGGTACTGGACATACTTTTCGCAACAATATTATTGTCAATATGTTAAATATCTCTGGTCGGCAGTATGCTCTGATGACTAAAGAATTCGATGTTAATTTATATACAGGTAGCACATGGAGTAATAACCTTTACTATTCTTCTTATAGCGACTCAAACTATGTAAAAATTAATAGCTATACAAATTTAGCCGCTCTGCAGGGGACAGGACAAGATGCTAATAGCGTTTTTGACGTTCCTGACTTCGATAATGGATCCGGACACGATTTTCATTATCAAGACGGATCACCGGCAATTGATAGCGGCTATAATTTAAGTGGTATCGTGACAACCGATTTAGAAGGTATTACCAGACCACAAAACAGTGTTTATGATATGGGCGTCTATGAAGAAGTTTCTGAAACGCCGGCTTCTCCTGCTGATCCAGTTTTACAATCATCAACTCATCCTAATGAAAACAGCTGGTATTCAAGTGCCAGCGTTGATTTGAATCTAGCTTCAGGTACTGGGGCCGATCATTATCATTATTTAGTAAATCAAAACCCAACCACAACCCTTTCGGCTTTGGCTGAAGGCAATTACGATGCTGATGGATCATTCACGGTGAATCTGACTGGTGACGGCACTTGGTACATTCATATTGTAGCTCATGATGCCAGTAATAATCCTTCAAATAATTACGATACTTATACAATTCATTATGATGCGACAGCGCCAACCAGCGCCTCCTTATCTTTTTCTAACATCACTTCTTCGAGTATAACAGCAGGTGTTAGTGGAGCAGTTGATGCCACAGCCGGACTGCATACAACTGAGCCTTATTATTTTGAAAATTTAACCATTGGCGCAAATTCAGGTTGGCAAACCGGAACTTCCTGGGTCAGCGGTAATTTATCAAGTTCAACCAATTATCAATTCAAAGTCAAGGTCAAAGACCAAGCGGGTAACATTTTGGAAGTTACTTCAGCTGAAACAACTTCTAGCGGTTCGACCAATTCCAATACAAATAGTAACACCAACACCAATCCTCCGGGAGGCGGAGGCAGTGGGACTAATTCCAATACCAATATCAATACCAACGCTAATTCTAACCCCGAGCCGGGCCCTGAACCGACCAGCCAGGAAGGATGGTTAGCTAAACTAAGCACTAGCCCGGTGGTTTATTATTTATCAGAGACTAACCATAATCGTTATACTTTTCCCGATGAAAACGTCTTTTATTCCTGGTATTATAATTTTAACGATGTCGAAATTATAAGTTATGATGAACTCCAGACTTATCCATTGGCAGGTAATGTGACAATCAGGCCAGGAACACGTTTAGTTAAGATTATTTCTGATCCGAAAGTTTATGCGGTTGAACCCGGCGGAGTTTTACACTGGATTGTAAACGAAGATATATTTTATGGCTTAGGGTATAGTTTTGATATGGTTATAGATCTGCCGGATATTCTGTTTCAAGATTATTATCTTGGTGAAGATATTAATTGTCTTTGTGAACATCCTGTTGGAGTTTTGATAAAATATCCTGGCAACCAAGCAGTTTATTATTACGATGGCATGCAAAAAAGAGCTTTTGCCAATGAAGGCGCGTTTTGGTGGAATAGGTTTTACTGGGAATATGTTATTGAAGCGCCTGAGTATTTGCAATATGCAACCGGTGATATTATTAGTACTAGAGAAACCGACTTGGTGCTAAGTTGGTGAGAGGATTAAATTATAATTAAGAATTGATAAGTAAAAAACGACCCATTAAATGAGTCGTTTTAGGTTTTTACTTGATCATGGATTGAGCAGCAATTTTATTGGCTTGGTGCACAGGTATTGATTTAAAACTAGTAACACCAGCAACAACTATTAAAACAGCTGCTATTATCAGGAACGTGTAAATAAATTTGTTCATTTTTGCCACCTCTTTTTCATATAGTTTTTGACATTGAGAAATAAATTTATCAGTCACTTGATACGTTGGGTCGAAGGTTAGTAAATTAAAATGTTCCAAGGTGCGTAAATGTGTGTTTAATTCCTTTTGACCGATATTAAACAGAGGTAAATATTCAGATAATTGTGTTTCCTTGAAAAGCTCTTTCCAGACACTTTTTTGTTGCAAAAATTTGATAATAACTGTTGCCGTAGCATCAAGTTCATTTCTGCCCCTTAAACCATATAATACTTTTGAAGCATTAAAATTTAATGGCAGAGAATCTTGAATTAAAATTGCCTCCCTTGTTTAGATGATATATAACCCCCATTATTTAAATGTTCAACAGATTATTAAAGAATATTAGTTTAAAAAAATTAAAATGTCAAGCCAGCTATAAAAATATAAAAACCTCGCAATGTTTACGAGGTTTTGACAATTAGAGAAAGAAATCTCTGTTCAGGCTGGCTATTGGCAATAATTTTTCGATGTGAGAAAAATATCCCTTGGCAGCTGGTGCATTGATAACACTTTTGGATATTGTTTATTTGAAGTGACAAGCCGTTTTCCTGGAAGAAGCGAGCAATTTGCTGGAAAGCCTGAGCATAAAGATCAACATTATAAGAAGTAATTTTTCCGTCTTCGTTTCTAATTTTTTTGGAAAATTTTTCCCAACCCATGGGCGCTAAATATTTTTGGAAGTATGCTGCATCGAACGAATAACAGCAGGAATGAATGCCTGGGCCCAGAATAATTTTTAACCTAGTCATATCGCCGCCACTACAGATTAATTCCGTTAATGTTTTATGTAAAATGTCTAATTCCAGACCGCGGCGACCAGCATGAGCCAAAGCTATTGTACCGCACGATGGATCGTTAAAGAAAACAGGCAAGCAATCAGCCGATGCTAAACCAAGTTTTACATTTACTTCCCGGGTAATTAGAACATCAGCGGAAATACTAATCGGCGAATTGTTTAATAAGGCCATTGAGACCCAAGAAATTTTATCAGAATGTTCTGGATTGATAATAGCTAGTTTATCGTCTGACCAACCAAGATTTTTAAAAAGTAAAAAGCGATTATTCGAAGCCTGGGTTTGATTGCCGTGCCGGAAGCTCATATTACCTGAATGAACCGTAGTTGCCAGTGCTGTTATTTCTGGTTCAAAGAAATTTTGACCTAGTAATACATAACCCCTTTGAGAGACATCTTCCACCTTGAGTAGAGATTCCATTTTTACCTCTTTATTAATGAGCGTTGTTTTATTTATTTTGAACAAAAAAAAGAATTTGTCAAGCTAGTAATTATTGTTTATAATAAACGTGCAAATTAATTAGTCATTTTAAGAAAATGACTATGGAAACAACAAAAACCTCTCTTACAGAAAACGAAGGCAATACACTTTTCGATAATTCTGAGAAAGTTTACAGTAAAGACTTTAGTTGGTATGCCGGAATATTCGGTTGGCCGGCGGCCATCTTAGTGGTACTTCAAATATTATTTGAGGTTATTATCCGAAGGCAATATCCTTTGTTTCCGGCTGAACAGACTTGGGAGGTTTCAATTTTATTAATAGTTTGCTACTTAACTTTTATAACAATTTTGGCGATTAAGAAATATCAGGCGAAGCAGGAACAGGTTTTAATCGCTAATGTGACAGGAGGATTGATAACCAGTTTAGCTATAGCTATTTTTCAACTTTTTTGGCACGGAAGATTATGGACAATTTTTAATTTAATAGCCTTACCTTTATTATCTATTGCTCTTGGTTTAGTTTTGGGATATATGATTTATAAGATTTATAAATTAATAAAATAAAATTATGGCAGAAGAAAAAAATACCAACAAAGACATCAGCGAAAATAATCTGTTAGCTGCTATTAGTTATGTTTGGATTCTTTGCTTGGTACCTCTTTTTTTGAAAAGAGATTCAAAATTTGTACAGTTCCATGCAAAACAAGGATTGGTTTTATTTTTTATTGAAATTGTAGGAACCTTAGTTTTTTGGATACCATTGGTTGGCTGGCTCTTGTTCATAGCAATATTAATTTTAGCCATCTTAGGATTTGTCAATGCTATTCAAGGAAATTCCTGGAAAATGCCAGTAGTGGGAGACTTGGCCCAAAAGATAAATTTGTAAATAATAATTAAAAACATAAAATATGTCAAAACCAACTATTGATGTTGAAAAATGTTCTGGTTGTGGGACTTGCGCGGCTTTGTGCCCATCAACTTTTGAAGTTAATAACGACAATAAAGCCCATGTTATTAACGCCAATGGCTGTCAGGAGGAATGTGATTGTCAGGCAGTGGTAGAAAGTTGCCCGGAAGGAGCAATTTCACTAGGTTAAATAAATAAAAAACACCTCATTAGATACTATTTAGCAGAGGTGTTTTTATATTAAATAAATAAAAAGACCAGCGAGGAATAATTGGAAGACAATACCAGAAGCTAAGGGGATTTCTAGCGGAATCAAATTATGAATTTTTAAATGATATTTATATAATTTGAGATTTAACTTAATAAAAAAATTATTTGAATTATCAAAATGAAATACATAAGTAATTTTACCAAGGCCCATAGAAATATCAGGCAATAAAACAGCAATTAAAGCAATTATATAAAGCTGCCAATCAACAAAATTATTAATTTTTAATACAACAAAGAATAAACTTAGAGACAGCAAGAGGTCGAATATAGTAATTAAAATCATTCGAATAATAGCTTTTTGTCTAGTTTTTCCGGTTTCGTAGACGCCTTTTTCCAAGTACCGATCGCCATGGGGAATTATATCCAACAAAAAATGAGAAATAATTCCAATAAAAAAAATCCAGACAGGATTAGAAACTTTGGAAGCAATTAGTAAGCCGGAAGCGGTATGAATTGTTGCGAACATTTGTTTTTGTTATTTGATATTAATAATTATTATAGTCTGTGATTTGAGGTTAGCCATATCTTCATCCCACCATTTTTTGCCAGTTGAAACCTGCCCGCCATGACTGATGTCAGACGGTCAGGCGGGGGTTTGTCCCGCCGTACTTTTTAATAATTGATTTAAGGAAGGCGGGATGTCGCTTTCCGAACAGGATTAAAGATAAAGTAGTAGCGGCAAACTCTCGACCTCTGCCTTATTTGCCCGATCATTTTTATTAAAAGGGGTTGAGTGGTTAATTATATTATTAACTATATTACTCTTTACTACCAGTGGGTGGACTTGAACCACCGACCTCTGCCTTATGAAGGCATTGCTCTAACCACTGAGCTACACTGGCAAAAAAGAATAAGTTAATAACTCTTTACCTGCTTGTTTAAATTTAACTTAAACGAATTAATGCAAGCGTGAATATTTAAAAAAAATGGGCGGGTGAAAAGGCATTGCTCTAACCACTGAGCTACCCTGGCAAAAAAAGGAGGGATGAAAATTATATATAAAGGTATTATTTTTTGGTAGCGGGGGCCGGATTTCCTTTCGTTTGTCCGCCTTTGACGGACTTCACTCAGGACAGGCTTCTCATCCGGCTTCAATTCAAAATAGTTTTGTGAATTAATGGATAAATATTTTAATAAAACAATTTTTTTGGTAGCGGGGGCCGGATTCGAACCGGCGACCTCCAGGTTATGGGCCTGGCGAGCTGCCAACTGCTCTACCCCGCGTCGTCGTCGGAATCGCTCTCAAGCTTTCGCGCGTCCTGCTTCCGCAGAACTCGCTTCAGCTCTTGAGCGTTTCCTCCTCTTCAATCCGCCTTTGGCGGATTGAGCCTCATTCTGCTTCGCAGAATTCGGCGAGTTAATTTATTTTATCAAATTAAACTAAGTAAATTAAAATTATTAGATAGTTTTTTATTAGAATTGCTCTCAAGCTTTCGCGCGTCCTGCTTCCGCAGAACTCGCTTCAGCTCTTGAGCGTTTCCTCCTCTTCAATCCGCCTTTGGCGGATTGAGCCTCATTCTGCTTCGCAGAATTCGGTTGTTAAACAATCTAAATCTCATTTACATTTGCCGAGGGGCAGAATTGAACTGCCGACACGAGGATTTTCAGTCCACTGCTCTACCACTGAGCTACCTCGGCGGATAATCTCCCCAGCAAATGTAAATGATTTTAATTTGGTAGTTTTTTGTTAAGACGGGTTTAATGTTTGGCAATGATTTTTTTAGTGTACCTTATTTATTAAGTATTGCCAACCATTGTATCTGCCTTAGCCTTAGCCGTTGCGGAGACTCGAACTCCGGACCTACTCCTTACCATGGAGTTGCTCTACCAACTGAGCTACAACGGCTCAGGTTAAGGCGGATTGTTATGGTGCGCCCAGAGGGATTCGAACCCCCGACCGTTTGCTTAAGAGGCAACTGCTCTACCAGCTGAGCTATAGGCGCATTTTTTTGTGGTGACCCTACGGGGAATCGAACCCCGATTGCCAGGATGAAAACCTGGTGTCCTGACCATTAGACGATAGGGCCAAAGGTGAATAATTTTAATTTAGATATTATATTATTACAATAAAATGGCAATTTAAAATTATTATTATTCTAAATAAAAATCAACAAAAAGTCAATGGCTATAAGCCATTAAATAAAAAATCTAAATTTATTGACATTGACGATATTTTTTGTTATTTTTACTGTATTATTTAGATAATATTATTGAAATTTATTATAAATTTTAAACTGTTTTCGTAAATTTTTATATTATAAAGAGGGCTTGACTAAGAGGTTGGTCCGCAAAATTTAATAAATTAATTTACCCTTCAATATCTGCGCCCATAGTTCAACGGATAGAACGAGGGCCTTCTAAGCCCTAAATGGGGGTTCGATTCCCTCTGGGCGCAAATACTGCAGGGTTAAAATAAATTTGCCAAACCAAAGATTTTTGTGATATAATTAAATATTATTGAGTAATTTAAGCAAAAATTTTTACAAAAATTTATTAAACTAATTTGATTGGTTACAAAATGTTTAGGGGACGATTGGCTCAGTGGTAGAGCACCTCATTCACATTGAGGGGGTCGTAGGTTCAAATCCTACATCGTCCATTTGATAAATTAATTATTAATAATAAATATAAAAATGTTTAACAAAAAAAGTGAAGATCAAGAGATTGAATCACAAAATAATTATAAATCAGTTTTAGATTTTTTTCTTGAATTAGTAAAAGTAGTAATTATATCATTGGCTATAATTATTCCGATCAGGGCATACGTTGCTCAGCCTTTTTATGTTGAAGGAGCATCAATGGAGCCAAGTTTTTACGATAGTGAGTATTTAATTATAGATGAAATAAGTTACCATTTTTCAAATCCTGAAAGAGGCGATGTCGTTATCGTGAGACCACCAAATAATTTAAGCAGTTATTATATAAAAAGAATAATCGGATTGCCGAATGAAACAGTAGAAGTCAGAGATAATAAAATATATATTTATAATGATGAAAATCCAAGCGGATTTTTGTTAGATGAAAGTAAATATTTGTCAAGAGAGACTTTTAGCAGACATGAAAATAAAACTTATGAAACTTTGGGTGAGAACGAATATTTTGTTATGGGCGATAATAGAGAAAATAGTTTAGATTCAAGAAGGTTTGGTCCAATCACCTTTGACGAGATTAAAGGACAAGTTTTTTTAAGAGCTTTCCCCTTTAATCGATTTACTTTGTTTGCCAACAATAATTACTATAATTAAACAAGATGCCTAGAAAGAAAAAAACAGTAGCCACTAAAACAAGCTCCAAAAAATTTCAATTAGTAAAAGGCATGCATGATGTTTTGCCTGAAGATGAAAAGTTTTGGAACTTTGTTACGGAAACAGTGAAAAAAATTGCCAGTGATTACGGCTATCAAAAAATCGATACCCCGATTCTGGAATTTACAGATTTGTTTACTCGCTCGGTTGGAGCGGAGACAGATATAGTCAGTAAAGAAATGTATTCATTTGTTGATCAGGGCGGTGACAACATTTCTTTAAGACCGGAAGGAACGGCGGGAGTAGTCAGAGCTTATAACGAGCACGGGATGTTTAATTTGCCGCAACCCGTCAAAGTTTTTTATATCGGTCAAATGTTTAGACACGAGAGTCCGCAATCCGGGCGTTTCAGACAATTTTATCAATTTGGATTTGAGGCAATAGGTGAGTATGAGCCAATTCTTGATGCCCAACAGATTGTTATTGGTTATAAAATACTACAAGCATGCGGCATTACCTCTATGGTTCATGTTAACAGTGTTGGTTGTCAGGAATGTCGACCTGATTATATTAATATCTTGACTGATTTTTTTAAGGATATGAAGAGCCAGCTCTGCGATGAGTGCAAAAAAAGATTACTCAAAAACCCACTAAGAATTTTAGATTGTAAAGAGAAAAAATGCCAAGAGCTGACTGCTAACCTGCCACAGACAGTAGATCATTTATGCGAAGAATGTCGAGACCACTTTGTAAAAGTTTTAGAATATTTAGATGAATTAGAAATTCCTTATTTTTTAAATTCGAGAATAGTTAGAGGGCTTGATTATTATACCAAGACTTCATTTGAGTTTTGGGAAGGAGAGGATGAGTCTGGCAGACAAAAAGCTTTCGGAGGCGGAGGAAGATATGATAAATTAGTCGAACAACTTGGTGGCAGGTCAACTCCGGCAGTTGGTTTTGCTGCCGGCATGGAAAGAATTATAAATAAAATGAAAGATAATGATTTCACCGTTCCTCTTAATAGAAAACCTGATATATTTTTAGCCCAACTTGGTAACGAAGCCAGAAAAAAAACTTTGAGACTTTATGAAGAATTGAAACAGGCCGGATATTATGTGGCTGAGTCTATGTCAAAAAACGGTATTAAACCTCAATTGGAGCTGGCTAATAAACTTGGCGTGAGATACAGTTTGATTTTGGGGCAAAAAGAAATAATTGACGGCACAATTTTGATCAGGGATATGGAGGGTGGCATTCAGGAAGTAATAAATTATGAAAAGATTTTTATAGAATTAGAAAAACGATTTAATAAACAAGGAGAAAAAACGACTGAATAATAGGGTATACCCTGTCAAATGGAACAAGTAACAAGCGTTTTAATTAAATAATCATTAGGTGAAATAAAGATTTCTGGTGAGGAAAATCTGACACAGAATTCACTCACGTATTCCGGCAGATATTCAGGC
>Ga0210057_1010612_pt1 | contig 10386 bp, 6 predicted proteins | sample CryGeyCG2114_010_2_FD_183968 | JGI IMG/M metagenome (GOLD analysis project Ga0210057, IMG submission 183968) | Groundwater microbial communities from aquifer - Crystal Geyser CG10_big_fil_rev_8/21/14_0.10 (SPAdes) (version 2) | ecosystem: Environmental > Aquatic > Deep subsurface > Groundwater ...
AAACCCGCCAATAAAAAATGGCGATGAAAACCAGAACTAGATAGATGAAGAGAATGGTCTTCGGTGTGATCCCAAACGACGGAGTATAGTAGAAGAAGGCCAACGCTAGCACACTGTTTATGATCTGGGCATTAAGGAGAACCCCCCGAGACTTCGGCCAGTCGATATTGGGTCGGCAATTATACAGATCGGCAATGAAGAAGACTGCTGTCCAACAGACGAAAATGATGCTAAACGGTTCAAGGTGGCTCAAATAGAGTGAGCGATCCGGCCATGCCCAATGACGCAAAACGAGCGCTAACCACAAGGTTAGGGCGAAGACATACCAGTCGCCTAAGAACAGCAGCAGTGATTCTTGTCGTATTTCTTTACCAATCATAGATACGCGGGCATAATATAACAAATGGTCAAGATAATCTACCTGATAACCAAGGGTAATTGGGGCGGCGCCCAGCGATACGTCTACGACTTGGCGACTAATTTACCAAGTCGGGGCTACGAGGTAGCAGTGGCCGTGGGTGAAGGAGAAGAGTTACCTCGTCGACTGCGAGAGAAAGGAGTAAGGATTATTAAACTCGACGGTCTTGGACGAGATGTGAATTTGGCGCAAGATTGGCGGAACTTCCTCCGCTTAAGGAAAATATTCAGATCGGAGCGACCGGACATCATCCATTTAAACAGCTCCAAGGTTGCTTTGATCGGTGCCCTCGCCGGACGCCTGACTAAAGTTCCTAAAATAATCTTCACTGCCCATGGCTGGGCCTTCAATGAAGATCGCCGGCGTAGCGCGCGCGTGGGGATAAAGTTACTCCACTGGCTTACCCTCCTCGCTTGCCACGAAGTGATAGCCGTTTCTAAGAAAACCGGTGAGCAAGTTAGAGGGTGGCCTAGAGTTCAGGAGAAGGTAACGGTGATCCACAATGGCCTTAGTAAACCAAAGTTTAAAACTAAGACTGACGCGAGGCAGTCCCTGCTCGGCACCCAAGCGGAAAGCCGAAACGGAATTTGGCTCGGGACAATCGCTGAGCTTCATTCAAACAAAGGGTTGAATTATCTTATCGAAGCATTAGCTATACCGAGGATTAACCTGCGGGGAACGCTAGCAAGACCAACGACTCTTGTTATTATCGGCGAGGGAGAAGAGAGGAAACGGCTCGAAATATTAGTGAAAGCGCGGGGGCTCGAGCAAACCATTTTCTTTGTCGGGGAAAAAACCGATGCAAGTGAACTTCTACCGGCTTTTGATATCTTCATTTTACCCTCGATTACCGAGGCCTTTCCTTATGTGGTACTCGAGGCCGGTTGGGCGAGTCTACCCGTTTTGGCCACTGATGTTGGCGGTATTCCGGAGGTGATAACCGCAATGAAAACCGGTGTCCTTATCAAATCCCATCAGCCGCTAGAAATTGCCCTGGCGCTGAAGTTCCTCCTTCAAGATAAACTTAAACGAAGCCGGCTCGGACTTAAACTTCGTCTGCGGATCAAACAGCATTTTTCCCTAAAACAAATGCTTGACCAGACAATTAGTTTATACTCCTCCTCCACTAAACCCCACCGATAAATTCATTGTTTAAATCATCGCGATGTTTGGCATAGGAGTAACGACCCATACTAAACAGAATTCCGAGGCCGATAAATTCCGCCAAAAGGTGAGAACCTCCGTAACTGGTGAAAGGGAGTGGTAAACCGGTTACGGGCAAGAGACCAATATTCATACCGATATTTATGGTAAATTGAGACATAAAAAATACAGCCAGACCAAGACCATATAATATTTCAAAATTACTTTCTCCCCGCATGGAAATTTCAATAATCCTCCAAATCATCAGACCAAAAAATAAGAAGTAGATAATCGTCCCGACCAATCCCCATTCTTCGGCAAAAGCGGCGAAGATGAAATCGGTTTGATATTCCGGTAAGAAACTCAAGCGAGATTGTGTACCGAAGCCGACCCCTTTGCCGAAGAGTTGACCCGATCCCACAGCGATTGTTGATTGGAAAGCGCTGTAGCCTGCTCCGCGGATATCTTCAAGCGGATAAACGAAACTAAGAATTCGCCCTTTCTGATTGGGGGTGAAGATAGACAACCACAAGAAACCAAAAATGAGAGAGCCGACAAGAGTCAGGATGAAAAAGTGCTTCTTGGAAACACCAGAGACCATAATGAGACCGAGCCAAATGGCCACCATCATTAGCGCGCCGCCAAAGTCCGGTTGGAGTAGAATGAGAACGGCCGGAATAGTAACGTATAGACCGGAGATCACAATGTGTCGAAAGTTTCCTATCTCTATGTGTCGCCTGGCAAAATATTTGGCAATGATTAAAATCAAAGCCAGTTTCATAAATTCGAACGGCTGGAGAGAGAAGGAGCCAAGATTAATCCAACCTCTGGCCCCACGAACATGTTGACCAAAAAATAGCAAGAAAATGAGGAGCAGACACAAGAAGCCGTAGATCCCCACAAGAATGCCACTCCTTCGGAGTAATCGAGAATCGATGAAACTTATCCCAAACATGGCAAAAAAGGACAAGCCAAGCCAGATCAACTGCCTGATGAAAAAGTAGTCGGAAGTCGCAATGTCGGTAAACGACTTCATCGTTAAGAGGCCAACCCCGGTCAAAACGACGAGTGAGCCCAGTAGTATAGCGTCGAATCGTTTAATCCAAAGTATCGACAAGCGGCGCATAGTAATAAAGGTCGGTGAAGACGGGAGTCTTAGCGAATGGCCGCGGCCAACTAAAGCTGACTTCGTGAGACTCTCCCGGGGCCAATTGCTCAACGAAGGTGGAACTTACCGCCACAACGTTCTGGTCGGTGTCGGAAAGAACCGCCACAACGTCAAGATTGCGATAGGTGGTAGAAAGCGAAGTATTATTAACTAAGGCAAGAAGTAGGGGTGATGGTGTGCCGACGAAACGAGGCGGCTCGATCTCGATAAGAGGCTTATCGGACGAACGCTCCCAAATTGGCACACCGGTAAATTCAAGGATGGCGCGTTCCGGCACTCTCTGGCCAACATTTAAACTGTCGGAAAAAATGGCGAAGCGAGAAAGTGGCGCAAGGGAAAGACTCCCTTTAACCTGCGAGATGAAGACGTTATCGTCATCAAGAAAGCTGAAGCTGTACGGCATATCAACCAAAGTGAGGTCGGGGTTAGGATTCTCCACCAAAGCAACAGCGTCGTACGCGCCGTTTGAACGGGGCACAATCCTCGCCCAGATAATCTTGACCTCGCGCGCTTCATTCAAGCAGACCGCTTCACACAAGCCACCACAATCTACCCCTAGTTCGTTTTGATTTTGACGACCGTCGAAACAGGAAGGTTCTGGCAAAAGATAGAGGAAGGCGACCACCCCCAAAGCCGCCATGATGATCACGGAGAAAAAGAAAACTGTTAACTGACGGCGGACACCCCAAGCAGACATAACTGCATTATTCTAGCAAATCTCTGACTAAATTACCGCAAGAGTATATCCGCCCAATTAACGTGGCAGCTACCTACTTTCCCCCTGCCTGCCCGAAGGCAGACATTTGGAGTATCATCGGCTCAATAACGCTTAACGTCTCTGTTCGGAATGTAAAGAGGTGTTTCCATTACGACGAGCCACCACGATAACGAGGCACATATCTCAATCGATTTAACAAGTTAAATAAAACAAAAGTGACTTCTAAATTTCCCAATGGGAATGGGCGAATTAGTACACCTCGGCTAACCTCGCCAAAAAAGCGAGGTATCCACCCCTTGCGGGGCTTACACCTAGTGCCTATCATCCCGCCGAAGGCGGGACCCGCTTACGCGGACGTGATCATCTCTCACGGGCCTCATAACGATATCTCATCTTGGGATAGGCTTCCCGCTTAGATGCTTTCAGCGGTTATCCCGTCCCGACATAGCTACCCGGCGGTGCCCTTGGCAGGACAACCGGTACACCAGAGGTCGGTTCACTCCGGTCCTTTCGTACTAGGAGCGACGCCCCTCAGATATCCACGCCTGCAGTAGATAGGAGACCAACCTGTCTCACGACGGTCTGAACCCAGCTCGCGTAACTTTTTAATTGGCGAACAGCCAAACCCTTGGCAGCTTCTTCACCGCCAGGATAAGTTGAGCCGACATCGAGGTGCCGAACTGCGCCGTCGCTATGGACGCTTAGGCGCAACTAGCCTGTTATCCCCAGAGTAGCTTTTATCCGTTGAGCTCTCGCGGCGTCTAATACCCACGATCGGATCACTATGCTCTGCTTTCGCATCTGCTCGACATGTCCGTCTAGCAGTTAAGCTGGCTTATGCCATTACACTATCTCCGCCGTTTCCATTGGCGGATAGCCAACCTTTAGGCCCCTCCGTTACTTTTTAGGAGGGATTCGCCCCAAACAAACTACCCACCAGATACTGTCTCCGCCGCGTTTGGCGCGGCGGGTTAGGACATAAATTTTGCAAGAGTGGTATTTCACTGACGACTCCACCCCGCCCGAAAGCGGAGCTTCAAAGTCTCCCACCTATGCTACGCAGGCAAAATCTAGGCCCAATATCAAGCTATAGTAAAGCTTCTGGGGTCTTTTCGTCTAACTGCAGGTAACCGGCATCTTCACCGGTATTGTATTTTCACCGAGCTGCTCCTCGAGACAGTTCTCCAGTCGTTACGCCATTCGTGCGCGTCTGAACTTCATGTTATTCCCCGATTTTCATCGGGGCACTGACTATACCTTCATCTTGGTTCTCATAAACGTGAGAATATCTGTTTGAGAATATCGTCTTCTGCCGCTTTCGTTCATTTTGAAAGCGACTGGCAATATCTTTTTCATTCCCTCCACGGTAATATGTTTACCTTTCTTCATAAGCAAACAAACCGTTTTGAATAATTCGAAATCTCGTTGCTTTGATGACAGCAATGGATATCGTTCAAAATGGGGTATGACTTTTTCAATCAGATCGTCGAGACGACGCACCTCATATTTGACAGTTTTGTCAGTTTTACCATCGCGCATAAACCCACATCCAAAATATTTTTGCATAATGGATAGTTGTTCTGCGCGATAGTAATTTTGACTAACCGAAAAACTGGGTTTCGTCTCCCAACCTAGAACAAATCTGGATCGTTTTGTGAAGGACACTGAAAAGCATCCTTCCCCATCAACAAAACCAGAGATGTATTCTGCTACGTTTCTCGAACCAAGCGCCGGCGTGTTATAAGCTCTTTTCATGTTTTCATTATAATTATACAAGGGCCTATCCTAGTCCGCACTAAACAGTGGGGACTAAAGTCGATACAGGTCCCATGAAATTCTGAAGATCTTATTCATTTCATGGGTTCCCACGGTATTACCATACCTTCGAACATGCTGTCCTTGAAACAACACTAGGGTTTAGGCTTCACCGTTACGAGCCGGATTTTACCCGAGCGTTACCGCTCGGGCTGGCAATTCAATTACCAGACAAGGAATTTCGCTACCTTAGGACGATTCATCACGTTATCACTCCGTTCCTTAGCGGAGATCCTCATGGTCGCCCATGAGATCGGACTATATCTTATTCATCCTTTTGGCGCGCGGATGAATTCTGACGTATAGTCTCTGAGGATTATCTGATAGATATTTTTGGTAGTCAGAAAAAGGAGAACAATCTTTTCCTGACTTATTTACTCTCATTAAGCGTTCATAACTTTTCTAATCTCTGGTTGTTTATTCTATCAGATCCTTTCCTGCTGATTGACTGCACGTTCACATTTTCACTTTTTTAAAAAAGTAGTGAACGATTCTACACCCATTTAAAGGGACAGTGTTTCCAGCATATAGTCAGATTTTATAACTACAATCGTTACCCTATAGTTATCGCCGACATTCACCGGGGCTTACAACGGTCACCCCCAACCCTTACGGGCTAGGAACGCCACTGTTTGACCTTCCGGCATTGGTCAGGCGTCACCCCCTATACTTCCTCTTACGAGTTTGCAGGGAGCTGTGTTTTTGATAAACAGTCGCCAGAGAAACTTTCGCTGCGTCCCTCACCCAGACTGGCACTACAAGCTGTTGCTTATATTAAATTGCCAGCAGATATGCAAAATCTGGAGACAAAACACGTAGCCACAAACTCTCGCGAGCTTATAGCAACAGTGCCAGTCTGGGTGAGGGAAGGCCTTATTCCGAAGTTACGGCCGCTTTTTTGCCGAGTTCCTTGAGGAGCACTCACTCGTTCGCCTTGGTCTTCTCGACCTGACCACCGGTGTCGGTTTGCGGTACGGTTTCGTAGTATTTATAACCCTAGAGACTTTTCTCGGAAGCTTGCTTTGCCAAATTTGCCTCGCCGAAACGAGACATTTTCCGATTGCTTGCGGTTGTTCCGCTAAAAGCGGGACAGCGCTCCGGATTTACCTAAAGCGCCCACTCACAATCCAAACAGAAATCCAATAATCTGCTCGGCATACTAAACTCCGTCCTCCCATCAGAATACTACGAAGTCATGGAATATTAACCATGTGTCCATCGGTTACGGCTTTCGCCATCACCTTAGGCCCGACTAACCCTTGGCTGACAATCATTGCCAAGGAAACCTCGGTCTTTCGGCGTCCCGCTTTCTCAGCGGGATTGTGGTTACTTGTGCCAACATTCTTACTTCTCAACGCTCCATGGCGCCTCACGACGCCACTTCATGGCGGTTGAGAATACTCTCCTACCCCCCTCACCCAGAATGGCATCGTTGCACTGTGTTTTCGTAATTCTCATTGCCTAACTTAAATCGTGCTCAAACGATAGTGTCTGACCAAGATTATTTAGCAACAAAAACACAATGCCATTCTGGGTGAGGGGCCTCACCTTCGGTACCACGCTTAGCCCCGATTATCTGCGGCGCAAAATCTCTGGATGAGTGAGCTGTTACGCTTTCTTTAAAGGGTGGCTGCTTCTAAGCCAACCTCCTCATTGTCGGAGAAATTTCACCTCCTTAAGATGCACTTAGCGTGAATTTAGGGACCTTAGATGGAGATCTGGGCTGTTTCCCTTTTGACCAATGGAGCTTAGCCCCCACAGTCTGACTGCCGGATAATTACTTTCAGTATTCGGAGTTTGATAAGTTTCGCGAGCTTTCGCCCTGTCGAAACCTTCCAGTGCTCTACCCCTGAAAGGTACATCCGACGCTAGCCCTAAAGCTATTTCGGAGAGAACCAGCTATTACCAGGTTCGATTAGCTTTTCACTCCTTACCACAGGTCATCCGATAGTATTGCACGGCTAATCGGTTCGGACCTCCCCCCGCCTTTCGGCGGGGTTCATCCTGCCCATGGCAAGCTCACCTGGCTTCGGGTCTTAATCGTACTACATTAATTTCGCGCTATTAACACTCGGTTTCCCTACGGCTCCGCCCTCTACGGGCTTAGCCTTGTGCCACGCAAGGTGGCACAGCAGTACGAATAAACTCGTTGGCTCATTCTTCAATAGGCACGCCGTCACCCCGACACCAACTTTGGCATCGTTGCACTGTGTTTTCGTAATTCTCATTGCCTAACTTAAATCGTGCTCAAACGATAGTGTCTGACCAAGATTATTTAGCAACAAAAACACAATGCCAAAGTTGGTGTCGGGGCTCCGACTCCTTGTAAGCATATGGTTTCATGGTCTATTTCAACGCCCTCACCGGGCTACTTTTCACCTTTCCCTCACGGTACTAGTTCACTATCGATCTCCAAAAGTATTTAGCCTTACGAGTTAGTGCTCGCAGATTCCCCCAAACTTTTCATGTTTTGAGGTACTCAAGAAAGACAACTAGAGAGATGTATGATTTTCACCTACAGGACTGTCACCTTCTTCGGTCCGGCTTTCCAGCCGATTCGACTAATCAAACATTTTATAACTCTCTTTCTAAAGTTAATCTAGAACGTTGTCCCCTTACAACCCCCCTCACCCAGAATGGCATCGTTGCACTGTGTTTTCGTAATTTTCATTGCCTAACTTAAATCGTGCTCAAACGATAGTGTCTGACCAAGATTATTTAGCAACAAAAACACAATGCCATTCTGGGTGAGGGGTTTGGGCTTCTTCCGTTTCGCTCGCCGCTACTAAGGAAATACTTATTAGTTTCTTTTCCTCCGGGTACTGAGATGTTTCACTTCCCCGGGTGTGCTGCCCCGCATACGCGGGACTAATCGAGTTTTACCCGATTGGGTTTCCCCATTCGGAAATCTCCGGATCAAAGGTTGCTAGGCACCTCCCCGAAGCGTATCGCCGCCAAGCCGCGTCCTTCATCGCCTTTTGGAGTCAAGGAATCCACCATATGCTCTTAAATTTCCCATCGGGAAATTTAAAAACCACTTTTGTTTTTTAACTTGTGTGTGCACTTACATGCCCCGCTACTAGCGGGACAACGCCACCTCCAACCCTCAAAAAAGACCCCTAGATCGATGATTGTGGTGGAATTAAATTGTCAAAAAGCTAGATTTTCAGAAAAAAAACCGCCCGGCGGGCGGAAATGAGATAAAGGTAAAACAACGGGTTATCTCCTCCGCCTTTTTAAGGTTTGGTTATTCGTAGTCATACTGACAATGGCTAGTATATACTACCCATTTCCCCCGTCAAGGGGATAAGGTGTTATTGAGATCGATGGGTGGCGTGGAAATCTGCCGTGCTGATAACCCATTGCTAATGAAGAGGAATATCCTCATCGCCACAGCGACGCAGACTAAGACAAAAATGACGTTTGAGATTGGGCCCTTCCAGGTCTTTTGACTTCGTGACCCTAAGTAAGCGCCAAGGGTACCGAGAGCCGCAATCACGAGCAAAGTAAGGATGACAACGGTCATTAAGTTTCCATCACTTACGTCTACTAGTCTTTTCATATAGGCAAGGGCTATGATTACGAAGACAGCCCCTAAGGACAAAATAATCCCCGACTTCCAACCCAAGTTCGGTTTTATCTTCCCTAACACATATCCAATAAGTCCGTAGATCAAAACCGTCCACACCAAGGTCCAAACACTAAAACCACTTAGAGCGCTAAGTATTAGGGCAAAGAATGCAACAGGGATCCCAAGTACGAAGATCCCGACACCTGTCAAAATATTGCCGATTGAACTAGCTGGTTTTGTGCCCAATTCTGAGTTATTCATTTTCTAGGATTTGGTCTGCAGTAATGCCAGACGAAAACACGACACCAGCGGAGTACATCAGATGGTCCATTTCCGCGTTGAAGGAACGGAAGGAGAAGAACATAAAACCAGACCAAACTGCCACTACCGCTATAAAAATTTGCCAATAAAGAAGACTATTATTTTTCTTCATAGTGAGTTTAGTATAGCATCGCCACTTTTAACACTCAAACTATCTTTGCGTTAAAACTGTGGAGAAAGCTGGGTCGATGTTGAGCAGGGCTTGGAGAGAGTTAAGCGAGGCGGCGGTAGCGGCAACTTGGGAAGTGGTCGAGGCATAACCAATCGTGCCCGAAGGACAGGCCGGTAAACGGTAAATACCTTGGGCGTACATTTGAGCCCGGACTTCGTTCCAGGCGGTGAGGTCGGCGGAGTTTATCCTCTGGTCGTGATTAATGTCATATTTATAGTCCAACCCGCGTATTTCCAAATGAAAGATGGTAACATCTTTTAACCTGTCGATGAGTTCACTCAAAACTCCGGCATCGGCAAAGTTAAGATAGCCGTCTTGGTTAACATCGCCTGGCAAGAATCCGAGGCAAACCGAGGAGCCCGAGGGAGAGTGAGTAATGCGGATTCGTTCGCCAGGGAGCAACGAACGAGAAAAGGGAAGATTGAGAACAGTAGGATCAGTTTTATCGACGACTACGCTCCTAATTGATAGGTCATCTCTGATACTCGAATTAGAAACAGAGAAATCACTTACTGATATGCCGTTTGGTGACGATGGAAAACTAAGCTTTACCGAGTTAAAATTTTCTCCACGAGCAACACCCCGCGCATCAATCGCGCCATCGGGTGGAGTAGCAGCAATGATCGAAGAACCTGAAGAAAGTTCAGTCACTTCAAAATCAACGGACTCACGAGAGACTAGATCAACTACGGAGATTTTATACATCCCAGGGGGGGTTGCTACCAGACATCGACATTGAATATTTTGGATAGATTTTGGGATAGTGAAATTTATAGTATTACCGTCAGATGGTATCCTACTAGAAAAATAATTACCCGCGGCATGATCGACCAAGATTACCTCGGGTAGATAGGAACTAGGAAAAGCACCGGTGATAGTAACGGGTGTCCCAATTGGTCCAGACAACGGATAACTTCCAGATATATTCAGTGAAGTCAATATTCCAACCTCAAAAGTTCTGGTTGATCTATAATTGGTGTCTAAATTAACGACATCAATAGTGAAGGAGTGAGTGCCTGGTGAAATATTACTGGGAACAGTGAAACGAATTTCAGTAGAT
>Ga0210057_1010616_pt1 | contig 10383 bp, 5 predicted proteins | sample CryGeyCG2114_010_2_FD_183968 | JGI IMG/M metagenome (GOLD analysis project Ga0210057, IMG submission 183968) | Groundwater microbial communities from aquifer - Crystal Geyser CG10_big_fil_rev_8/21/14_0.10 (SPAdes) (version 2) | ecosystem: Environmental > Aquatic > Deep subsurface > Groundwater ...
CAGCCAACGATTCCAAATCATGTAAAATCTTATCATAAATATTTTTATTAACATAACCCAAATCAAAAGCTAACTCGAAACAAGCCTCTAACTCCTTGACAGAACGATACGCAAAACCTAAATAAGTCAAAAAAACTTTATCGGAACGATCAGAACAACCTTCTGCAACATTCAAAGGTAAAGAAGTAGAAGCACGTCTAATCTGAGAAATCAAATTATTACTTTCACATTCAGGAAAACTATTCAAAACAGGATAAACATCCAGAACAAACTTATGCGCCATTTTATAGACGATCAAATCACGAAATTTTCTAGGCATAATAAAATGAAGTGAAAATTTTTTATAAGTGTTTGCCCAAAAAAACTAGAAAAACATTCAAAAAAATTGCAAAATTTTCAAAAAACTAAAAAAAATTTAAGAAAAAAAAAAAATAAGTCAAACAAAAACAAGATCGAATACAATAAATGAACTTTTGGGGACTGCATGCTTAAATTCTCGTTACCTTAAATCTTACACACCAGTTCCATTAAACGAGTCTTTTACTCGAGTTCTAAGATGCCTCTTTTCAAGGCAGGCTTTATCCTTAGATGCTTTCAGGACTTATCCCTTAAGGCGTAGCTGCCCGGCATGATACCTTATCAGATAACCGGTAAACCAGTGGCCTCGAACGCTAGTTCCTTTCGTACTATAGCGTCCTTCCCTTCAGACATCAAACATCTCCAGTAGATATCATACCAACTGCCTCGCAGCGTTGTAAACCCAGCTAACGATTCCTTTTAATAAGTGAACCCCTTCACCCTTGGTCGCTTCTGCACGACCAGGATAGGAAGAGCCGACATCGATGTAGCAAACCGCGCCGTCGATATGAACTCTCGGGCGCGACAACTCTGTTACCCCCGGAGTAACTTTTCAGTCATGCCTAACTCTCATCAAGAAAGTATAGGGGTTCGCTAGACCAGACTTTCGTCTCTGCGTACCGTTCGATTTGGAACACAGTCAGGCTGACTTTTGCTCTTGCACTCTACGCAGGATTTCTGACCCTGCTGAGTCAACCTTTGGGCCCCACTGATATTTTTTCAGCGGGGTGCCGCCCCAGCCGAACTACCCATCAGTTGGTGTCCTGAAAATTGCTTTCAGTAAGTGATTCGAAATTTGAAGTGTGGTGTTACATTTTCGCCTTAAGTTCTATCCTGGAACAAAACTCTCGGACAGCTCCCACATACGCTATGCGGCAAATTTCAAATCACAACAACAGACTGTAGTAAAGTTTCACGGGGTCTTAGCTTCCCACTGGAGATCTCTGGCCTCTGCACCAGAATGGAGTGTTCAGGGGAGTCCGGTTAGGGACAGTGAGAACCTCGTTACGCCCTTCATGCAAGTCGCCATTCAAACGACAAGGCATTTCGCTACCTTAAGAGAGTTACAGTTACTCCCGCCGTTTAACTGTCCTTATCCCGATTGGAATCGAGTTTCGGATACAGTCACTGGGCAGACGTCACCTTCTATACTAGGCCTTACGGCTTGGCAGAAGGTTAAGTTTTTATTAAACAGTCGGGCCCTCTTAGTTATTGCACCCTCACACTGCATACGTTTGTACACTGTGTCAGGGACCCCTTATGCCGAAGGCACAGGGCTAATATGCCGAATTCCCTTAACCGGATTGATCCCACACACTTTAGGCTACTCACCTAGGGGCACCAGTGCTGGTTCTGGGTATGGCCTCTATTGATTTGTTTGCATTTCTTTTTCATCGACTCAACACCCGAGTTATACGGTCATAAACCGCTGTTCAAGTGATTGACCATGTTCTCATCGTGATGATACTCCCTTGGCCTTTGACTTTTAACATACACGATAGTGTATGATAACCTTATGTCAAGCGTCAGCAATGCAACTTGTGTTGCCACGCATACAATAGAAATACAGGAATATTAACCTGTTTCCCTTTCCCTATAAACCGTTAGGATATAGGTTAGGACCAATTTACCCTTGACTGATTAACATTGTCAAGGAACCCTTGCCCTTTCAGTGACAGCATTTCTCATGCTGCTAAGATCTTACTACCACCAGGATTTTCAATTTTGCTAGGTCCCTTTCTCTTTACAAAGAAAGTTCTGCCCTCGCAAAACGCCTACCTACCCCTTCTTTTTGAGAAGGCTATAGTATCGGTAATTGGTTTAGCCCCGTCCATTTTCGGGACCGTGACCCTTGACGGGTAAGCTGTTACGCACTTTTTAAAGGATGGCTGCTTCCAAGCCAACCTCCCCGCTGTCTAAGGATGACGACACCCTTTACCCGTTAACACTTAACCAATATTTTGGGACCTTAACTATAGTCTGGGTTGTTCCCCTCTCGGAAATTGAGTTTACCCCAAATCCCCGTCTCTAGACGTCTATGATGCACAAACATTTAGAGTTGGACAGAAAACCGACAAGTTTCCCCGCCTAAATTCTCCATCCGTAGCTTTACCATTTGTGCTGTCTCAGTCTAGGCTTGACTAACACCAACTTCGGTAGGAACCAGCTATCACCGATCTCGATTGGCTTTTCACCCCTATTCCCAGGTTAGAAGAACACATGCACATAGCACCTCTGCAGGCCTCCACGCGATTTCACTCGCGCTTCACCTTACCCAGGAATAGATCGACCGGTTTCTGGTCTTATACAAGTGACTTCACGCATTTTCATACGTTGCTCCTTGTTGCCTGCGAGCTTTTTGCTTTCGCTGCGCCACTCTCCTTGATAGAGTTTGGCTTGCCACTTGTATAAACTCCCTGGCCCGTTTTTCGAAACGGACGACACAACTCCTTGAAGCCGTGTCTTTCCATATTTACTAGGTTTCGGGCTCTTTTAACTCTCTGTCATGAGTTCTTTTCAACGTTCCTTCACAGTACTCTTCGCTATCGGTTTCTTTACGTATTTAAGGTTGGAAGTTGATGTCTCCCAAATTCAGTTTCGGTTTCCAGCGAAACTTACTCAAGATACTCTCTAGTTCTTACACAGTTATCAATACGGGACTATCACCCTCTGAGGTCTTGCTTTCCAGCAAAGTTTTTGTTCCCATATAAGATTTAAGGAGAGTCTTATAACACCACATGCGAACATCATTGCTGATGCTCATTCGGTTTGCCTTGTGCTGCTTTCAATCGCCTTTACTTACAGTATCTCTTTTGATTTATTTTCCTTCAGGTACTAAGATGTTTCAATTCCCTGAGTTCCCTATCCTTTCGGATTGCTTGAGGAAGTCCTATTAGAAGATCCCCGGTTCAATACCTGCATACGGTTCGCCGGGGCTTTTCGCAGTTAGCCACGTTCCTCGTCAGCGTTAAGAACCAAGTCCTCCGCCTAGTAAAATTTTTTTTTGATCTCCGATCTTGTCTTTGTTTGACTTTCAAAAATGAATTTGATTTGTGTAATCATTCATCTCCAGTCCTTGATCCGTTAATGTTTGTTTAACGAACTGCTTTTGATTTTTTTTTGTGATTGTGAAATGGACCCGTCGGGAAATTCACATGTTTGATTTAACAAACTTTTGTTTTGAACCCGAAGCCTCCGCCTTGCAAGGGCAGCGTTCTACCAGGTTGAACCACAGGCCCATTTGTGATTTTAAAAATGAAAATTTTGTGCTATTAACGTTTAAATAAAAAAAAGGAGGTGATCCATCCGCAGGTTCCCCTACGGATACCTTGTGACGACTTGACCCACCTCACTGAGCTTAGGTTCGGTCTAACCAAAATAGTTAGGACTCACCTAAACCCTGCTCGGTTGATATGACGGGCAGTGTGTGCAAGGAGCAGGGACATATTCACCGGACGATGCTAACGTCTGATTACTACGGACTCCGTCGTCATGAGGTTGAGTTTCAAACCTCAATCTGTACTGGGGTAAAGTTTGGAGGATTGGCTTCTCCTTTCGGAGTTGCATCCCATTGTCTTTACCATTGTTGCGCGCGTGTAGCCCAGGAGATTCGGGGCATACAGACTTACCGTGGCCTGCGCCTTCCTCCTTGTTTCCAAGGCAGTCTCTACAGTGTGCTCGCTCAGGATTGCTCCCGCGTTTGCAACAGTAGATACAGATCTCGCTCGTTGTCCCACTTAAGAGAACACCTCACGGCACGAGCTGACGGTGGCCATGCACCACCTCTCGGCTTGTCAGGTAAACCCTTCAGATTGACCATCATTCTGCCGTCGCCCCTGGTGAGATTCTCGGCGTTGAATTCGATTAAACCGCACGCCGCGCCCGTTGTAGTGCTCCCCCGCCAATTCCTTTAAGTTTCAGCCTTGCGACCGTACTTCCCAGGTGGTGAGCTTAACACCTTCGTTGCGACACTGCACAATCTCGAAGATTGTGCAACATCTTGCTCACAGCGTTTACGGCTAGGACTACTCGGGTATCTAATCCGGTTTGCTCCCCTAGCTTTCGTCCCTCACCGTCAGATCCGTTCTGGTAGAATGCCTTCGCTATTGGTGGTCCTCCAGGGATTACTGCATTTTACCGCTCCCCCTAGAATACCTTCTACTTCTCCCGGTCTCAAGATTATCAGTGTTTTTTGCACGCCGTCAAGTTGAGCTTGACGATTTCACAAAGAATTTGATATTCCGGCTACGGACGCTTTAGACCCAATAATCGCGATTGCCACTTGTGGCGCTGGTGTTACCGCGGCGGCTGGCACCAGTCTTGCCCACCACTTATTCTCTAAGATATTTGCTCTTAGTAAAAGCCTAGGGTTTACCTAGGCACTCAGGATCCCCTTATCACGCTTGCGCGCATTGTAAAGGATTCCCAACTGCTGCACCCCTTAGGGCTAGGAAAAGTGTCTCAGTTTCCTTCTCGGGGCTACCTCTCTCAAGGCCCCTACGGATCTTCGGTTTGGTGAGCCTTTACCTCGCCAACAGCCTAATCCGCCGCCGACCTATCTTATAGCCTTGCGTTTGTGAAAAAGCACATTTCAGTTTCTTTTTCTTATTCGGTTTTAGCCTCAGTTTACCAAGGTTATTCCGAGCTATAAGGCAAGTTATCGACGTGTTACTGAGCAGTTCGCCGCCAACTCCGAAGAGTAAGCTGACTTGCATGTTTTAGCCGAATCCTGATAGCAGCAATCTCCCGCAGGATAAACGGGTATTATTGTTCGGTCGCATTTTTGTTTTAAAGAATTGTTAGGTTAATAGCACAAAATTTTCATCATAGATGAATATAATTTCGTCTACTCATTTTTTGGTTTATGTCCTCAGTTTTCCCAAGGTCAGAATGTGTTTGTCGGGTTTGTATGCCGACTGTTTTTGGTGTTGATAATTGTAGGAATTTCGGGTTGTTTATAAAGTTTTTGTTGATTATTATGTCAAATTGTTTTATGTGTGTCAAGGGTTGTTTGTTTCCACGTTTTTTCAAAGTACTCTTTATACATTTGGCTTATTTGTTTTGAGTTTATCAAGTATCCTATTGGTTTTTCGCTCCACGCTATTAATGCTGTTTTGTTTTTGCATATGCTTATGTCTGATGGTATTGGGAAGTTTACGAATTTCATTTTCAGTATTTTTCTTCCTTTGAATAATTTTTTTATTTTTGTTGGTGCTATTCCTTTTACGTTTAATTTTTTTTCTTTTCTTTTTGTGTCAAATTTTTTGAAGAATTTTTGTATTTCTTCATTTTTGTTTTGTAAGTGTGTTGCGAAAAAGTAGTATTTGTCTCCTTTTTTTGTGTTTTCTATTAGTTTGTTTAGCATGGTTATTATTCCTTTTGTTCCTTCGAAGATTTCTGCTTCTTGTTTTTCTGTGATTTGTTGTTTTATTTCGAGTTCTGGAAGTATTTTTGTTAATTTTTTTTTCTTTTCTTCTATGAAGTCTAGTAATTGTTTTGGTGATACGGCTTGGTAGTGTTTTATTTTTCCTTTTTTGATGTATGATGTGAGTCCTTTGTTTATTAAGGAGTTTATGGCGTTGTGTACTGCTGAGCTTGCCATTTCTGATTTTTTGATAATGTTGCCTACTTTTGTTGTTCCCAGTTCTAGTAGTGTTATGTATGTTTTGATTTCTCCTTTACTTAGTCCTAAATCTTCAAGTATTGTTGTGTCCATGTGTTTGTTTGTTTTTCTTGTGTTTATAAATTTTGTTATTGCTCTCTGTTTTTGGAGAGTTAATATTTATATACTTCAAAATAACTATTGGAAAGTAATAAAAATATCAGGAGGTATTTTAAAATGAGTGAAGAATTAGAATCTAAAATTGAAAAATTGAGTGAACGAGTAAGAGAACTTTATAATTATAGGGCAAAACAAATTCGTGAATTGTATTTTCAGCAAGAACTACAAACCTCAACAAACAAAAGAGAATTATCTAAACACGATGTTGTTGCTTTAGTTACTACGTTCGACGGATTATCGCATATTTTAGGTGCAACTTGGGATGTTGATGAACATGCTGAAAGTACGATTTATGAATTATATCAAACAGGTGCGAATCCGTTTTTACTAGTATCTCTTTGTATGGACGCGTATTTGGCTGGTAAACGTAGCAGTAAGATAAGATAGGAAATGTTTTTTATAATTTTTTTATTTTTTTGGAGAATGTTTTCTTGTTGTGGTTCGCCCTTATTGAACATTGGTACTTGAAAAAGTTATTTATTGTGCGGGCGAAATTGTGCCACTCTGGAAGAGCAGGGTTTATTGTTAATTTTGCGCTTTCTAGCGCACATGAATTTTTTATGAACCGGTAAATATAATTTTTTATGAAAAAATAAATATTTTAGATTTTTAAAAAAAATAATTTAATTTACAATTTTAGCATTTGCCTGCGCCACCGCAGAGTATTCCTTGTGCGATTACGTTGAAGACTATTATTACGATTAGTGATATTACGCAGTACATTATTGTGCTTTTTGTTAAGTTTTCTCCTAAGATGTATTGTTCGTTTAGTTTGTCTTCTCCGTTTTCTATGTTATTTGATAATTTTGTTAGTAAATATATTATTTGTACTACGTATATTCCTACGACCATTTGGAAATAGTATGTTGGTATTCCGTCTCCGAATAAGTCTAAGAATCCGGACATGTTGCTTGTTTTTTCTATTCCAAAACTTTGCATATTTTTTCCTAGTGTTGTTAGTATGAATGTTATCATTGATGTAATTCCTATCACTATTGCTGCTATGATCGGTGTTAAAAAATTTATTTGTGATTTCATGTCGCTTATTATTTCTGCGAGTAAATCTTTTAATCGTTCGTTTACTCTGTGGATTTCTTTGATGTATTTGCTTACTATTGCCATTGCGTTTGCTGCGATTAATGGTCCTTTTTTTATGCTTTCAACTAGTACGCTCATTGATGAATGTATTATGTTTGACGGGTACATTAGTACTGCTCCTGTTTTTGGATTAAATATTGCTTGGCTTACGCTCATTCCGTATTTTCGTATGTTCATTGATACGCTTTTGAAAAAGTAACTTGTTGTGCTTTGAGTGGTTACTTGGCTTACTTTTTCGAATGCTATTTCTGCAGGTATTCCGTCTTGTAATCTGTTGCTTAATTGAAATAGTGAGTCTGCGAATTCGTTTTCTAATTTTTGTGTTTCATTTCTGATTTTGATTACGTTTTTACTTTTTGATTTGTAATATATTCCCGCGCTCAACCCTAGTGCTAGTGGGAATAAAATGCTTAATAGTGTTGAGCCTAAACCGTAAGGTCCTACTTTTACTGGAATTATTTTTATTTCATTTCCTGTGTCCGTCCATATTGTTTGGTTTGTGAAATGTTTTACACTGTCTTTGTATCCTAATAATTCGAAATCTCCGAGTGTTAAATCGTATGTTGGATTTGTTTGATACATTATTAATGGCAGTAATGCTGCGCTGAACAATGTTAAAAAAATTATTAAAGCAGGAATTTTTGGATTTACATTCATGCCTAATATTTTTGTTTTTTTATATTTTTTTAGTTCTGGATTTATTTCACTTATATCTGTATCTCCGTATCCTGATGGTCTTTTTGATAAAATGTTTTTGCCAATTACTAACACTATTAATGGTAGTGCAATGTTGTAAATTATTCCTATATGCCACCATGTAGCGCTTTCGCTGAAACTTACCACTAATGGCAGTATTACTAATCCTAGAATTGGAAGTACTACTCCTAGCATGTGGAGCATTGTTACTGGACTTTTCAAGTCTTGTGCGTAATGAGTCATTTTTTCGCTTGTTTCTTCCAGTATTCTTTCTAATGCTTTGTCTAGTACTTCTTGTCTTTGTTGTTCTGATGGTTCGTATAATGATGCTTCTATTAAGTGCATTGATTCTACAAATTCTTTGTTCCATTCAATCCAGGTTGTTAAGTATGTTTCTAATGAGTCTTTGATTGATTTGTAAGTTCCGTTTTCTACGTCCCATAATACTTTTTTCATGTCTAATGCTAATGGAGGTGTTAAGTGTTCGCTTGAGAAGTGTATTGCTCTTTCTAGATTTGATGTGTGACGCATGTACGTTACTATGTAAAATATGCATAATACCATTTGATTGCTTGTTTTCATTCTCCAAGTTGTCGCGTAGTATTCTGGAATTTTTTGTAATGTTATTAATGCGAATAATCCTAGAAAAATAAAGAATGCCGCTAAGAATAATGATCCTATAAAAAAGCTGAATGTTAATCCTGCCAGTATGATTAAGAATGATGTTATAAATGCGAATGATATTGTTTCTTCTGGCGTTATTTGTAAATGACAAATTTTTAATTCTTTGAATATTTTTTTTTGTTTTTCTTCAGGTAATTTTACTTGCAATATTTTCCCTATTTTTCTGCACGATTTTTCGTACAAATTCAAAGTTTTCGGCATGAATGAGTTTCTAAATTCTTGATATTCTTTGCTTACTATTTGATGTTTAGGTAATTCGTCTATGTTTAATGCTTGTTTTATTCTTCGTTCTTGTTCTTCAAGGATTTCTTTTACATTATTCATAATATTTTTTTACTGTTTTTTGTAACCATTTTCTCCATTCTTTTAGAATTTGTTCTGGATCTGCAATTCCTGTTTCTTCTTTTACTTGCTCTGTCACTCTGTGAAATTCGTCGTTTGCTAATACTGTGAATTCTGCTTCTAATAATTCGGGATTTTTTTCGCTTTCATTAATTAAATCTTTTTTTATTTGTTCTCTTAATTTTATGTTTGCCCATACTGCTTCCCAATTGCCTGCCCATTCTTTTACTGTTCCTGCTATTGATTTTATTACTTCGCTATCTCCACTTAATAATTCGTCTGTTGGTTCTAATCTATCTGTTTTTGCATTGTACTTCATTAAATCTACAAATCCGTTTTCTCTTAATGGATCGTCTTCCCAGTGTTTTCTCACTTCAGTTATTGATAATACTCTTTTTTCTCTGCTTAATCCGCCAGCGGTTTTTACTGGTTTTGCAATTACTATTATGTCTGTTGCTTTGAAACTTGTTCTTGGTACTTTTAAATCGTTCACTACTCTGTCAAATACTCCGTATGGTGAATCACCGTGTATTGTTCCTGCAACTAAGTTTGCTAATGCACCAACTCTCATTGCTTCGTATAATGCTGTGGCTTCTGTGCTTCGTACTTCTCCGACGATTAAACTACTATCTCCCATTCTTAGTGTGGTTCTTATTCCTTCTTCAGCGCTTACTTCGTTTGTTCCTTTTGTTAATGCGCTTGCAACTTTTAATTGTTGAATGTTGTACCCTAATTTTCTTAACGCATCACTAGGTAACTCGAGAGTGTCTTCAATAGAAATGATTCGTCCTTTTCTCATTAATTCTACCATTAGTGATCCTAGTAATGAAGTCTTTCCGCTCGACCTAGTTCCTGCTACCAGTATTGTTCTGTTTCCATCGACTAAAAAGCTTAACAATCCTGCCGCTAATGGTGTCATGTATTTTGCACCGGGTCTTTTTATTTTGTGCCATTCTTTTTTGTCTTGCGCGTATAATGCTAACGTCCATGGTTTGTCTCTGTGTCTTCTTAATGCGAATGCTATTCCTGTTGGATTTAATGGATTTGTTATTGCAGCTATTCTTGCTCTTGCATGGGGAAATATTAATTCTGTGTCTAGTACTGGGTTTGCTTCGTCTAATGGTCGCCCGCTTAATATTCTTAATTTGCTTGCCCAACTTTCGCTTTCTCGAAATGTTGGTATTATGTTTGTTGAGCACGCATCAAATTCTGAGTGCACTACGAATACAGGGTTTCGTCCCATTGGTGAATTTATTGTTATATCTTGTATTTTTTCGTCATGTAATAATACTTCTATTAGTCCGAATCCTACTGTGTAACGAACCAATATATCCGCAAGTTGGTCTCTTTCTTTTTGTCTTAGCATTATTCCTTTTTGCTGGCTTAGCTCATCCAGCAAGTCTTTGCTCACGGATGTGAAAACT
>Ga0210057_1010620_pt1 | contig 10379 bp, 9 predicted proteins | sample CryGeyCG2114_010_2_FD_183968 | JGI IMG/M metagenome (GOLD analysis project Ga0210057, IMG submission 183968) | Groundwater microbial communities from aquifer - Crystal Geyser CG10_big_fil_rev_8/21/14_0.10 (SPAdes) (version 2) | ecosystem: Environmental > Aquatic > Deep subsurface > Groundwater ...
GATAATTTGGTTTCCATCTGGATGTCCAGAAATGAATCCTGTTGAAGAATGCTGGAGACAAACCAAAGGAGAAGTTAATGGTGGTAGAATTCATGAAAGTTTTGAAAGGATGGTGAAAGAACTAAGATACTTTATGAAATATACTGAATTCAAGCAGAATATGGGGAAATATTTACGTCCTTAACTATACTCAACACCATTACAAAGGTACAAAAGTAACATTAACTCGGTTTAGTAGAGGATAATCTTTAAACTAATTATGAAGAAGTTGAACTCTTTCTCTAAGAACATTTCTTTCAAGATCATTTAATTCCCCGTCAGCATTCAATTCTGATTCAGATTTTCTTATTTCACTTACTTTATCTAAAAATTCTTCTATTGTTTTGTAATTGATCATACAAAATCTTTGTATAGAACTATTTAAATTTTATCTTGCAGAATCAGCTTGCTTTTCAGCTTCGTTCTTTTTTCTTAAAGCGAAACTTTCACCATTTCCTTCAAAGGCAAGAATTATTTCATCAGCAAGAGCTTGAGCGACAGTTTTCTTTTTATTGAATGCTTTATCGCTTGCGCCGTGAACTATCCATCTGACCGCAAGATTTACTCTTCGAATCGGAGCAACATCAACAGCTTGAGGATATCTCGCACCACCATATTCTATGACCGTGATTTCGTCTCGAGGGCAAGCATTTTCAACCGCCTTGACTAATACAGCGACGGGATTCTTAGAAGTTCTTTTTTCTATAATATCAAAAGCATCAAGAACGATTCCCATATTTTTTGTATATTTTCCAGTAGAAGTTCCTTTTATCAATTTATGTTTTTTTCCACGATGCCCAGCCGTTCCGATTCTATTCATGATTCTTTCAACGATATTCATTTTAGCTTGTCCAGCTTTCATAACATTTCGTCCATGACTTTTAACGATAAGTTTCGCGTCAAGATTGATAACATTTTTCAGGCCCGGATCTTCAATTGAAATTTCAGAAACATCATACTTGTCAAATAATTTGAATTTAATCGCTTCAGCCATTTTATTTATTTTCTCCTAAAGTTATTTTTTCAAGATTGCTTATAATATCCTTATTGAGTCCAATAACTGTTATAGATCCAAATGAGGGATGAATACCAACAAAACCTGCTCCATACTGGAAGAGTTGTTCGCCCGTTTGAGTTGAATAAGATTTAATAGGAGTCATTCCCTCAACTCCTTGAAGATAGCTTCTCACTTCTGCCAATTTACAATTAAGAGAAATCAAGCGACTAGGGGGATTTTGCATAATTTTTCTTTGAGCTTGAGGGGTTTGATAAACTTCATTTCCACTCCCTATAGATTGAATCTGATAGTCTAAAGGTATATCTTTGTCAACTCGTGGTCGTTCTGTATAATGTTGATTTGTAGTCACTGTCATTTTATCTTCTACCCTTCTCGATCACACCCATCCATAAGAGATGCAACGGCTGATCATTTACTTTTATGATTTTATATCTAACTCCCGGAATATCTCCTTTAGATCTTCCCTGCTTTCCACCAATTCTTTCAATCATGACTTCATCGTGTTCATCAATGAATTTTTGAGCTAAGTTTCCAGGAATAAAACAAGTTACTTGCTTACCATTTTTTGTAAGCTGGACTTTGCAGCATTTTCTCATCGCTGAGTTTGGTTGTTTCGCTTCTTTCTGGACTTTTTGAAGAACTATTCCCTTAGCTTGGTTCGCCCCGCCAAGTGGATCTGATTTCGCGTAAAGATCAAGAGTCTTGACTTTGTAATGATGATCGGCCCACCTAAACTTCTTTCTTTTCTTTATTAATTTTTTTGCAGATTTTAATCCCATTTGTAACTATTTCTAATCATATTAGAACAAGTTATCGTAATTAGTTGAGTTTTTAAACGTTACGATGGATGATTGACAATTCGTTCAAACTCTCTAGAATACGTATCTCTCAACAATTTTTCACGTTCAGAAGATTTCATACAGATAGATAAGTAATCCAATCTATTCTTTGCTATATATAGTAATGCACTTGTCATAGTATCTATAATTTCTTTACTCATCCAACCCCTCATCTTAGTAATATCAATATCTGTTTCAACAAGATAACTTCCATAACATTCATAACTATCTTTATCCATAACTTTTTTACGATTGACAAGTTCCTCTTGCTAATAGAATAATGTTGGATTTCTGGCAATTCGATAAGAAAACTATTCCTACAAGGAGCTATTTCTATCTCATCCGAATAAGGTAAATGAGTTAATTGAGGAAAAACAGACAACATTAAATCTCTTTGAGGAGAAGGACGTGTAATTCGTAAATGATCGCTTGATATAAATTGTGTTTTATTCGTTCCATAATTATGAAAGTTTACTAAGAATGGGTAAGAGTCTCTATAATTCCTATTCATTTTTGAACCAAATCCATCAAGAAACGAAACCACATCTAAAGAATTCAATTCTTTATCTGGATTTTCCCTTAAAAATTCAAGAAGAGTTCTTTTATCTGGATTTTCTAATTCTTTAATGTTTAATCCTAGATTTCTTAATCTTGATGATACCTCCTTACCAATGTAGAATGCGGCCTTTTCATTTCTATGTTCACCGAGAATTATTATCAAATCATACATCCACGTATAAAAAGAAAAGTATAATATAACTATTATTGTTTTTGAATATATATTAAACAATCCTCAAATCTTTTTTGAAATAGTCTTTGATTATCTCTTTAAGTTCGTTTTCTCTTCTTCGTTGTCTTCCAATAAGTGCAGCTTTGCTTTGGCTTCCAGCATTGAGAATTAATTCATTTTCTGTTATCTCAATATCTTTAAAACTTACAGGATAAACAATATCTTCGATAAACCTTTTTATTTCCGCAACATTTTGCGTCCCATCCTCTGGATTTCCTATTATCTTAATTTTTCTCTTAAGTATCTCATTGATTCTTCGGACATTGATACCTTCTTTCCCGATTGCTTTAGAAACTTGATTCTTAGTAACACCGAATATCACCGTATCATTATAATTGAAACAGAATCGAGTCTGCACTTTTGTAATTCTGCTGAAGAGATTGATATAACGTATATCTCTCATATCTAGAATATTTACCATATCATATTTTCCTACTATTCATTTTGAGATTTAGTTGTTTTATAAATGTATCTGCCTCTCAAAATTAATTATTTATTGATTTTCTCGACGACTTCTTTCTTAGCGCGTTTCAAATTTTCTTCTTTCTCTTGTAGTGGTCCGATTACTTTAACAAGCAGTCCCGGAAGTCCAGTCCCGATTGGAACAGGTTGATTGAGGATTATATTTTCTATGACGCTTGAAAGTTTATCCCGGCTTCCTTTGATTGAGGCAGCAACAAACTGCTTGACAGGAGTTTCGAACGTCGCTCTTGCAAGTATAGAAGATTTTTGAGCAATTATTCCCATTCTTGTCACACCTTTAACCAAACCTGTATTAGTCATAGCGTCAGCGACGAGCCTTAAGTGTCTCGCATCAATATCAAGACCCTGACTATTTAATACTTCTTTAATTTCATGTATGATCAATTCTCTTCCAGCTTCGATTCCAAACACTTCAGCAACTTCATGAAGATCATTTGATATTGTTCTATCGATGTTAACACCTTTTAATTTTAATATCTCTTTCAGATTTGTTCCAAGTGTCAATAACACAAAATCTCTTTCTCTCTTTACAATCAAAACTTGTTCAACATTTTTTATTCCAGAAATTTTTGTCTCCTTTAGCTTTTCTTTAAGTTTGTATATATCTCTAAATGTTGTATCTGCTACCGTAATAGATATAGAATTATCCTTCTCTTTAACTTTAAATCCAAGTTCTTTTAATCTTTCTGCAATTTTTGCAACTGTTGTATGAGTGCTTTTAAGTCCTTGATTATCAAGACCAATATCAATTTTCTTTTCTGAAAAATCAATTTCAATTTGACTCAAGACTTGTTTTAGTTTTGTTTCTTTTATTTTTTCTGCAAATATCCTTGCATCTTTTTCATTATTATGGTCTTTATCTAAATAAATTTCCATCTTCGGAGACGAAGGTTTCTTTCTAGCGTCGAAAATTTCAATTATTCTAGGAAGACCTGCAGTGACCTGCATTTCTTGAACACCCGCAAAGTGGAATACATTCAAAACCATTTGTGTTGAACTCTCTCCAAAACTTTGTGCAGTGACGATACCTATTGCTTCTCCAGGGGCAATCTTCTGATCTATATGAAGTCCCGCAACATCTATTCCATCTTCACCGAACTTATATTGTATGATATTATTATTGCTGTCTCTGACTGTTCCGTCGTATTCTACTTTAAGGTCTTGAAGCGCGCTTGCAAGTCTTCTATATAAATAACCAGATTTTGGAGTACGAAGTGCAGTATCCATAAGTGAATCCCTTCCTGTTACAGCACCAAAGAAAAATTCATCTGGTCTCAGTCCTTTCATAAATGGAGAATAAATAAATCCTCTTGATCGAGGAGAAAGATCACCTTTCTTGAAATTTGAAAGAGTTCTTCCAGTGTAGCCGATTTCAATTCTTTTACCTCCAAGTACCTGTTGACCGACGCAAGATGCCATCATTGTGACATTAAGAACATTACCGCCACCACCAGACTTTATCATATAATTCACTGGATTATCTTCGGGGAATTCTTTCTTGACTATGTCTCCTATTTTTGTTCTAATTTCGTTAAGGACTTGAAGTATCTTTATTTCTCGAGATTCTTCAAGAGTTTTTCCTGGTATAATTTCAAGAGTTCCGTCTTGATATGATTTAACGACTTCAAATGCCCTTTCTTCTGATTTCTTTATTACTTGATTTGCTTCATCAATAACATCCTTTCTTAAGTCTAGATCGTGAACAGAAATTGTAATTCCTCTTTGAGTCAAATATTTTGTACCAATCTTAAAAATTCCTTTTATTGTATCGAACGTTCTTTCTCTTCCAACTTGCTTATCTAGCTTTTTGACTAAAATACCATCTTCAACACCAAATGTACTTTCGTTGATTATACCTTTGATGAACCCCCCGTCTTTGACTTTTACTGTATCATCAGAATAACTTAATTCTTTTGGAAGAATTTGAGAGATAATTTCTTTTCCATTGACAATTTTCTTTGCAAACTTAGCCGTTATGCCGGATTGATAAAGCAATTGATTTGCATCACTCTTACTGAAATCTGAAAGTCCCATCAAATAATTTCCTGTAACCGCATCGGCAGATGTTCCTATTAAATTTGAATTGTTCTTTGGAGACATCATATTTCTTTTTACATCAAGAAGTATTTTCGCTTCGGCTCTAGCTTCTTCGGTTTGTGGTGAGTGGATGTTCATTTCATCACCATCAAAGTCTGCGTTGTATTGAAAGGCAGCCATTGGATGTAATCTAAATGTTCGTCCAGGAAGAACTCGCACAAAATGTGCCATAAGGCTTCCTCTATGAAGTGATGGGTGTCTGTTGAATAAAACAATATCGCCATCTTGAAGATGTCTTTCAACCTTATATCCAGGTTCAATCTCATTTATTATTTCTTCTTTAAGATCTTCAGTGATTTTTTTCCTCTTGCCGTCGGGTCTTATTACATAATTTGCCCCCGGATATCCCTTTGTCTTAATTAATTTTTTTAATGAATCAATATTAAGATCATTTACCGTTTCTGCTACTGTTACGATCCTCGCAATTTCATAAGGAACACCAACCTCATTGATTTCAATCATCGGATCAGGAGAAATGACACTTCTCGCACTATAATTGACTCTTTTACCTGCAAGATTTTTTCTAATTCTCCCTTCTTTACCCTTGATTCTTTCCGTGATTGTTTTAAGTGGTTGACCGCTTCTATGTCTTGCAGGAGGGATTCTAGCGACGGTATTGTCGAAAAATGTTGTTATATGGAATTGTAGCAAATCCCAAAGATCTTCTATTATAACTTCAGGCGCACCAGCATTAAGATTTTCCCAAAGTCTTTGATTAGCTCTTATGATATCTGATAATTTGTGAGTAAGATCATCTTCACTTCTCTCTCCAGATTCAAGAATTATACTTGGTCTGACAGTTACTGGAGGTACTAAAAGTAATGTCAAAATTGCCCATTCAGGTCTAGCTGCTTTTGGATTGACTCCAGCTTTTTTGATTTCCTCATCGGTGATTTTCACAAGTCTTTCTCTGACTTCTGTCGGAAATATTCTTTTTTTATCTATATAAAAACTAGTTGGTTTGTCAATCCTTATTTTTTCATGAGGTGCTTGACAGTGTGGACATTTTTTTGCATCCTTTGCTTTTTTAACTCTTTGACTTATTGTGTATTTATTTAAATCTGCATCCGAAACTAAAAATTTATAACATTCTTGACAATAACATCTTAAACCAAGTTCAATTAAAGTTACATATTTTAAATGAACAACTGCACGCGCAAGTTCTATGCTTCCTGAGTGACCTAAACATTCTTTTAATCTTCCCCCGCAAGTTCTACATCTGACCCCTGGATCAATTGCTCCAAGTCTAAGATCCATTAAACCACCGTCAACTGGATAACCATCAATATCATATAATTCAGGGGTAACAATCTTTGCACAACCAAGTTTTCGTATTATCTCCGGCCCAATCAAACCAAATTCAAGTTCCTTAATTTGTTTTTTTATCGGTTTCATTTTATTCGTATTTATTTTTCATATGGAATTTAGTTATAATATGCAATCCTTGAAGTTCTTCAACTAATAATTTGAATGCGTATGAAACTTCAACTGGTTCAACTTCTTCACTTGTACATAACGGACATGAGATCTTGTTTCTTATAGTATCATCGATAGCAATTCCACCGCATTCATTGCAAATATGAAGAACAACTTTATCCGAATCATATCTTTCTTTAAGCAACAGCGACGCACCATGAGCTACAAGAGCTTGCTGTTCCATTTCTCCCAATCTTAAAGCTCCACCTCTCGATCTACCTTCAATTGGTTGTCTTGTGAGAAGAGCAATCTTTCCTGAACTTCTACCATGGATTTTATTTCCTACCATATATCTTAATTTAAGGTAATACATATTTCCGACAAAAATCTTAGCTTGCATTTTCTTTCCAGTAACTCCAGAATACATCGATTCTTTTCCGTCGTATCTGAAACCTAAAACCTTAAGTTGTTTCTCAAGATCATCTTTTGTCTCTCCAGAGAATGGAGTTCCGTCGACAATTCGTCCGCCGGCGCAAGCGACTTTACCTGCAAGTAATTCCATCAAATACCCGACGGTCATACGTGAAGGAAGACCATGTGGATTGAACATAACATCCGGTCTGATTCCCTTTGATGTGAATGGAATATCTTCCTCTGGAACTATTGCACCAATAACACCTTTCTGACCATGAGCCGTAGCAAATTTATCTCCAAGTTCTGGAATTCTTAGATCTCTTGTTCTGATTTGAACAATTTTATTACCTTCTTCATCTTCAGTGATGAAAATCGCGTCGACAACTCCTTTTTCTTCTTGTCTCATAACAACACTAGATTCTTTCTTTGTTCTTACTGAAATTTCTCTAGCTTCACTCAAGAATTTTGGTGGTGAAGTTTTTCCGATCATGACCTCACCTTCATCAACTTCAGCTTCAGGATAAATAATACCGTCATTTTCTAAGTGTTTATATAATGACTCAAGTTTGTAACCAGATGTATCTTTATCTGGAATAGAAATTTCATCTTTTAATCCACCAGCATAATTCATTTCAGTTGCAGAATATGGTCTAAAATAAAAACTTCTTCCAATACCCCTATCAATGCTTCCTTTATTGAAAACTAAAGCATCTTCCATATTATAACCATCATAAGTCATTATAGCGACGATTAAATTCTGTCCTGCAGGATAAGTTTGAAGAGTATCGTAAACAAAACTTCTAACAATTGGTTTTTGTGGATATTGAAGTATGCTTACATCTGTATCAAGTCTAGCTAAATAATTCGCAGCATAAAGTCCAAGCGCCTGTTTTTGTGTTTTACTTCCTCTGTTAAGTCTAGAAGACTGATCATGATTAGCATAAGGAACTAATGAGGTAACAACACCAAGTAAATCCATTGGATCAATTTCAAGATGAGTGTGATCACTTGTAACTTCTTGTGGATAAATTGCAGTTAACGCATTTTCCTCTTCTGCTGCATCCAAATATTCAACTAAACCTTTTTTTACAAGATCGTTCCAAGTTATAGATCCGCTCTCAAGCTCTATTAGATGCTCGTCCCTAAGTCTTGGCATTCCATTATCAATGATGACTAATGGTCTTAAAACTCTTCCCGGTTCAGTGGATATTGAAATAGTTTTGAACGTATCATCAACTCTCACATTAAGTTCCGATGGCAATTCATCATTTCTTCTTTTTTCTTTTATATTTTGTGAGAAATCTTTTCCATTCGCGACATTTCCAATAAATATTCCATCCATGAATACATCATAATCATATTTTTCATTTACCTTTTCCAATCCTAACGACTCAAATATTTTTATTAAATTTCCAGAATCACCAGGAATTCTCGTTGAGATTTTTGCTAAAATTGCGAGATTCTTTCTAAGTCCGATCTCAGTTCCTTCAGGCGTTTCTATCGGACAGAATCGGCCATAATGAGTTGGATGAAGTGTTCTTGCCATGAAGTTCTCTTGTTCGCCAGGCAACATACTAGAAATTCTCTGAAGTTGAGAAATAGTCTCTAAATAATTTGTCTTGTTCATATTCTGAGTCACTCCTTTTCTTTCTCCGACCCATGAACCAGTTGCAATTGCAGATTCAACTCTATGTGAAAACAGCGTCGATTTAGCGATTGTCTTTATAGAAAAGAATTTCTTTCTTTTTGACGATTTTTGCAAAGAATATTGCATATCTCTTATTAAAATTCCGAGATTCACTCTGAATAAACTTGCAAGAAGATCCCCAGATAATCTAACTCTCTTATTTGCATAATGATCTTTATCTGTTCTAAGAGAAGGATTTTCTTTAGCAATTAAGAATTGTTTAATCAATTTACACAATGTTATCGCTTTCTTCATTCTGTCTTCTTTCTTTTGCCCGATGTGCGGAAGTAAGTATGAATCAATTCTTTGCTTGACTCTATCAATTATTTCTTTTTTAGTTCCTTGAAGAGATGTTTTTTCAGCGATATACATCATCGCATCATCTGGAGTGGCAATATTTGAGAATTCGTATAGATTAACAATAACACTGTCAGTTTCCTTTTTTATTAATTTTGAAATTTCAGATTCTTTGACAAGTCCAAGTGCTTTTAAAATAACAACCACTGGAATATTTTTGAATCTTGAGAATGATACATCAATTAATCCATCTTTACTCTCTGTAATTGAAACTGGAATTCTATAAGTTCCCTTAAGAGAAAATAATCTCAATAATAATTCTTCATTAGCTCCACGAACTTTTGTTTCAAGGAAGACTTGATTTTCAGCCAGGTCTTCCGCCATAACAAGTACTCTTTCATTACCGTTAATTATGAAGTAACCTCCAGGATCAAGTGGATCATTAAAGTTTGCAGTTAATTCTTCTTTATTCATTCCGCATGTATTACAAACCTTGCTTTTTACCATTATTGGGATTTTTCCTATTTCAACGACTTGAGAATCAGTTTGACTATCTTTTCTGACGCTGATTTCTAAGGTGATAGGAGCAGAATAGGTTAGATTTCTGAGTCTTGCTTCCGCAGGTGTGATATATGAAGATGAACCATCTGCTTCAATGACAACCGGCTTGCCGACATCAATCTTTCCAAGCTGGATCTCAAAATCTTCATTTGGAATAGATTCATTAACCTCATTTACAATCTCCTGCATTCTTTTTCCTAAAAAATTATTGAATGAAGTGATATTTGACTCCACTAATGAGTGTCCGACTAAATATTTTTTCACGACGATATGTTTATCTTTTACCATTTTAAACAACAACTCTAAAATACAGGAATGATTCTTCAGTCTCAGTATCTTTTCTTTCAATTTTAATTATATCTCCAACTGCACATCCTTCAGGCAAAGCGGGATCATTAAGAATTATTTTTGGTAATTGAGATTTAGAAAGATTAAGCCTCATAAGTAATTCGTCGGCATCTTTTTCATTAAGTTTAACGTGTTTTGGTTGAAGAATATGCATTTTTTGACAATAGATTATTAGCGCAGTGAGATAGTTTACACACAAAGCATTAACGACTTTACAATACTAAAAGATATCAAAATTCGGTTTAAAAACCTTTCTATTCTGTTGGCTCTGTTGAAAATCTCTCAACTTCTAACTTCATATTGTAGTTATTACTTTACAATAAGCCTCAGATTTAATTGCTTTGATATTCTTAGCGAGAGTATAGCCCCCATATTTTCGTTTGTATCCTC
>Ga0210057_1010622_pt1 | contig 10376 bp, 10 predicted proteins | sample CryGeyCG2114_010_2_FD_183968 | JGI IMG/M metagenome (GOLD analysis project Ga0210057, IMG submission 183968) | Groundwater microbial communities from aquifer - Crystal Geyser CG10_big_fil_rev_8/21/14_0.10 (SPAdes) (version 2) | ecosystem: Environmental > Aquatic > Deep subsurface > Groundwater ...
CACTTTTCGGGAGCTCCCTCCTGGGCTGAAACTACCATTGGCATAACCAAAACAGCCGCCAGACTAATCAAAACTAAAGCTGGTAAAATTTTTTTCATTAATATTTTATTTTTTATATTTTATTTTCTTAGGCTCGACCTTTCCCCTCCCTTTTTTTAAATAAAAAGAGGGGGTAAATTTTTTATCCACCAATTTTTACTCCTATTAACGATTCTATCATCGCAATAAGTCCTCTGGCAAGCAAAATAATAGCCAATCCAACTAAAGTGTAGATGATTATGTTTCTACCAGTACCAATTTTTTTGGGGTCACCCCCAGCAGTTAAGATATAGAATGCCCCAATGATTATCATTAAAGGAGCAATAACAACCGCAATATAAAAGATAAACTTAATAATGGCGTCAATTAAATCTCCAAAGGTTTCATACTCAAGGGGGTTTTGAAACTCTACCGCTGAGACGACAATCGGCAAGCTAAGTAGAAGTGAAATTAGAATAATTTTCTTCATTGACTTTATTTTACCCCATTAGAAATTTAAGCGCAAGGCCTTTCTATTTTTTATACCTATTCAAATTTCTAACGGGGTTTTATCATAATTAAACCCCAGTGGTAAATACCAGCTTCGAATTCCTTTTCTGGTTTTAAGCCGGCCTCCTCGGCTATTTTTTTCACTTCGTCCGGCGAAACTCTGCCTTTTTCTGGTCCGAGAGGGGCATTTAATTTCCAATCCACGATTAAAATTCTTCCACGCGGTTTTAAAACTCTCTTTCCTTCTTCCAGGACCATTTTTTTATCCTCGCATTCAAATAAAAGATCGGTCATTAAAACTAAATCAACTGAATTTGAGGATAAAGGCGTTCTTTTTTCAACATCAGCCAAAATAGTTTCGATATTTATAATTTTTTCTAATTTTGTTCTGGCCCTTAAAGCGGAAAGGGGCTCTTCTAATATATCCAGAGCATAAATTTTCCCTTCCTCTAATTTTTTGGCTAAAGGTAAGGCCCAGCCGCCAGAACCACAACCAAAATCCGCCGCCACCATTTCTTTCTTTAGCTTTAATTGCTTTAGAACTTCAACTGAATTTAAAAAACCTTCCATAAACCCTACGAATTAGTACGAATATACGAATAATGTTTATTTTATCTGAGGGCACTTGCCGAAGGGAGCACTTCGCAGCTAGGCCCAAGAATAAGTTTGTATTTCAGTTAAAAAATTATAAGGCTTAGCGAGAAATAGCCACGGCTGGAACTAAACTATCTTCTGTCAATTAAGCCGATGGCGTGCTCCCTGAGGCAAGATGCCTGGAACGATTCACTGCGTAGTCAAGCGAGGCAATCTGCCCCTGAAGAATATCCCTGAAATAAATTTGACGAGCGGTTATATACAGGTGGCTGAAGCTACCTGGTCTCCCTCTCCTAATTTCATTATTCTTACTCCTTGGGTAACCCGGGAAAGCTTGGAGATACTAGAAATTGCCGCTCTAATCACCTGACCTTTTTGAGAAATAACAATTAAATCTTCCTCGTCACCGAGCAGAACTTTTGAAGCTACTAAATCTCCGGTTTTGGGGGCAACTTGAACAGTTCTAATCCCCGAACCTCCCCTGCCCTGAAGCCTATATTCTTTTAAATCCGTCCTCTTCCCAAACCCATTTTCCGTTACAACTAATAGATATTGTTTTTTACCCTGTTGACGTTTAACATCAACAATGTCCATCCCGACCACTTCATCAGCTTTTTTAAGCTTGATTCCTCTAATTCCGGCTGCCGCTCTTCCCATCGGCCTTATTTCTTTTTCCTTAAACCGGATAGACTGACCTTTTTTAGTCACTAAAATAATTTCATCCTCACCGGTGGTTCTTGAAACTTTCCTTAAGGCATCCCCCTTTTTAAGAGTGATGGCAATTAAACCTGACCTTCTCACATTCTCAAATTCCTCAAGGGCTGTTTTTTTGATTATACCATCTTTGGTGGCAATTACTAAATATTTGCTCAAACCCTGGTCGGCTTTATCTAAAGGCATCAGAGATAAGATTTTCTCTTGAGGAGAAATTTCTAGAAAATTTAAAAGACCCCTTCCCTTGGCTACTCTAGTTCCTTCGGGAATTTCGTAAACTGGAGTTCTAAAAACTTTTCCCGAATCACTGAAAAGAAGCAGAGAGTCGTGAGTGTTAGCGGTTAGAAAGTGCTCGACAATATCTTCTCCAACCGTTTTCATTCCTAAAATTCCTTTTCCCCCTCTTTTTTGAATTTTATAAGTAGCCGGGTTTAATCTTTTGATATAACCTCCTTGAGTTAGGGTAATAATAGTTTCCTCTTGGGGAATCAAATCTTCTTCGGCAATTTCGCCCACTTTTTGGAGACGAACTTTGGTTTTTCTTTCATCACCAAAATTTTCTTTTATTTCTTTCAACTCTTTCTTAACCACTTCTTTTATTTTTTGAGGGCTTTTTAAAGTCGCGGCTAATTCGTTAATTTTAATTTTGATTTCTTTTAATTCATCTTCAATCTTTTTCCTCTCTAATCTAGCTAAGGCTGAAAGTTTTGTTTCTAAAATGGCGTTAGCTTGAATTTGAGTTAATTTAAACTTTTTTATTAAGTTTTTTTGAGCTTCCTCCCGGTTATCCGACTGTTTAATTGTTCTAATCACGGCATCGATATTCGCCAAGCATTTATCCAGCCCCTCTAAGATATGGGCTCTTTCTTTGGCTTTCTCCAAATCATACTTTGTTCTCAAATATACTACTTCTTTTCGATGTAAAAGATAATAATTTAAGAGTTCGGTTAAGTTTAAAACCCGAGGCTGGATTCCTTCCACTATAGCCAACATATTCAAATGGAACGTTTTTTGGAGGTCAGTAAATTTGTAAAGCCGGTTTAAAATTTTCTGGGCTATGGCGTCCCGCTGTAAGTCGATAACAATTCTCATCCCCTCTTTGTCTGATTCATCTCTAATGTCTTTTATTCCTTCAATCTTTTTTTCTTGAACTAAGCTGGCCAATTGCTCAACTAAAGAAGATTTTTGAACTTGATAGGGAATTTCCGTAATAATAATTTGGAGCCTGCCTTTTTTATCCTCGGTGATTTCGGCCTTGCCCCGGGTGACAATTGGCCCCTTTCCTTGAGAATAGGCTTGAATTATTTCTTTTTGATTAAAAATTTCTCCGCCAGTTGGGAAGTCAGGGCCTTTAATAAATTTTAGTAAATCTTCGGTAGCGGCTCCGGGGTGGTCAATTAAATAAATGGCGGCATCGCAAGTTTCCGAAAGATTGTGGGGAGGAATATTGGTGGCCATGCCAACAGCAATTCCCAGAGAGCCATTTAATAAAAGTTGGGGAAAGGGAGAGGGCAAAACAGTGGGTTCTTTCCTGGTTCCATCATAATTGTCAACAAAATCAACTGTATTTTTTTCAATGTCTTTCAACATTTCTTCCCCGATTTTCGAAAGCCGACACTCAGTATACCTATAGGCGGCGGCGCTGTCCCCGTCAACACTCCCAAAATTTCCCTGACCTCGGACCAAAGGATACCTTAAAGAAAAATCCTGAGCCATCCTAACCAAGGCATCATATACTGCTATATCTCCGTGGGGATGGTATCTCGATAAAGTCGATCCGATAACTGATGCCGATTTTCTGAATTTAGCATCATGACGCAGACCATCTTCCAACATCGCATATAAAATCCTTCGGTGAACCGGCTTTAATCCATCTCTGACGTCGGGTAAAGCTCGAGAGATAATCACCGACATAGCATAATCAATGTAAGAATCCCTCATCTCTTCGGTGATTTCCCGCGGTTTGACGTAACCTATTTCTGTATTTTTTGGTTTCGGGCCTTTGGCCATATTTTTATGGTTGAGTTTCCTTTAAAGATTCTTCTAATTCTTTTAGTTCTTCCTCGTTAATCTCTGGCGTTTCGAATTTTTGAAGCCCTTTTAATTCTTCTTCAAATTGGGGAAGGCGTAGTTCTTCTCTGAGTTTTTCTGATTTGAAACTTTTTATTCTCATTTCTAAATTTTTAGCCCACCAGATTAATAAGGAAATCCCAACTATGATTATTATTAACCAAAAAATGGTTTTTCTTTTTCCTTCTGGTAAATTTTGAATTTTATTTAAAAAATTCAAGGTTTTAAGACAATTATTTTTATTTCTTCTTCTGAAAGGTCTTTCTTCTTAATTGACAGTTTATTCAAAGATTCAATTGATTTTATCCCCATGATATTTAAAAATTTATCCAACCCATCTAGTTTTACCTTAAGTTTCGGTACTTGGTAATTCATAGGAATGATAATTTTAGGTTCAATCTGAGCCATTATCTTCGGAGCTTCTTTTGAAGAAATAGTATAAACTCCTCCCACCGGAATCATTAGAATATCAACCTCACCAATTTTTTCCAGTTGGTCAGCGGTTAATTCTTTCTGGCCTAAGTCTCCTAAATGACATAATTTTAAATCCTCAGCTTCAATAGTATAAATAGTGTTTTCGCCCAAAGATGGGATTCCTCGAATATAAACTTCTTTTACTTCGTATTCCCCGGGGCCGGAAATCAAAAAGGGCGAGGAAGCGCTTGTTAATCCAGAAACTGCCTTTAGGTTATTATGATCGTGGTGACCGTGGGAAACTAATAAAATATCGGCTGACAGTGAAGGAACTCTCAACCCGAGAGTTTCATCAAATGGGTCAATGACGATTGAAACTTGATTGTTTTTTTCTCGACGGGCAAAGATTTGAAAGCAGGATTGCCCATGCCAAAAGATAGTCATATAATTAATTTTATCACAAACTTTTTTCCGTTCAACCTTGTTTTCCTAAGAATTTTGTGATATATTACCCGATGATGAAAAAATTGTCTGAAAAAAATAATTTAGTAAAACCTCCAAAAGTTGGAGAAATTATTGAAGGAAAAGTTATTGGGAAGGAACGCCAGGCAATGTTTTTAGACCTGGGGAATATAGGGACAGGGATAATCTACGGAAGAGAATTCCAGGAAGCTAAAGGGGAGTTAAAAAATCTAAAAATTGGAGATAGTATTTTTGCTAAAATAGTCGATTTGGAAAATGAGACAGGCTACATTGAATTATCAGTAAGCCAGGCTTCTAATGAGCTAATTTGGGAAGGATTAAAACAGAAAAAAGAAAAAGGAGAAATTATAGCGGTCAAAATTTCCGGAGCCAATCGAGGAGGATTATTAACCGAAATCTCTGCTATCCCGGCTTTTTTGCCAGTTTCTCAATTAGAAAGCTGCCATTATCCCAGAGTAGAGGGAGGAGACTCCTCTAAAATCCTGATGGAGCTCCAAAAGTTTGTTGGTAAAACATTAGAAGTAAAAATCTTTGACCTTTCTCCTCGAGAGAAAAAATTGATTTTATCTGAAAAAGTAAATGAAGCCGAAAAAATAAAAGAGGTTTTAAAAAAATATAAGGCAGGAAAAGTGGTCGAAGGAGAGATTAGTGGCATCACTGATTTTGGAGCATTTATAAAATTTGGTGAGGGGCTGGAAGGACTAATCCATATTTCTGAACTCGATTGGGCCATCGTTACCGATCCTGGCGAAATTGTCAAAGTAGGAGAAAAACTTCAAGCAAAAATTATTGACATTTCCGACGATAAAGTTTCTTTGTCTTTAAAGTCCCTAAAAAAAGATCCCTGGCAAGGCATTGAAAAGAAATATAAAAAGGGAGATGTAATCTCGGGGAAAGTAACCAAATTTAATCCCTTCGGAGCCTTTGTCCAAATCACTCCAAAAATTCAGGGACTTTGTCATATTTCTGAATTTGGCACAAAGACCAGAATGACGGAGCGATTAAAAATTGATAAAAAATATGATTTTCAGATTCTATCAATTGACCCTGAGGAACATCGAATGACTCTAAAATTAGTAGAAAAAGAGTAACTTGACAAATTTTAAATAAAATGCTATAAAGGTGGCAGTACAGGAACAATTAAGTTCCTGAATAAAATTTAATAGGAGGTGACTGAATGTCAAAGACAGAAAAACTGGTTGATCTGATTGTAAAACTCGCCTTAGAGGAGGCAACCCCGGAAATCAAAACCCTGGTGGGTCATAGATTCCCGGACGACGATGTCTGGTTTTGCTGCTGGATGACGAAAAAGTTCGTACCTAAAGCGGCAAATACTGAAATCGTCTTCGTTAATGCTGGCGAAACCTTACCTGGCTCAGAAGGAAATCCTTCTATCCTCCACTTTGATACTGGGGGAGGAGAATATGACCAACATGGTAAGAGTTTTCAAAGGATTAGCAGTGCCGCCATTCTTGCGGAAAAGCTTGGACTTGCTAACGACCCCGGTTTAAAGCCATTGGTAGAAATGGTCACGGCAATAGACAATATTGAACCACTTCTGCCTGATAGTATCCATTTCGCTATCGAGGGATATCCTCGAATGTTCCAAAGTAATGGAACTATCGATTGGCAACAAGTGCAAAAGCGGGTTTTTGAGCTTTTTGATATTGTTTATAACCAAGCGACGATTAAAGCTCGAAGTCGTGAAAACCTGAAAAAGTACGCCGAATGGACCACCTTGCCAAACGAACTGAAGATAACTTCTCTTCTCTGGCATCCAGAACTCCGGGAGGCGGCTTTCGAAACCGGAGCAGCGGTTGTAGTTTGGACTCAGTCCAAAGGCCTCAATAAGTTTTATACCGGAATTCAGCGCAACCGTAAGTATCCCGAGTTCCGGCTAGATAAAGTGGCCGCTACCCTGAGATATGCCGAAGCTCAAGAACGAAGGATTGATGTTCGCGGCAAAACCCTCCTTTACGTCGGTCGGGGAAAACCTATCTCTAATTGGTATCTCCACGACAGCCTGGGATTAATCCTTAATGGTAGCCGAAGCTGGAAGCCTGCCGAAGATGAATATACTAAGCTTCAACCTCGACAAATTATTGGATTAGTCCACAAGGCTTTATCTGCCATCCCTTTTGAAATTGTTTCAAAATGGAATAAAGGATAAGCCTTCAGATGGCTTTGTCAATTCTTAATTTACTTCGACAAAGCCATCTTTTTGTTTGATTTTTTAAAAAAATTTTGCTATTCTAAAGAATACAGATGAAAGGCTTGGCGAAAAATTTTATTTTTATTTTGCTGATTTTCCTGATAATTTCGGGAGTTTTTACCTTATTCCAACAGCCTTTTGAAAAAGAAAAGGAGTTATCAATCACTCAATTGGTCAAAGAAATTAACGAAGGGAAAATTAAGAAAATAACAGTTTCTGGTTCCGAACTTTCAATTTTATATCTTGACGATTCCAAGGCCCGCTCCCGAAAAGAGACCGAAGTGGCTCTTTCTCAATCTTTAATAAATTACGGAGTAGACCTTGAGAAATTAAAAGGGGTTGAAATTGAAACAAAAGAGGAAGGGGGAACCTGGGCCTGGTTAGGACCGGTTTTAATACTGGCGCTTCCCCTTTTGGTTTTCGGCCTCTTTTTCTGGATGATTTTCCGCCAGGCTAAAACCGGGGCAATGCAGGCTTTTGATTTCTCTAAAGCCAGGGCCAGATTATTTGGGGCTGAGGGTCATTCGAAAGAAAAAATTACTTTTGAAGATGTGGCTGGCCTAAAAGAGGCCAAAGAAGAATTAAAAGAAATTGTAGATTTTCTAAAAAATCCGAAAAAATATTTACAAATTGGGGCTAGAATCCCCAGGGGAGTATTGCTTTTAGGACCAGCTGGGGTAGGAAAAACTTTATTAGCAAGAGCAGTAGCAGGGGAAGCCAATGTTCCCTTCTTCTCGATTTCTGGTTCAGAATTCGTAGAGATGTTCGTCGGCGTCGGCGCAGGAAGAGTACGGGATTTATTTAATACTGCTAAAAAAGCAGCTCCGGCAATTTTATTTATTGACGAACTCGATGCTGTCGGTCGGCACAGAGGAGCAGGATTAGGAGGTGGACACGACGAGAGAGAACAAACTTTAAATCAAATTTTAGTAGAAATGGATGGTTTTGAAAGAGAAACTAAGGTCATAGTTATGAGTGCCACCAACAGAGGAGACATATTGGATCCGGCTTTATTAAGGCCTGGCAGATTTGATCGAAAAGTAGTTTTAGATTTGCCAGATATAAATGATAGAGAAGAAATTTTGAGAATTCATTGTCGAGGAAAGCCCCTGTCCTTAAATGTTAATTTAAGAGAAATTGCCGAGAGAACTCCGGGATTCTCGGGAGCCGATTTGGCTAATTTAGTTAATGAAGCAGCAATTTTTGCAGCCAGAAGAAATAAACATCAAGTTTTTCAAGAAGAACTTTTAGAATCAATTGAAAAGGTTTTGTTGGGTCCGGAAAGAAAAAGCCATATTTTATCAAAAAAAGAAAAAGAAATTGCTGCTTATCACGAAACTGGTCATGCTTTGGTTTCTTCTTCGCTTTCGGAAGCCGAGCCAGTTAGAAAAATTTCAATCATAGCTCGGGGGCCAGCGGCCGGTTATACTTTAAAAATGCCGAGAGAAGAAAGAAAAATTAAAACCAAGTCAGAGTTTTTGGCTGAAATGGCCACTTTGTTGGGAGGCTATTGTGCCGAAAAATTAAAATTTGGCGAGATTACTACTGGTGCGGCTAATGATTTGGAAAGGGCATCTGAGCTGGCTAGAAAATTAGTTAAAGAATATGGGATGTCCTCTTTGGGCCCGGTTTCCTTTGGAGAAAAAGAGGAATTGGTATTCCTGGGAAAGGAAATTTCTGAACAAAGAAATTACTCTGAAAAAGTGGCCGCCCAAATTGATAAAGAAGTTTCCAAATTCATTAAAAATGCTGAAGGTCAAGCCAGAAAAATTTTATTAAAAAAGAAAAATTTATTGGATAAAGTTGCTAAAATTTTAATCGCCAAAGAAACGATTGAAAGAGAGGAATTTGAAAAATTGACAGGGCGAGGGACAGAAATTAAACCTAAAAAACTCTTGATTAAAAAAGGGAAATCGATAAAGGTAAAGATTAGGCGCGTGTAGTTCATTGGTAGAACGCCTCTCTTATAAAGAGGAAGTAGAAGGTCCGATCCCTTCCACGCGCACATGGGCGGTTAGCTCAGCTGGAAGAGCGCGTACTTGACGTGTACGAGGTTCAGAGGTTCGAGCCCTCTACCGCCCATATGGAACTAAAGATAATCTACGAGGATGAGAATGTTTTAGTAATTGATAAGCCGGCTGGAATTGTAGTTTTCCCGGAAGGAAAAATAACTGAAAAAACTTTAATTGATTATTTATTAGAAAAATTTCCTTATTTAAAAAATGTCGGAGAATCCCCCCGATATGGAATGGTTCACCGCTTAGATAAAGACACTTCCGGAATTCTTTTAATAGCCAAAAATGACAAAGCTTTGGAATTTTTACAAAAGCAGTTTAGGGAAGGTAAAGTAGAGAAAAAATATATTGCTTTGATAGTTGGTCATCTTAAAAGTAAAGAAGGATTAATTGAAACCTTGATTGGCCGCTCACCAGGGGATAGAAGAAAACAAAAGATTTATCTCCCCGGAGAACCTAACTCTCAAGAAAAAAGAAGGGCGATTACTAAGTATAAAGCATTGCAAAGGTTTGAAAATTATACTTTAATTGAGGTTGAACCCAAAACTGGTCGAAAACATCAAATCAGAACTCATTTTGCTTATCTTTCGCACCCGATTGTCGGAGATAAGATGTATGGATTTAAAAATCAACCATCGCCCGAAGGTTTAAAGAGACAATTTTTACACGCCAACTATCTCAGGACAGAATTACCCGATGGGGGAATAAAAGAATTTAAGTCGGGACTGCCCAGTGATTTAAAACTATGTCTACCAAACTAAACATCTTTAATCAAACCCAACTAAAAAAAGATTTGCCAGACATTCGCCCGGGGGACGTTATTAGAGTTTATCAAAAAATTAAAGACTACTCCCCCCCCACCACATCCTCCAGCGCCAAAGGCGCGGGACCCTCGGAGGATAAAGAGAGAATTCAAGTTTTTGAAGGGCAGGTTTTGGGCAGAAAACATGGTCAAGGAATTACTTCAACTATTACGGTAAGGAAAGTGGTTTCGGGAATCGGAGTGGAAAGAATTTTCCCTGTTCACTCATCAACTATCGAAAAGATAGAAATTTTAAAAAAGGGGAAAGTCAGGAGGGCAAAACTTTACTATCTAAGAAAAAGGGTTGGTAAAAAAGCGAAGGTAAAGAAAAAAGAATTTGCCGAAGTGGTAAAATAAGCGCGGGTGCTGTAATCGGTAGCCAGGCTAGCTTGAGGTGCTAGTGTCCGTATGGACGTGGAGGTTCGAGTCCTCTCCCGCGCACAAAGGGGCACTTGGCGCAGTGGTTAGCTTGCCCCCCACCTTTATATGGGCGAGTAGCTCAGTGGTAAGAGCGCTTCTCCTACACAGAAGAGGTCACAGGTTC
>Ga0210057_1010624_pt1 | contig 10376 bp, 11 predicted proteins | sample CryGeyCG2114_010_2_FD_183968 | JGI IMG/M metagenome (GOLD analysis project Ga0210057, IMG submission 183968) | Groundwater microbial communities from aquifer - Crystal Geyser CG10_big_fil_rev_8/21/14_0.10 (SPAdes) (version 2) | ecosystem: Environmental > Aquatic > Deep subsurface > Groundwater ...
CATACATATTATGGGGAAACAACAAGTGCACACACGACTTTCTACTGAGATGGTGAAAAATATCTTGGATAGATATGAGGAGGCGTCTTTGGATCTCTTGGCTGCCATGGCAATGCTTGGAGTCAAAAAAATTAACATATTGGTTTTGATAAATGATACTCTCTTACAGTTTTTGATTCTATTATTTTTTCCTCAAAAACTAAGTTCTTAATTGGATTTTCGATTGTTAAGATTTGAGGAATATCGTTAAGATTTAATATCAAAGTTATTATATAATCATTTTTATACTCAACAGCTTTTTGATATTCATTTTCGGTAAGTCTAAATTTTCCTTTCTTTTCTCTTATACCTTTTACTTCAGCCAAAAAAGAAGTGTTTTCAACATCTATTTGGAAATCATATCCATCGCCATACAACCTCGCATCTTCTAAAACTCCATTTTGAAATATTTTTATAGTATTAAAATTATTCATAAAAAATAGTTCCGCTTCCAATCCAGTTTCTTGTAATTTTTTAAATCTTGTTTTTGCAATAGGAGTTGCTTTGTAGTCTATTCTTTGAATACCCAAAGACTCTTTCATGAATAATTTAACGATGCTCGCATATCCATTCACTTTTTCATTTCCAAATAAACTATCGATGAGTATTTTTCTGTGGATATATAAGTCTCCTTTTTGCCACCATCCTTTTCGTCCATTTTCTGGAAAAAAATGGTCAAATAAATCCATTCTATTTTTTACTGTTCCAACAGTATCAGCAATATTGTTTTCTACACAGAAATTGTAAAAGGCTGTTTTTGTGGAAAACCCAAACTCCTTAATGAAATCATCATTAAATTTTGATAGACCATAGCCTATCAAATTTAAAATCTCATAATTTTTGTGCTTGTTTCTATTCATAATACTTTTTAAAAAATTAGCACATTTGTTTAGGGTTATTTTTCTAATACCTTTTCCAAAAAAATACCACAAACTAAGCCAGTGTCCTTGTAAACTACCGCCGTTGCCAAATCATTTCCATAAACGTAGTTGCTTGAGCTTTTCATCTTTCTGCGTTTCTTGTAGCCATAGTTCTGGATGTACCGTTTGATATTGGTATCAATGATTCCGATGATTGGGACAAAGTATCCTCGTGCCCAAAAATGTCCTCTCCCAACACGTTTGTACAGTTCTGGAAAGTGTTGGGAACGGATGTATATTGTTGACTCTTGGAGAGTAGTATACCGAAAATTGACAGAATAAAAAAGCTATACTATCTATAATCAAAAGAGTATTTTCCAAAAAACAATATGTACTTCTTCTACAAAAAAAGAAACCAACCCTGGTTTCTTTTTTCTTTCTAAAAATTGTAAATCTACTTCAGCAATTTTCCCACTTCTCTCAATATCTTCCCTTGGTCAATAATTTCTTGTATACCGGAGTCCATATCACGAATGATGATCGTCCCATCAAGTACTTCTTTTTGTCCGAGAATGAGCGTATGTGTCACATTGAGGGTGTTCGCTTGTTCAAGTTGCGCCTTTAGTGATGACTTACCAACACTGTGATGCACGATGATATCCGCTTTTCGAAGCTGTTCGATGAGACGCAGCGCATGCTGACGCGCCTGTTCTCCAAGTTGCGCAACATATATAGGCATCTTTTTTGGTGCATGAGCAGTAGCTTTTGCATTTTCTTTCAGTGTCTTCAGAGCGAGCACCACACGATCCAGTCCTATCGCAAATCCGCTTGCCGGGGTGTGCTGTCCGCCGAGCTCTTCTATCAACAAATCATATCGCCCTCCACCCCCAAGTGCGCTCTGACTCCCCTCTTCTTCGTCTGTTCGAAACAATTCAAAGACAGTGTCGGTATAATAATCCAACCCCCGTACAAGTGTTGAGTCGAGGATATAGGGAATCTCGAGATGATCAAGATATTCCAAGACGCGGGTAAAAAATTTCCGAGAATCATCACTGAGCCAATCTATAATCTGTGGCGCCTCCTCGATAATCCGCTGATCCTCCGGTTCTTTTGAATCAAGGACACGAAGAGGATTTTTCTGGATACGTTTTTTTGAATTCTCTGACAGATAACTTCGTTTTGAGCGAAGGTAGGCAGTGAGTTCGATCACATAATTTGCCCGATCCTCCGGTGACCCGATGCTATTGATACGAACATGAGTATCAATACCAAGATCTTTCAAATAATTGTAGGCAACCACAATGAGCTCTGCGTCAATGGCAGCATCACGGATACCGAGTGTTTCACATCCAAACTGACGAAACTCGCGATATCGTCCAGCCTGCGGTCTGTCGTGTCGAAATAATGATCCCGTCGTCCACACCTTTATCGGCTGTGGCTCGCTGTGCATGCCATGGGTGATGTATGCTCGAGCAATACCGGCAGTAAACTCAGGACGCAGTCCTACCTTTGTCCCATCTCTGTCGTCAAACGCATACATTTCTTTATCAATAACATCAGTCCCCTTTCCAATAGATCTCAAAAACAAACTCAGATCCTCAAGCATCGGCACTTCCATGTAGTGAAAATTGTATGCTTCTGCCATCTGTTCTGCGCCACGATAGGCACTGCGCCAATACTTTGCATCACGAGGGTGCAAATCCTTCATACCTCGCAATGGTTGCAGTTGTAGTTTTTTTCTCTTTTTTTCATCCGCAAGACGTTCGACTTCTTTTTTCGTAACAGGAGGAACACTTGGTTTTTGCGTTATTTTTTTTGGTGTATGCTTTTTTGTCGACACTGGTTTTTTTGTCACTTTTTCTTTTTTTGCCGGTATTTTTTTTTGTACTGGTTTTTTCTTTAAGGACATAGAGACATTATGTTACTACGAGACAAGTAAATAAGAGAAATACCGTGCAACTACAATGGATACTCCGGAGTAGTGTTTCCAAAATAGCTGATCCGTGTCAGTGGCCATCCTCTGAGGAACACTCGTCCCTGAATCGCGTCCTTTGAAATTGGGCCAAATCTGCGGGAATCATAACTCGCGGATCGATTGTCACCCAAAACCGCGTATTGGTCGACGCCGAGTGTAAACGCAACATCTCCTGATGTTTCTACATGTATATATTGTTCGTCAAGCACAGTACATTCGACCTGGCAAACAGTGACCTTTCCATTTTCCACACGCACACGCTCTCCCGGAAGTCCCACAATACGCTTGAGATAAAAATCTTCCGGTGATGTAGGGGATCGAAAGACAATCACTTCACCACGTTTTGGTTCGCGAAATCGATATGTGAACTCATCGACAATCAGATATTCATTTTCATAAAATGTTGGCAACATGGATTCTCCTTTGACATAAAAAGGCTTGAACAAAAAATACCGTACAAGCACAATGGTCACGCCGGCAATAACAACAATCTTTACTAATTCGAGAAAAAAAAGACCTACTCTTCCGAGCATCGTCGCCTCCATGCTCATATCCTGAGATTCTTCCACTGTGTCTTCACTCTCCTCTGCGTATTGTTCTTCTTTTTGTATGTTCATACCATGAAAATAATATCTGGAGTATATCAGATACGCAGGAAAAAGCAAGACAGAAAAAACGTCTCCATGACGTTTCTCTGTAGGTTTTTGTGGTGGATCCAAGTGGATTCGAACCACTGACCTCTACAATGTCAATGTAGCGCTCTAACCAACTGAGCTATGAATCCATCTACGCGTGGTGGGCGATCCAAGAATCGAACTTGGGACCTCTACATTATCAGTGTAGCGCTCTAACCATCTGAGCTAATCGCCCTGTACTTTCGAGACCTTTATGTGAAGCCTACAGGCTTTTCACAATAAGACAGAGTATACCCACTTTTTCCATCTTCGTCAAGAGTGTAAAAGAAAATTGTAAAAGAAAAAATCCGGCAGAAACGCCGGATTTTTTAGATACATGTTTTAGAGGTTGAGTCCATCCACAGCACTCGTATCGATGTCGTCGTCTGCCGGAGGTGTTGCCGGAGCAGATGATTGTGGTGCTGCGTATGATGGTGTATACGGTGTTGTCGGACGTGGATTTGGTCCACGACCACCTACCGGTTCGTTGATCTTCAGATTCACACGAGCGTTATTCTTTGCGCCAACGATTTTGAGAAGGGTTCGAACTGATCGCGCAGTCTGTCCTTGACGACCAATGACGTATGCCATGTCGCTAGGATCGACGTCGAGAGAGATGAGAACACCTCGCTCGTCAACAGTACGTTCAGTCTTGACTTTGTCAGGATTATTGACAATAGCCTTGATAACGTAGTCCACAAATGATTGATCTTGTTCCATATAATTTCGTTTCAGAAAATAAATTGTGAAGAACTGTCGACATTTCCTACTCTGTAGAGAGGTCAGTTCTTTCGTAGCGATAGTATAGATGGACAAGCTGTTTTTGTCAAGACTACCGCATCAAGCAGTGTAAAATGCAACCAAAGGACTCTTGTTCTGCAAACTAGAAATGCAACCGAAGATAAGGTAGGGTTTGACTGAAAATAAGTCATATTAGCCACACTACATATGTTATCTATGGAAGCAAAAAATCAATTGCTCTTCACGATGATTCGCAACAATGGAGGATATCACTTACGGAGTAAAAAGGAGAAAGGAATCGTATTGGATGAGTATTGTAAGACGACCGGTCAAAATAGAAAATCGGTCATTCTTAAAATAAGAACAGGTCAATATGTGAAAAGCATGCGGAAAGAAAAAGGAGAAGAAAAAAGAAAACGAACAAAAAAGTATGACAAAGATGTTTCAGTGGTATTGATTACACTGTGGTATATATTTGATCGACCATGTGGTGAACGTCTACACCCTCTGCTCCAAACAGAAGTTCACAGATTTGAAGTGAACTCACTCGTCAAGACACCAAAACAGGTTCTTTAAGAGCCAATTGTGGATAAGTGAATAAACGAATTTCGACCTTTACAATTGTAATTAACGGTACAGCTCTGCCGGCGTTCGGTAGTCTAACGATTGATGAGGACGCTTGTGGTTGTAGAATTGAAAATACTCTGCCAATCCCGGTTCTGCTTCGGCGAAGTTACGGTATGATTTCAGAAAAATATTTTCATATTTTACGGTTCGCCACAGTCGTTCGGTAAATATATTGTCCATACATCGGCCACGTCCATCCATGCTGATCTGTACATTTTTTTCAAGGAGCGGTGTGGTGAATTGTTTTGAGGTAAAGTGTGATCCTTGATCCGTGTTACTTATCTCTGGCGTTGCGGTGTTGAGTTCTTGTTTCAAGGCAGTCAGACAGAAATCAATTGCAAGCGTGTCCGACAATTCCCAGCTGATCACATATCGGCTGTACCAGTCGATAAAGGCGATCAAGTAGCACCATCTGGTTTCCAGCTTTATGTAGGTGATGTCTGTCCCCCAAACTTGATTCGGTCGGATAATGGGCAGGTCTTTCAAGAGGTATGGATACTTTTTGTGCTGTTGGTTCGCTTGACTGGTATTTGGCTTTGTTTTGGGATAAATTGCTTCTATCCCCATCAGGCGAAGCAGACGCTGCACATGGTTGCGAGCAATGGTTATCTCATAGGCTTTTTGGAGTTCATACTTAATCCGGCGGGAACCGTAAAAAGGATAGTCGGTGAATATTTTGTCGATGTGGTTCATGATCAGGAGATCCTGTTCATTCACTACCGGTTGGTAATACGCGCTGGCGCGAGATATGTTCAATAGCTCGCATTGGCGCGTGAGACTGATATACTGATCCTCTCGATCAAGGATGGTCAGCTTCTCACGGTGACTCAAGGTGCAATTTTTTTTTCAACCAGTCGAGTTCAAGGTCTCGCTGGCCGATGATTTTGTACAGCTGGTCAATTTTGTCTTCGAGATCCTTGTGTTCATTTTTTCGCTTGTCAGCAAACAGTGACGACAGTCCGTCTTTAGCAATGGTTTCCCATTGCTTGACTTGGGTGGGATGTACCTCATTTTCACTGGCTATTTGTGAAATTGACAGGTTGCCTTTCAAAGCCGACAACGCCACGTGAGCCTTTTGGTTGGGGGTGAATGTCTTGCGCATAGTGGCAGGAATTATACCACTGATTGGCTCTTAATGGGTTGTCTAGTTTTTCCAGACCATTATACTGCTCCCGTAACCCCTCCCAACCTCCCCTACAAGGGGGAGGAGTTTTTAAATAAAACAAAAAACACCCCAACTCACCATCAAAGTGCTTTTTCCTTTTCAGCACGCGAACATGTCACATGCTCAATGGGTTCTGTCATCAACTGTGCACAAATCTATGAAAAAAGAATATGACAAAGATATTACAGACTCTTACTCTATATCCAGACGAAAACATTCTTTCCCATCAACCTCTCCATCATTTTCAAAACCAACGTGTTCCAAAAAAACCCTTCCCGCGTCGGTATCTGCTTTTGCAGTATAGTATGCACAAGTTTCTTCCACCTCTTCTTTTAAGCGTTTAACAAGAGTTTGGGCAACTTCCATACCGCGATTTTCCTCATCGACCAAAATTAAACCTATTGCGCAATAGTGACATTTTTCCCGGTCGTCTTTTCCAATAGTATAGGTTAGTATGCCAATCAATTCACCTGCTTTATTACGACTTTCTATAACCTCAAAACCATCCAAGGCTTCCTCCACCATGCGGTCTGCATCGCCAGGATATTCCTCACGAATAAACTTTGCTCTTTTCTCAAAGAGAGAAGCCTCACGATCTCTCTCTCTTTCACGAGCCGAAAAAGCCTGCTCACCTACCCTATCGTACATCATAATCAAATAATAAATAATATAAAAGAAATGTCTCCTACAGCAATTTTATACAAAAAATACATCTTGTCAACGAGCTCGTTCTCTGTGATCGATGCTGAACGACTTCGAATAGTCATGTACCGACCAACATTTCTCTTCTTTTAGAAAAAAGATTAGTGACTAGTGATTAAAGATTGGTTTTTCTATAGATACCCAATCTCTAATCACCAGCCACCAGTCTCCAAGAGCTACTCCAAATGCACCCCTCTCTCCCACTCCTCCACCCTCTCCCTCAGCGAAGCATACACCTCAAAATCAACTCCCCTTGCCGTCTCCCGCGCAAGCTTAATCAACGCTCCGTCCTGCATAGTCGCGAACCGCAACTCCCCCATCCCACTCTGCTGTTTCCCATACACCTCTCCTGGTCCTCGCATATCGAGGTCATACTCTGCAACTTTGAAGCCATCTGTATTTTTTTCAAAAAACGCCAGCCGCTCTTTTACATTCCTGCTATCGCTGTCGGTAAACAAAAAGCAATACGACTGATGCCCGCTCCTCCCCACACGCCCGCGAAACTGATGCAACTGCGCCAGACCAAAATGCTCCGCCCCCTCGATCATCATCACGCTCGCGTTTGGGATATCCACCCCGACTTCTACGACAGATGTCGAGACAAGAATATCAATTGTTCCATTGTTAAATTGTTCCATTGTTTCACTCTTTTCAGCAGCTTTTTGTTTGCCATGCAAATAGCTCACTCGAAGATTTGGAAATATTTCTTTAGATAATTTTTCATACTCTTCAATGACAGACTTCTTCTCAGAATTTGCTATCTGCGTTTTGTTATCTGTATTTTGTTCTATCAACGGACAAATTACAAACACCTGCCTCCCCTCTCTCACCTGATCTGCTATAAATCCATACGCAGCAGGTCTGGAATGTGGTTGAATAAATGATGTCTTCACCGGCTTTCTCCCTTTTGGCATTTCATTGATAATAGACAAATCCAAATCCCCATACATCGTCAGTGCAAACGACCGCGGGATGGGCGTTGCTGTCATACTCAAAAAATGCGGACAAAGTGCAGGCTCATTCGGACTTGGCGCGGACTTACTGTCATCTCTTGCAGTATCATATACAATCCGTTCCACATCAACTCCTGTGGAAGAAAAATTTGCAAGGAGTGCTACTCTATACTCAGACCCTTTTAGATACGTCCAAATCTGCGTCGCCTCCTTTTTCCCAATAAACGGCAATGCTTTTAATTCTACAATTACTTTTCCTTCAACAACAAAATCCGGTCGGTATATACCAATCTTTTTCCCGTCATACATGACAGATATTGTCTTCTCTCTTTCAAATGATAAGCCCACTTTCTTCAATTCCATTTCGACTGCATTTTGATAAATTTTTTCTTTATGACCTAATCCAATATGTTTTTTCACGGCGAACAAGCATCCTCGAACCTTGCACGTCAAATCTTCGTAGAGTAATTCACCCCCATGTTCTCGACCCTGTCCGCGTCTGTCCGCGTCTGTCCGCGTAAGTCTGCGTCTTTGTTCGACTCCAAACCGATGCTGTTCATCAACAATTACAAGACCGAGATTCTTAAATTGAACATCGCCCGTAAGCAGTGCATGCGTACCAATAACAATTTCAGCATCGCCATTCTGAATACGATGAACGGCTTCTTCTCTACTACTTTTCTTCGAAGTAGATTTAATCTTCAATCTTCTTTCTTCAGTCTTCGACCCTGTCAAAAGTAAACTCTTTAAATCTGGTAACAATCTTTCAAAAGACTGAAAGTGTTGAGACGCAAGTATCTCCGTCGGCGCCATAATCGCAACCTGGTACCCCGCGACAATCGCGTCAAGCGCTGCCATCGCCGCAACCACTGTTTTCCCTGATCCCACATCACCTTCGAGCAACCTATTCATCGGCTCCTGTTTTGCCATATCTTGAAGAATTTCCCACGCAGCAATTTTCTGCGCCTTTGTGAGTTCAAACGGCAATGAATCGACAAATGCCTTTATTTCTGTTTCCGCAAATACAATCTCTGGCGCAGTCTCCCGCTTTACTTGCTGGCGCAGCATCTCTGCGCGCAGTTGGAGTAAAAATAATTCATCAAACTTCAGCCTACGCTCGGCATGTTTCAAACTCTCTGCATCTTCCGGAAAATGAATCTGCGCCAGTGCTTCAGAGAGTCCCATCACATCCACCCTATCTCGAATCTCCTCCGGAATCCAATCTTCGAGCTCCTTTGCAAGCGGTATGACCTGTTTCATGAGATACCGAAACTGCTTCTGAGTAATCCCTGCAGTAAGCGGATATATCGGCACAATACGAGCAGTGTGTGTTGTATTTGCTTTCTTGCTTTCTTGCTTTCTTGCTTTTTCGTATGACGGCGACACCATCTGCAACCCAAACATATCATCCTTCACCTTCCCTGACAGATACACCTCATCCCCCACATGCAATTGCTTGGCAATATATGGCTGTCCAAACCAGACTACTCGCATCCGCCCACCGGCACTATCTGCAATCACTGCCTCCGTAATCATCTTCCGCTTCCTCGGACTGCGCTTGTTTGCAATCAACTCAATAGTTCCTTTCACCGTCGTCTCCATACCGTCCTTGAGCTGTGCAATCGCTGAAACGTCACTAAAATCTTCATAGCGAAATGGAAAATGGAACAGCAAATCCTGCACCGTTTCAATTCCAAGCCGAGCCAGGCGCTTTTCAAGCGCCTGCCCTACGCGATTGAGTTGTTCCACAGGTGTGTGTAACTGCATATTTGCTATTGTAACATAAAAACCTCTCTGAAAAAGAGGCTTTTCGCTATAACCAACTCTTGTTACATGATTACTCTATATCATCTTCCGAAAAACCACTCTTACTACGCAGTTGGCTCATGGCTTGCTGTTGTTCCTGTTCTACTCCTTCTCCAAAAAGTGCGCGAAATACTACATCAGACATAGGACTTATTTCCTCTATTTGTTGCAATGCTTCGATATCTTCCGTACTCACATCTATATATGCAGCTTGCAGTTCACGACGAAAATCCAATGCTGATATTCCCGATTCTCGAAATAGCTGCAATCGATCTTTCAACACAGAATGAAGAAGTCGTACTGTTCGATGCAGATGATTCGGCACTTGGGTGTACATTTGGAGTAAATCCAGCAATGAATATTTATCTAGCGCCTCCAACGGATCGACTAATAACAATATTTTTTTCTTGGTCATCACTCATAATATACAAACAGAATATACATATACCTTATGATAAATATCATATCACACCCCCTTCTCAAACTCCACACCCACCAACGTACTCATACTACCATTACCCATTGTCACACCATAGAGTGTGTCGCCGTATGCATAGTCGCGCGGTTGTGAGTAATGAGAATGAATTGCGATGTAGTAGACAGCTCGTCGAAAATCTTTGTGAAGTGCATCGTATGTGCTTCATCAAGCGCCACCTCCACCTCATACAAGTATGATACCACGAGGCAAAACGTATTGACGAATTGAGATTTTTGCTGTATACTCATCTTCGTTGTATTTTTGTAAAGGGGAATATTCACTTTCTGCCACCAATTTTCGTAAGGAACTTGTAGAGTCTGCGAACTTGTTCTTTGCGAGTAAGGTGACGGAAATTA
>Ga0210057_1010626_pt1 | contig 10375 bp, 10 predicted proteins | sample CryGeyCG2114_010_2_FD_183968 | JGI IMG/M metagenome (GOLD analysis project Ga0210057, IMG submission 183968) | Groundwater microbial communities from aquifer - Crystal Geyser CG10_big_fil_rev_8/21/14_0.10 (SPAdes) (version 2) | ecosystem: Environmental > Aquatic > Deep subsurface > Groundwater ...
GAAGAGTTTGTTGATTACCATGTTAATCTTCTTTTTGACAATATGACAGTTTTTAACGAAGAGATGAGGGAATACTTAACCTTCTACAACACAAAACGAGTTCATTGGGCCTTCAAGAACAAGCTGACGCCGTTTGAAGTTTTGTTAAGGTCGGAGTATTATGTTTCTAAATTATCAGGAGAGTGCAAAAATAGGTGGACTCAATCATTTAGTTGACATTATTTGTTGACTATATTAGAATGATACTAATCAAATTGTAGCTGTAAGAGAATCAAAGTCGAGTTTTATCCTGCAGTACTATGTATTTGAAGTTTTATTAACATAGTTTCGTTTCTCTTATAGAATATGCAAACAGGAAAAATCGCTCGTCTAACTGACCGTGGTTTTGGATTCATTTCACAAGAAGGACAAGAAAAAGATCTTTTCTTTCATTCAAATGAATTGCAAAATGTTCAATTTAATGAACTACGCGAAGGTGATGAACTAACATTTGAAGTTGCAGAAGGTCAAAAAGGACCTAACGCTGTAAACATCAACAAAGCTTAAAGCTTTAAAAAACACCCCCACCCTTGGGGGTGTTTTTTATTGTTCATTAAGATATAATTAAAATAATCTTTAAAAACTAATTAATAAAAAACAATGATGAAATTAGCTAACACTATATTCACAATCATAATTTTAACCGGTATTCTGTTAATTTTAAGTTATTTATTCCCTAACCCGTCAACTTATACTTACCAAACAAGCGAAAATAAAACCGAGAAATTAACAGACAAACAACTCTTAGAAAAAATCGGCCAAATGTTAATCGTCGGTTTTCAAGGAACAGAAATTTCCGAAAATTCACCGATTGTCAAAGAATTAAAAGATGTCAATATCGGAGGGATAATCCTCTTTGATTATGATGTTCCATCGGGAACTCCTTTAAGAAATATAATCAACCCCGAACAGGTCAAACAACTCGTAATAGATTTACAAAAATATGCCACCACTCCCCTCCTCATCGCTGTCGACGCTGAGGGCGATTATGTCAATCGCTTAAAAGTCAAATATGGTTTTGCTGAAATACCCAGTGCCCAAGAAATGGGAACCGGAACCACAGAAAATACAAAACAAGTAGCCATTAATTTAACCAATCAATTCGTTGCTTTAGGACTTAATACCAATTTTGCTCCTGTTGTTGATGTAAATATTAATCCAGATAATCCTGTTATTGGTGAGATCGAAAGATCTTTCTCTGAAGACCCGGAAAAAGTTACTCAATACGCCTTAGCTTTCATTGAAGGAGCACACCAAAACAATATCATAACTGCTATTAAACATTTCCCGGGACACGGGAGTTCCCAAGATGATAGTCACAAGGGGATGGCCGATGTCACTGATACCTATCAGGAGGAAGAGTTAATTCCCTACCGTGAACTTATCAAAGCTGACAAAGTAGATATGGTAATGACAGCTCATATTATGAACAGGAATATAGACCCAGATTATCCAGCCACTCTTTCCCAATTTTTTATCAAGGATATTCTTAGAAAGGATTTCGGTTTTGAAGGGGTAGTTGTGTCTGACGATATGCAAATGGGAGCCATCACCGAATACTTTGGTTTTGCAGAATCAATCATTTTAGCTATTAATGCTGGTTGTGATATGTTAATTATTTCAAACAATAGTAGCACCTACGACGAAACCGCTCCTCACCAAGCTCAAGAAATAATTTTTAAGGCAGTCAAAGATGGTCTAATTAATGTTGAGCAAATTGTTGAAGCATCTAACCGAATAACTAATTTAAAGAAAAAATTTAATATTATTAAATAATAAGAAGATAAAATTCTGTGAAAAAATTATACAAAAGTAAAGACAATAAAGTCATATCAGGAGTAATCGGTGGAATTGGTGAATACTTTGATATAGACCCCGTTATTCTAAGACTGGGTTGGCTTTTAGTTTTAGTCGCCACCGCCGTTATTCCTGGTATTATTGTCTATTTCATCGCCAGTCTAATTGTCCCCAAAAAGAAATAACCAGATATTATACATTTATCTCTAATTTTTATTTCCTTTTTGCTTTAGAACGATCTATTTCCGTTAGGTGTTGTTTTCTAAGACGAACACTTAGCGGAGTAATTTCTAAATATTCATCTTCTGACATTATTTCTAAACCCGCTTCAATTGATAACTCTTTATGTGGTACTAACACGATATTCTCATCAGAACTAGAAGCTCGCATATTAGTTAATTGTTTTCCTTTAGTTGGATTAACAGACATTTCCTCTCCTTTGGCTGTATTCCCGATGACCATGCCTTCATAAACCTGAGTATTAGCTCCTATATATAATTCTCCACGCTCTTGTAAATTATATAAAGAAAAACCAAGAGCTTTCCCAGAAGCCATAGAAATCATTGACCCCGTCGTCCGTTTATAGATTTCTCCGGCATATTTTTTAAAACCGATCACTCGACTAGAAATAATTCCCTCGCCTCTCGTGTCAATAATAAATTGGCCACGATAACCTAATAACCCCCTAGTCGGTATTTCAAAAATCAAACGAACTGTATTCCCGTGCTGTTTCATCTCTAAGAGCATTCCTTTCCTTCTCCCTAATCTTTCAATAATGGAACCCTGAAATTCACAAGGAACATCGACTGTCACTTCTTCGTAGGGCTCAAGTTTTTCACCTTTTTGCTCTTTAATAATAATACGAGGTTGAGAGACTTGAAGTTCATAACCTTCTCGGCGCATATTTTCAAGTAAAACTGCAATATGCAATTCCCCTCTTCCAGCAACTTTCATCAAACCTTCTTCAAAATTAACTTCTAAGCCAACATTAATTTCAAGTTCTTTTTCTAATCTTTCGCGAATTTGTCTGCCTGTCACATATTTGCCTTCCCTGCCAGCAAAAGGAGAATCGTTAACAAAAAAATCTAAAATAATAGTTGGTTCATCAATTTTTATAGCAACCATTGGTTCAGTTTTCTCATCTGTAATGATAGTTTCCCCGATAAAAACATTCGGCAAACCAGCCAACATAATAATGTCACCCGCTTCAACCGTTTTAACTTCTTCCCGAGTCATCCCCTTAAAAGTAAAAAGTTTGGTTAACTTACCTTTTCGAGTCTCCCCCGTTGGTTTCTTCACAAAAACAGTGGCATTATCATTTAAAGTCCCATCATAAATTCTACAAATTGCCAATCTTCCAAGAAAATTATCATAACCAAGATTAAATACTTGAATTTTAGCCGGTGCTTCCAAATTAACAGGAAGTGGCTTCACTTCCTCTAAAATAGTATCCAGCAAAGGAGTTAAATCCTTAAATTCATCGCTTAAATTTCTTTTAGCAACACCATCACGACCAATAGCATACACAGTTGTAAAGTCCAATTGTTCATCATTAGCCCCTAACTCCAAAAACAACTCATAAACATCTTCTTGAGCTTGTTTTGGATCAGCAGCTGGTTTATCTATTTTATTAATAACCACAATCGGTTTTAATCCAAGTTCTAAAGATTTTTTTAAGACAAAGCGAGTTTGTGGCATAGGGCCCTCTTGAGCATCCACTACCAACAAAACTGAATCGATAGAACGAAGCACTCGTTCTACTTCTGATCCAAAATCAGCATGTCCTGGCGTATCAACAATATTTATTTTTGTATTCTTGTAAAAAAGAGAAGTATTTTTAGAGTAAATTGTAATCCCTCTTTCCTGCTCTATCTTGTCAGTATCCATACTCATTCCAGCAGTAAACATCCCCGCCTGTCGCATAATAGCATCGGTAATTGTAGTTTTCCCGTGATCAACATGGGCAATAATAGCGATATTTCGTATTTCCATGATATTTTTCTTACGAACGGAGTGAGTTAGAAAAATATCACCCTGTTAAATCAAATTTTGTAGAAATTTGATTCATTTGAGTTTTTTAACTCAAATGATATTTAACAGGGTTTTTCTAATAACCCACAAAATTCCAAATAAAAAAACGCCGAAGCGATTTTTTGTATGAGAATATAATACATCTAAAATCAAGAAAAATCAATCAAACCCGTTGAGTAACCGAGTTACTCAATTTAAACTCCCAAGAATCAGGGGTGGTTTGGGGTGATTTATTGAGTAACCGAGTTACTCAATTTATGGCAACAACGAAAAAAGCGCCGACCTTCGGTCGGCGCTTTTCCCCCTTACTTTTTTAATACCGTACTCCGACTACGGTATTCTATTTAAAGGTCAGAATTTCTTTCTCATCGTCCAAATCCCTGGTCTCTTTCACTTTTATTAAATTTGTTAAAATGACCCATTCCCCCTTTCATCATTCCAAGTCCACTATTGACACCCATCTCAATCCCTAATTCCTCCATAATCACTCGAGCGCCAGCAATATCTCCTGCTGCCATCAATTGATGAGCTTCAGCAAACCTTGCCCAGTTTTCTGGAGTAACTTGAGCTGACATCTCTTGATGACGCGTTCTCATATTATTAATTCTTTCTTCCAGATTTGCATCGGATAGAATTACCCAATCGTCGTATGTTCCATTAGCAAAGACTTCCTGCATTTTTAAAATCTTTTGTTCAGCCTCAGCCCGACGAGCCTCAAAATCAAAACTATCAGCAAAAGCCACACTTATACCAGTCGTCAACATTAAGGCAATAGCTGACAACATTATTATTTTTTTTTACTTCTACTTTTTTTATGAGTTGTCTTTAGAACAATGTTATTTTCTTTTTTCATAATTTCGAATGAGGATTTACAAAAATGATTATGATAATATTTATTTTTGTATAATCCGAATGATGTAATTATATGTTTGCTTCATATATATTTTTTTACTTGCCTAACCATTTTAAATGGTTTAGGGTTTAATTATTATTGTTAACTATTAAAAAGCACCTTACATCTATTTATTACGCAAAAATTAAAACTTTCTTTCAATCAATTATTATCCATTTTCATCATTCCGTGAAGATCCCCAATAGGAATCATCTTTGGTTGATTCTTCATCCCTCCTCTTCGCATATCCAAAGGGCGAATAATGATAGCCGAAAAACACCTCTCACATTTTTCCAAATCAATGTCTCCCATTATCCTAACTCTTTCATTGGAATGCAATAAAAATTTAGATAAAAATTCCTTTAACTCAGCAGTTAGGCTAACTTGCCATAACTCCCCTTCAAAATCTCTTAATTCCATAATTTCTTCATCCAAACTCTGAATTTCTCCAATAAGAAAACCTTTTTCAGGTTCCTGCCAAACTCCTAAGCGTGAATCCATCATCTGGTGGAAACGAGGTGGCAATCTCTGAATTAACCCCCTGTCAAAATAAGAGGCAACTCCTAAATTATAAAAAGTTAAACCCAATAAAAAGCTAACTAAAATGACTCCCCCAACTATTATTTTAAAACTCTGACGATAGGCCTTTTTTGTATGTTTAATATTTAAATAAGCAATAATAATAAAGCCAGCCAATAAAACTAACCAAAAATACGGCAAAGTAATCACAATAAACTGAGCCAAATCACCACTTAATTCCATATACAAATCCCAATCATTATTCAAAAGAGTATTTAAAATAATAGCAATCGCCATTCCTCCAATCACCACGGATACAACAAAAGCTCCCCAGAAAAAAGAATCCTTCACAATAAACCTCCAGCGAGAAGTTGGTTTGATTTCTTCTTTTTTTATCTGATTAATAATTTTTTCAGCTAATTTATTCATTTAATTTAAAATTTAAAATTTATAATCTATAATTTCTTAGGTTCTTGTTCTAAAATTTTTAAAAACTCTTTTTTAGCTCTACTTATTAAAGTGCCAACTGTTCCCTCTGGTTTTTTTAAAATGTCTGAAATTTCATGATAACTTTTCCCTTCTAAAAATTTAAGGATTAAAACATCCCTATACTTAATATTCATTTTACTCAAAATGTCAAAAATTTTCTCCTTAGATTCACCTAAACTCAAATTTTCTTCGACATCTAGTTCATCAGCAATTCCCTTAACAAATTCTTCATCTTTATCAAAGGAAACAACTTTTACTTTATTCTTATACTTCCTATAATTACTAATAACCTCATTATGAGTTATACGATAAATCCAAGAAGAAAATTTTAAATCTATGTCGAAACCATTTAAATTTTTATAAACTTTAATAAAAATATCCTGTAAAACATCCTCAGCATCATCCTTATCCAAATTGGAAATTCGTGAAATATAACGAAAAAGTTTCTGTTCATATCGACGAACTAAATATAAAAAACAATTTTGATCTTTTAATGTCAAAACTATCAATTCTTCATCAGTTTTTTTACTAATTTCTTGATCTTCCATAAAAACAGCATACCATTATTCATATCTTAAGGCCTTAATTGGATTAAAAGAAGCTGCTCGTCGTGCTGGATAATAACCAAAGATAATTCCTATAAAAGTAGAGACACTAAAAGATAGCACAATTGACCAAATAGTAACAAGAGTGGTTGTCCCTGTTATCTTAGTAATGAAAATCGCCGCCACCCAACCTAAAATAATCCCAACAAAACCACCAACAAAAGTTAAAACGACTGACTCTGCCAAAAACTGAATAATAATATCTTTATTTTTAGCACCCAATGCTTTTCTCAAACCAATTTCTCGAGTTCTCTCTGTTACTGTGGTCAACATCATATTCATAATTCCAATGCCTCCTACCAACAAAGAAATTCCCGCAATCGCCCCCAACAAAATAGTTAATGTCCCAGTAATTGCAGAAACAGTATCCAAAACATCAGCTTGATTCATAACAGAAAAATCAGCATCAACTATATCAAAAATATGATGTCTAACCAATAAAAGAGCTGTCACTTCATCTTCAACTAAAGTCATTTTATTTTCATCTTCCACTTGAATATTTATGGTATTAACAGAGTCACTTCCAGTCAAATAATGTTGAGCAGTGTTAATAGGAATGTAAATTAAGTCATCTGAACTTCCAAAGCCAGAACCTCCTTTAGAAACCGTCACTCCCACAACTAAGAAATCTAAGTTATCTATACGAATGGTTTCTCCGATAGGATTAGCCCCCTCACCAAATAAAGTATCCCGAGTATCTGGACCAAGCACGGCTACTTTAGAAGTCTTCTTTATATTATTTTCTGTTATAAAAGAACCCAAAGCAATCTCAACATTTTTCACTTCTGAGTATGTTTCAGTAACACCATAAATACTAGTATTGGTATTACTTCCTTTAATGATCACTTGCTGTCGGGAAGACACTTCAGGAGCAACCGCCACAATACCAGCAACACTTTCTTTAATAGCATTGGCATCTTCTGCAGTTAAGGTATTAGCCGAACCAGCTCCCTGTCGGACACTACCGCCGAATCCTTGAGAAGACCCTGGATATACCGTCAACAAATTAGATCCCAGCGATTCAATCTGATTAGAGATATCTACAGAAGTTCCTTGACCAATAGCCACCATCGTCACCACAGAAGCAATCCCGATAACAATACCTAAAACCGTCAATCCCGAACGAACCTTATTAGAAAGTATGGCAAAAAAAGTTTCCTCAAAAATGTCTGAAATTAACATTTTATTATTCTTTTATATTTTTTAAACTTCTTGATTTACTAACTAAGGCGTCATCTTCAATCTCACCGTCCTTTATAGTAATAACTCTATCAGCATGTTCAGCAATATATTTTTCATGGGTTATTAAAACAATAGTTCGACCTTCCCTATTCAATTTTTTAAAAGTCTCTAAAATTATTTCTCCTGTTTTGCTATCTAAATTGCCTGTCGGTTCATCAGCTAAAATTAAAGTCGGGTTGTTGACCAAAGCCCGCGCAATCGCAACTCTTTGCATCTGACCACCTGATAATTCGTTAGAAAGATGATGATACTTCTCCTCATCTAAGCCAGCCGAAAGCAAGGCCTGAGAAGCCATCTCATATCTATTTTCTCTCGGGACTTTTTCATAAACTAAAGGTAAATAAATATTCCTTAAAACCGAAGCTCTCGGCAAAAGATTAAAAGCCTGAAAAACAAAACCTATCTTCTTTTTACGAATAATGGCTAACTCATCATCTTTAAAATCAGAAACATTATGCCCATCTAAAAAATATTCCCCTTTAGTCGGTGTATCCAAAGCTCCCAACAGATGCATCAGAGTCGATTTTCCAGAACCAGAAGGGCCTATAATAGCCACAAATTCACCTGTTTCTATTTTAAAAGAAATATTTGAAAGGGCTCTTGTCTCTGTATTCCCTGTTTTATATATCTTTGAGAGATTTTTACATTCAATCATTTTATTTTATCATTCTCATCACTTGCATATCAGATGAACCTCCTCGAGCACCAAAACCACTAACTCCAGGAGCAGAAGTTCCATTCAAATTAGGACTCACCACAGTATTTTTTCCGATAACAACCTGATCCCCTTCGACCAGACCGTCTATAATCTCTGATTTAAGATCAGTAACCATTCCTACAGTTACAGGGCGTCTCACAGATTGACCGTTTTCTAAAACTTGTACAAAAGATTTGTCACTTATAGAAGTAATAGCCGTATTGGAAACAATTAAAGTATCAATTTTCTTTTCAAGAATTATTTCGGCATTAACACTCATTCCTGGTTTAATCTTTTGATTAGAAGTATCAAAACTTATTTTAACCCCATAATCGACAACTCCAGAACTAACTGTCCCAATAGTATCTATTTCAATAACTTCTCCTTCAAGCAAAGAATCTTCAACTGCATCAAATTTTAAATTAACCTTTTGACCAACTTGAACACCAGCTATTTCAATTTCATTTAAAAATATTTCAGCCACCATTTGATTAGTTATCAAAGTAGCAATAACTGTTCCAGAGGTCACTGTATCACCTTTCTTTACATCAACACTCGCAATAGTCCCATCAAAAGGGGCATAGATATAAAAATCTGAAAGATTTTTCTTGGCATCAGCCAAAGAATTTTCCTTCTGAGAAATGTTAATGTTAGCGGAACGAATATCATATTCATCTGCTCCAGCAATTAACTCTGCGAAACTTCCCTCTTTTTCAGCAATACTTCTAGTAGCATTAATAATTTCTTCTTTCTTATTTTTTATAGTATTTTTTACATTCAACAGATCTGACAACACCCCATTAACAATTCCTGTGTAACTATTTAGAGAACTTAACTGGGTATTTGATAAAGGTTTTATCTCTAAATTTCTTTTAGAATATTCATCTTGATACAACTGTATTAAATTATTCAAATTTTTAATGGCATCAGAAATATTTCTGGCAGTAAGATAAGTTTGAGAAATTAAATTCTCAACCTCTTCTTTTCCAGAAGACCGACTAGTTTTCTTATAATCATTAAAGTTCTTATCATACGAATCTTTGGCTATCATATAAGTATCGTAGACCAAATCACTCAGAGCATTAGAACTCTCATTGTAACTACTGATAACATCTCCATAATAAGAAACATTCCATTGGCTATTTCCGGAGAGATCATCAGAAAATAAAATATTTTGCAGACCGACAATGACTGAAGGTAAATCCAAAAAAGCATTAGAAACTGCATTAAAAGATTCTTCATAAGTCTCTTCTAAATCAGCTTCCGCACTACTTTTTGACTCGTTAGCCTGAGCCAAACTATTTTCAGCTTGCATAATATCCAAATCACTAGCAGGCTTGAGAAGTTTTTCCAAACTCAATTGGGAACTCTCGAGGTCAACCTCAGCATCTCTAATAGTTTTTTCCGCATCACTTATATCCAAACTAGCGATCAGAGTTCCCTTCCTCACTTTTTGTTCAACAACCACCCCCAGATAGGTAAGATCTCCCGAGGCTTTGAATTTTAAATCCACCTGCCCTGAAGCTGAGACTTGACCATTACCAGAAAGAGATGAGACTAACTCACCAATTTCCACCGTTTCAGTAAGATATCCGGCTTCTACTTCATTGTTTGAGTAAATTGAAAAAACCCAATATCCTATTGATAACAAAGCAACAACAACTAAACCCCCTAATAATCTATTAGAAAACACTAACCCAACTATCTTTTTTATTGGTTTCATTTTTAAATAAATTTTATTTTTAAACTCTACTTATAATAATACGAAAATTTGCAATTTTTCTTTCAAAATTATCAATCAATCGAAAATTACTCTGAGGTTAACTATTTATATATTCTGAAAATTAATACCATACTCCGACTACGGTATTCTATGCTGGATTCAACCTTCTAACGCAATTTTTTGCCCAGTGATTAACTCATAAAACTTTTCTGATGGTGTATAGTATTTTAATACTTTTCTTGGTCTTGAATTTAATCTCTTTTCAACCTCTTTAATTTTTGATAAGGAAACATCACTGAAGTTAGTTCCTTTAGGAAAATACTGTCTAATCAAACCGTTAG
>Ga0210057_1010628_pt1 | contig 10375 bp, 10 predicted proteins | sample CryGeyCG2114_010_2_FD_183968 | JGI IMG/M metagenome (GOLD analysis project Ga0210057, IMG submission 183968) | Groundwater microbial communities from aquifer - Crystal Geyser CG10_big_fil_rev_8/21/14_0.10 (SPAdes) (version 2) | ecosystem: Environmental > Aquatic > Deep subsurface > Groundwater ...
TAGAACAGCAAAAAACAATGGAAGAAATTAAGTCAAAGATTGAAGGGGAAGTAAAACAAAACGTAGTTCAAGCACAGGAACAGGTAGTTAATCAAGTGGCAAAACAAGTGATTGAGGCGAACGGGCCGGAAGGAGCAACTGAGTTTCTAAATCAAGCGGCGCATGTTTGGGCGCCCGGGACAGGACCGGGAGGAGAAGCGGGTGTGGTGTATGCCGGCGGCGGAAAATTAATTTACGCTTCCGGAACAGGACCCGGAGGGCAGGGCGGAGTGGTGATTGAGGGTGGAGAAATGAAATTTGCAACCGGAGCCTCTATGGATGCGCCCGGGGCGGATGTTAAAACACATGAGGTTAAAACAGGCGGCGTGTCTAATGATGTAGCCCCCGTAAACGATAGTGGTCCGAACTGGGCTCCCGGTACTACTCAAGGTGGAACTGGTGGCGACACAATTAATGCAGGTGACGGAGGAGGTTTAGCTCCAGGTACTACCTTGGAAGGTAAAAATGAGCTTGCCCCATAAATAAACTATCAATGTGAGATTTTAAGATTAAATGGTCCTAGACCGGCCCGCTCAGCCAAGTTGAGAACGTCAGTGGTATACTTCGGATATGAAACAATGGAATCAAGAGTTTAAAAAATATGGCAAGATATTTGCTGTACCCCAAGAAAGTATAAATGATATTACAAGTTTGTTTAAAAGACACAATGTTAAGAAAATATTAGATTTGGGTTGTGGTTCCGGGAGACACGTTGTTTATTTTGCCAAACAAGGATTTGATGTTTATGGAATTGACATAGCAGAAGAAGGCATCAAACTTACAGAGAAATGGTTGAAGGGAGAAGGGTTAAAGGCAAGTTTAGAAGTTGGAAATATTTATGGAAATTTGCCATATAGGGATGATTTTTTTAATGCCGTTATTTCTACACAAACGCTTCACCATGAAAGAATCGAGAAGATAAGGAAAGCAATTAAAGAGATCGAAAGGGTATTGACTCCTAATGGCTTTGTTTTTATTACTTTTCGTAAAAGGAAGTTTAAGAATTTTTATCCCAACCATACAATAATTGAAAAGTACGGAAAGCAAAAGGTAAATTATAAAGTGATTGCTCCGAGAACTTATATTCCTGTGGAGGGTGGAGAGAAAGGCTTACCTCATTATCTTTTTAATAAAAAACTTATTGAAAAAGAGTTTGACAATTTCAAAAATAGAAAAATTTGGGTAGATTCCGAAAAAAGGCATTATTGTTTTTGGGGCCAACTCAAGGACAATTGTCGGCCCAAATGGTTCTAGACTAACCTGCTCAGTTAGTAAAAAGTCCTTAGGTATATAATAGGAAATAATGTGAGAAAGAAACTCCCTTTATTAATTTTCCTATTGTTGTCAATGGTCTTGCTTTTTTATTTGAGCAATATTCGGCTGAAGCATTTCTGCTATTATCAAGTCGGGTAAATTTTATCGGTTGAACCTTCCAAATAATTTCCGCATTATTTTTTCCACCAGATTTTCTAAAAATTTCGGATTGGTCGATTGTTTTGGTTTTCTTGGAATAGTTTATTTTTTTTGGTGAGTCCATCGGATGAATCATTTAAGTATTAATCTTTAAAATGTTTGCATTTTTTCTTTTAGCCCGCTTTTAAATGAGTTTATTGAACTGCTCAGAGTAAAGACGCCGCGTTGGAGCTAACACATTGAAGTTCGACATTTCTTGTAAACAGCCAGCCCATTAATGAATTTCTCTATTAGATTAACCTTTGGAGAATAATGTTTTTGCCAGATTCAAAGTGGTTCCCTGCATACAGTACAATTCCTAATTTTTCAAAGTTTCGGTATGGTGGAAAACCTAACCGTCTTACCTTTGATAATCTTGTGGATTCGGCATCTTTTCTTCCCAAAACTTCTAGTGTTCTTTTGGTTGCTATCATGAAACCAATTTGGATTGGAGTAATGACACCAACCACCGTATCGTCTTGGTAACCATTTCTAATTGGTTCAATTAATGATTGGAAGTCTCCACCACTCCATGTCAATCTTAGACCACCAATCTCGGGTTCTTTACCGAATGGAGGCACGGTTAAATTGAGAGTATCAACAAGAGGATGTGAATGTATGTATCCAAATCTTCTCCAACCTGGCGGAAGCCCCACCGTTTCTAAACGTTGGCTGTACTCAAACATCTTTCTTTGACTATAATCCGTTAGAGCCTTTCCAGAATCTCCCTGGAAAACTTCATTACTAATCATAATTTCCCCCCAAATCATTAGCAGTTAATATTGCCATGTGTTCTGCCAATACACCCCTTATAATCGGGCGTTTACCTTTTTCAGAACCAAAAACAGTAGCCTTTTTTCCTTTGTATACTCCGTCGTAAACATTTCTGAAAAACGTAGAATCTTTTGGTAAAGAAACTCTGTAAAGAAAGATCCCAGGGTCAAGGCTCCCCGACACTTTTAATACCTGCCCGAAACTTTCAAAAGACCATGTTTTGAATTCTGGATATCCAACTTCTACTGTTCCTTCAGACATATGAGTACATCATACTATTTTATTGCCAATTAAAATCTGTGTTTGAAAATTATTTAAATATGTCAAAATACATTTTTTTACCCTTTTTTCTTTAATCTTCCAAACAATTTTTGCATTATTTTTTCCACCAGATTTTCTAAAAAGTTTGGTTTAGCATATTGTCCTGACCGGCCTGGAAAAATTTGCTTTGACCAGACAGAAATAATAACCCATTCTTTTCTTTCGTTTTGGTTGGCAACAACTTCAATTTGGTTGCCGTTGTAATTTCGCCGGTAAATCCAGGCGTTTTTATCCTTGGCAAAACGCGACTGCTGGGGATGGGAAAAAGTCGCCCAGGCGTCACCCTGACTTATCCCTCTTTCTTGAAGGCGGGCGAGGGCGTGATTAGTCCAGATAACTCCGCCGAAATGATTATCCATTACCTTAAAAAATACAGCTTTCGGTGTGGAAAATGATTTTTCTCATATAGTCAACCGCTTCAACCGGGTATTTCCCGATGGTTGTTTCCTCGGAGAGCATGACGGCGGAGGCGCGGTCGTAAATTGCGTTGGCGACATCGGAAACTTCCGCCCTGGTTGGCTCGGGATTTTCCACCATTGATAAAAGCATTTCTGTGGCCACAATTAAAAATTTCTTTTTATTTATTGTTTTTAAGGTAAGACTTTTTTGCAGACAGGGAATCTGCTCCAAAGGAACCGCCTCTCCCAGATCTCCTCTGGCAACCATTACTCCCCAGCCGCTGTCTAAAATTTCATCAAATTTTTCAATTCCCGATTTGGATTCAATCTTGGCAATTATTTTTGCGTTTGGCGCAATTTTCAAAACTTCCTGAATTTGCTCTTTTGATTCCGTAAAAGAAAGGGCGATTATTTCCAGAGAATTTTTTAAAAAATAATCAAGAGTTTTAAGGGTTTTTATATCAAAGATTACTTTAATTTCTTTTTCTTTTTTTGCTTTTTTTAAGTTATCAAGAATTTTGTCATATTGACTGCTGTCTCCGTAAGCAGAGTTTATCCTGATAAAATCAATTCCGTTATCAACCATTTTCTGGAAAACTTCAAAATCCAAAGAGGCCGGCCCAATAGTGGCAATTATTTTTGTCTGCATAAGGAATTATAGCATTAAAATACTCCCTTCCCTCCAAATCCCATTCCGATTCCGTATTCTCTTAACTTTTCCCAGTCAAGTTTATGAAACATGGTTAATTACATGTTTTCTTCTTGACTATCTTTTTAAATACTTGTATATTTTCTAATGAATATGACAGATCAATCGCAGGCATTTTTAAATCTTGAGCAGTTAATTAAAAATTATATTGCCAAAATTGAGACGGCCGGAAAAGAACTGCGCGAAAAAACCTCCATGCTTAATAATGCCCTTGAGGGGGATGTCGTTTATAGCGAACAGTCGGCCAAAGCAAAGGAGGCGAATAAAATAAAATCCGCCACCAAAGCCCAAATCTTAAAAACTCCGGCCTTGGCGGAAATTGCCGAAAAAATAAAGGATTTGAAATTTGATCTTTCTGAAGACCGAGTAATTTTATCCGATTATCTTGCCCAGTATCAAAAACAAAGCGGCGCGACTCAGATTGAGTTGGGCAATGGGGAAGTTTTAGAAATTGTCAACGAAGTCAGATTGGTTAAAAGATCCCCAAAACAGTAATTTTAGATGAAAAAAGCAACAGTTCTTTTAATTTTATTTCCGGTAATTTTAATCGCCCTGATTTATCTTTTTTCTGAAAAAAAGGAAGATAAAATGGAAACTTATACCGCAGTTTTAAAGACATCTTTGGGTGAGATTACTTTGGAATTAAACGCCAAACAAACCCCGATTACCGTAAATAATTTTGTCTCGCTGGCCAATAAGGGCTTTTACAATAATACTGTTTTCCACCGGGTAATTGCCGGCTTTATGATTCAGGGCGGGGATCCTAACGGGGACGGAACCGGCGGGCCGGGTTATAAATTTGATGATGAGCCTTTTACTGGTGAATATACCCGCGGCACTATCGCTATGGCCAATGCCGGACCGAACACCAACGGCAGCCAGTTTTTTATCATGCACGCTGATTATCCCCTGCCGAAAAATTACGTTATTTTCGGAAAAGTGATTTCCGGAATTGAAGCGGTTGATAAAATTGCCGAAGCGCCGGTCTCGCCAAACACGTCAGGCGAGATGTCAAAGCCGGTTACTCCGGTAAAAATAGAATCGGTGGAAATTATTGAGAAATAAATTATTCCTGCACCCGTTCTACGTAGTCTCCGGAATCAACATTGACCGAGACAATGTCGCCTTCTTTTATAAATATTGGTACCAGTACTTTATGGCCGGTTTCCAGTTCAACTTCCTTGGTGGCGCCGGTAACCGTATTTCCTTTGGCCCCGGCTTCAGCATGGGCAACTTTAAGAAATACTTTTAGCGGCGGCCGTATGGCAATTGCCTGATTGTCTAAAAGATAAACTTGATAATTTTCTCCCTCTTTCATTAATGAGAAAAAACCGCCCGCCATGTCTTTTGGCAAGGTAAATTGTTCATAAGTTCTGGGGTTCATAAAATTTAAATTTTCCCCGTCTGGATAAAGATACTGCAGCTCCTGAATTTCAACGTCCGCTTCCTGAAGTTTCTCTCCTGATTTAAAAGTAAATTCAACCACACTGCCGTTTTTAAGGTTTTTGAGCTTTGTGCGGTAGAAGGCTGATCCTTTTCCCGGTGAAACAAAGGTTTTTTCAACCACAACATGGGGAGCGTCGTGGAAAACGATGCACAAACCTTTTTTTATATCCGAGGTATCAACGGTTGACACAATATCGGTATTTTAATCCCAAAAGAGATTTTTGTAAACAGGTTTTTTTAAGATATTGCAATATTTCCCCGGTTTGGTATTCTAGATGTATGAAGAAGGTCAATAAATTCTTTATCATTACCCTGCCGGTGCTTGTTTTTGCCGCTTTGGCCATTTTGGGTTTAAGCCTTGACAATTTTAAAAAAAACAAAGCCGCCGATTTTGATCTTAATATTGGGAATGGGGATTTTAACTTGTCTGAAACACAAGCCATCTTTTTAAATGAAAAAATAGCCGCTCCTTTGGCCGCTCTTCCCGAACCGGCAAAGTCAGCGGTTTTGGGTGATGTCTCTCCCGGTGATAAATGGATTGAAATTGATTTATCGGAACAAAAATTAACTGCCTGGGAAGGCAGGAGTGTCTTTTTGGAAAGCTTGGTCTCTTCCGGAAAGTGGGGCAGGACGCCGACGGGGGAATTTAATATCTGGGGCAAATTTAAATACGCAAAAATGTCCGGCGGAAACAAGGAACTGCACACCTATTATTATTTGCCGAATGTTCCTTATACGATGTATTTTTATAAAGATTTTGGGCTTCACGGCACCTATTGGCACAATAATTTCGGGACGCCGATGAGTCATGGCTGTGTCAATTTGCCGACATTGGTGGCAGAAAAATTGTTTTATTGGACAACGCCGACTATGCCTGATGGGAAAAATTCTGTCTCCGCCAGCAGAGCGGATACTGGAACCAGGGTGGTAATTCACAATTAACATTCTCCAAAATTGGCTGTTGACAATTAGCAATCTCAATGTTAAACTGCTAAAGTTATGAGTGAAGAAAAACAAACACTAAGTGAAATAAAAGTCCCTTTGGTTGCCTTGCGGGATATTGTTATTTTTCCTTTTACCGAAATACCTTTAACTTTCGGCAGAGTCAAATCAAACGCCGCGATTTCAACTGCCTTTAAAGCCGATAAATTAGTCTGCTTCGTCTGCCAGAAAAACTCCAAGACCGAAATGCCCAACGAAGAGGATCTTTATCGTGTCGGGACCTTGGCGACCATAGAACACCTTATTGAAAGCAATGGCAACATCCACACTTTAGTGAAGGGCTTAAGCCGTGTCCGTATTCAAAAAATACTTCAGGCCGAGCCTTATTTTGTCGCTTCTGTTTTAGAAGATAAAGAGGCGTTTATTGAAGCTGATGAACAAAAAGCTTTGGCCAAACATGTTACCGAGCAGGTTCAGAAGATATTTAATTTGGGTAAACCAATTGATGTTATGATTCTGATGAAGCTGCTTTCCGGCGTTTCTTATACTGAGCTGGCCAATCAAACCGCTTCAATTTTGGATTTAAAACCGATTGACAAGCAAATGCTTCTGGAAATCTCCTCAATTAATGAAAGGCTGGAGCGCGTAGCCGAAAGGCTTTCTTATGAAATGAAAATTTTAGAATTGGAAAGAGCGATTGCCAGTAAAACCCAAGCCCGCTTTGACAAAGGCATGAAGGAGGCGGTTTTAAGGGAAAGGAAAAGAACGATTGATAAAGAATTGGGGGAGTTGGGGGTGGAAGATGAAGATGGGAAAGAGATTAAGGATCTTAAAGAAAAAGTCATTAAAGCAAAAATGCCCCGCGAGGTTGAGAAAAAGGCTTTAGGTGAACTGGACCGTTTAAGAAAAATGTCTCCTAATAATCCGGAAGCAGGGTACATAAGAACTTATCTTGACTGGCTTATTACCATGCCCTGGTCAGTTGAAAGTCCGGGCGGTGTTAGTTTAAAGAAAGCAAAAGTAGTTTTAAACCAGGATCATTACGGTTTGGAAAAAGTTAAAGAGCGGGTTTTGGAGTATTTGGCGGTGATGCAATTAAAAGAGAAAAACAAAAAGAACGGCGAAAAAGAAGATTCAGATAAAGGCCCGACCATTCTTTGTTTTATCGGTCCTCCGGGGGTGGGAAAAACTTCAATTGGCAAATCAATTGCCAGGGCGCTTGGAAGAAAGTTTGTTAGAATTTCATTAGGGGGAATAAGAGACGAAGCGGAAATCCGCGGTCATAGACGAACCTATGTCGGGGCTCTTCCCGGAAGGATTATTCAGGGGATTAAAAATGTGGGGGTTAAAAATCCGGTTTTTATGCTGGATGAAATTGATAAAATCGGTATGGATTTCCACGGCGACCCATCTTCAGCCTTGCTTGAAGCCTTGGATCCGGAACAAAACAGAGATTTTTCAGATCATTATTTGGAAGTTGCTTTTGATCTTTCCCGGGTTTTTTTCATCACTACCGGTAATGTTTTGGACACCATCCCGCCGGCTTTAAGAGATAGAATGGAGGTAATCCGGTTCAGCGGTTACACCGAACTGGAAAAAGCGAATATTGCGGAAAAATATCTTTGGAAAAAACAGCTTTCGGCCAACGGACTGGGTAAAGAAGACCTGGCTTTGGCCAAAGAGGCCTTGATGGAAATAATCCGGCGTTACACCAGAGAGGCCGGGGTGAGGAATTTGGAAAGAAATCTTGCTTCAGTCTGCCGGAAAATTGCCAGAAAAATTGCCGAGAAAAAAACTTTTGAGAAGACACTTGCTGTTGACCAGGTGAGAAAATTTTTAGGACCGCCAAAATTCCCCACCACGGTTTTAGAGGAAAAAGATGAAGTGGGCATTTCGACTGGTTTGGCTTGGACCGAAGCAGGAGGCGAAATCCTTTTTATTGAGGTTGCTTTAATGCCGGGGAAGGGTGCTTTGCTTTTAACCGGACAGCTGGGAGAAGTAATGAAAGAATCCTGTCAGGCGGCCTTAACCTTTGTTAAAAGTCATTACAAAGAACTGGGATTAAAAGAAAATTTTGCCAAATATCTTGATGTTCATATCCATGTTCCTGAAGGCGCAGTTCCTAAAGACGGACCTTCGGCCGGGATTGCTATGGCAACCGCCCTGGTTTCCGCCTTGACCAAAAAACCTGTTTTCCGCGAAGTGGCGATGACGGGCGAGATAACCTTAAGGGGGCGGGTAATGGAAATAGGTGGAGTAAAAGAAAAAATTCTGGCGGCCAGAAGAGCTGGGATTAAAACTGTTATTTTACCCAAAGACAATAAAAAAGACTTGGAGGAAGTGCCGGCTGAGGCAAAGAAAGCCTTAAAATTCGTTTTTGTGGATAGTTTATTTGATGCTTTTAAAGTATCAATTAAAGCTTAAAATTATCTTTGCCAAACCTTTTATATCTGGTTGACGCCCAAAAAATCTCTTATCTTTTGATAATACTGCCAGAGAAACGGAGGCAAAACTTCCTGCTTGACTTGAATTTCTTTTTGACCTGCTTCCTCTTTTGTTTTTTCCTTTGGCTTTTTTAAATCAAAAAGGAAAGCCTTTCCGTTTTCCTCTGTTAAGACAATTTCATGTTGGTCTGATAACATTTCTTTTATTTTTGCATCTTCAAAAGTGCAGTTTGCCCAACAGGAAAAAATAAAATACCGCCATTTTGGGGATTGAAGTGTATCTTTGATTATTTGATTTTTTGACCAGAGAATTTCAATCGGATGATGTGTTTTATAGCGGAACAGCTCTTCATTAAAATCCCAGGAAGTGCCGATTTCTTCCTTGTCTGAAAGAAAAAGAACAATTTGGTTAATAAATTTATCCTGCCAGAGAGCTTTTTTAACCTGTTGGTCTTTAAAATTAATAATGCTGATTGAAAAAATAGTGTTTAGCAATAAAATAATAATCCCCGGCCAAAATAATTTTTTGTTTTTCAGCATCTTTGTTAGTAGATATGTTGAAGTTAAAATAAAAAACGGGGTTAAATAGTAAAGCCAGTAAGGATGGGCAAAAGCGCCGTTTAGAAATAAAATCACGTTTGCTGAACCAAAAAGAAAAAAGAGGGTAACTGTAGTCTCGCTCTTTTTTTTCTTAAAAAAATAAATTGCCGAGAAAAAACCAAGTGGAGTAAAGTAGATAATTATTCTAATCAGTTGAAGCAGGGAAAATTTAACGGGAAAAAGTGTTTTTCCAAAAAGTTCACTGCCCAGACTTCTTCCCAAAAAGGCGGAAATTAATTCTTTGGGGCCGGAGAGCCAGGAAACATAAATGAAAAACAAAATTAAGGTGATTAAACTCAAAAGCAAATATGCTTGAGGTTTGTAAAGCCGCTTCTGGTTTACAAGATAAAAAAAAGCCAAAAAAAGTATCATCGGCCAGTCAATTAAACTGCCGGCAACCGCCAATAAGCTTAGCCATAAGAACGTTTTTTTGTTAACTTTTTTGCCGGCTGAAAAAGTAAAGATTAAAGTTATTGCCAGAAGCAGCGGTTCAAATTGAATGATTTTTCCGAAAGACAAAAGAAAAGGACAGGTTGAACCCAGAAAAAGCGCCAGCCGGCCGGCAGTGTCTCCCCAGAGATTTTTGGCGATTAACGAAATTAATATAATGGAAACCAAAGTTGAAACAATGGGAAAAAATCTTCCCGGCCACCAACTGTTTGTCTTAAAGATCTTATAGGCAAGTGCGGTTGACAGTTGAAGCAGTGGCGGATGATGCAGATAATACTGAAAGTTGCCGTTTACTTCTTTGTTTATCGGGGCAAACTTGGTTTTTAAAAGTCCGTATTTTAAATAATTTTTTGCCTGAAGGGAATAGGTGGCATTGTTGTTTCCAAAAGGACCGACAAAAGCAAGATCAGCATTATAAATAAAATAAAAAACAAGAGATAAAAAAGAAAAAACAGAAATAATTTTTAAAAGCTTGTTAAACATGTCTGTTAAATTAAAGTTAACATGATTTTAACAAAGTTGAGAAAGAATATCCCACTGTTGGTACTACTGCAGGTACTATCAGATGCCAAGTCTGGCCTCAGTTAAGCCGCAAATTCCTGAAGAACGGTTTTTACTGTTTAATTTTAAGCTTTGACAATGACTATAGGACATGATACAATGCTTTCACTTCTTTGAAATCCTTCCCCAGAAGCATACAGACCTCGGTGAGGTTTGTATATTTTTGGCGAAAATAATTGGTGTAATTAAAATGAAAAAGATTATTTTTCTATTGATTTTTGTCTGTTTTGTAAAGCGGA
>Ga0210057_1010629_pt1 | contig 10374 bp, 8 predicted proteins | sample CryGeyCG2114_010_2_FD_183968 | JGI IMG/M metagenome (GOLD analysis project Ga0210057, IMG submission 183968) | Groundwater microbial communities from aquifer - Crystal Geyser CG10_big_fil_rev_8/21/14_0.10 (SPAdes) (version 2) | ecosystem: Environmental > Aquatic > Deep subsurface > Groundwater ...
ACTACTATCAAAATACATCCAAAAACTAACTGTGTTATAGCCTCCAGCACCCCCATTAATCTGGTTGTTAACAACGCTGGCGTAGTCATTGCTTCCGTCAAATTTTAATGCTTTGCCCAGACCTCTTTCTATAAGGCCGGTGAAAACATTGTTGGTGGTCTCGGTGGTCAATGGGCTAATTTTTCGTCTAATTAAATCATAAGTTTCCACGCCAGTACTATTTGACCAATTTATTTGAGTTTGCGGATACGCCCCCTGACAAACAAGCGGCGGCTGGTCCAAAACAAAATTGCCAGGCGCCTGACAATAAGCCGCCATTAAAGATTGGCTAACGCTATTGCTTCTTTGCCCAACTAAATAGCCAATAGCTGTCACATAATAAGTATAGGTATTATTAGCAGTCACCGTTAAATCCTGCCAGAGCTTGATATTTTTATCATTAATAATTTGGATTGGGTTAATTCCTAAATCCTGACGATAAATTTCGTAACCAGTTGTATTGCTCATATCAGTTGCCCAAGATAAATTAATCGCCGTGTTCAAGCCCTGACAAGTAGCTACCAGAGTCAAAACAGGAGTAGTCGGAAAACAATTGCCAGTGATTAAACTTTGCGCGTCAGAATCAACCGGCGCCAATCCAGAAGGACCAACCGCCGTTATTTTATAACGATATGTGGTATTGGGATTTAAACCCCCTTCTTGCCATAACCGCGTACTAAATTCTGGATCCGCCGCATAAAAAACGGCGCGCAAATCGTTAATTTCACCAACGCCAATTCCACGAGAAACCCGATATTCAAGGGTATTGGTAGTCGCTGTCCACGATAAGTGCGCTACTGACACACCGGCTTGACAGTCATTAGTTAGGGTTAAAATTGATTTCGAAGGCGCTATACAACTAACCGCGACCACAGTTTTAACATTTTCCGAAACTGTTGAAGTGCCCCCTTGGCCAATAGCAGTCACAAAATAAGTATAACTTTGCCCGCTTTGCACTGACGAATCTTCATAAAAAGTATCGCTTATCGTAATTGAAGAGTCCGGCAACCCCGATGCCAACCGCGTTAATGAATAGCTATTAGCATAAGCAGACGCCTGCCAAGTTATAAGAATCGTTGAGCCACCAGCGCCGCAGTAAAGCGATGGATCGTTTAAATTCGGTGCTGGCGTTGGTGTTTGCGGCGCGGAACAATTAACGCTTTGTGTTTGCTCTAAGGATTCCCCGCCGGGCACTGCTTCTATCTTATAAGTTTTAGCGCAAACATTTCCCGGGCAATTGATTTGCGTTAAATGATCAATATAACTATTGTTGGTCGCGCCAATAATTTGTTTTTGAAACCCAAAAACGCCGTCGTCTTTTCGATAAACGCTATATTGACTCGCGTTCTGGGCAATTGTCCATTGCAAGCGCATTTCTGGGCTTAACGAAATGTCGCAAGCCGCTTGGATGTTTAAAAACGGCACACATGAAGGAATGGCCATAATCCCAATGTTAGAAAAATCTGTTTGATTAGCACTTAGGAAAACGGCCTTAACTTTATAACTTAAATTAAGATTTTGCCAATAAGCATCGCTTAGAGAATTGACTAAATTATCTTGCCATTGCGGCTGGCTATTACTAACTAAAAATTCAAAATCACCGCTCCCAGAAACCTGCCGGTAAATTAGATATTGAGTAGCGCCAGGCAAATTATTCCAAGTCAAATCAATTTGCGGACCGCCAGGCGCTACCGACAAACAATTAGCGATAGGCGGATTTAAAACAACCGGACATAAAGGTATTGTGGCGCTAGCAATTGGTGAATCTGCTTGGTGACCATCCTGCCAGATTGCCTTAATCATATACTGATAAACCTGCTCGCCCACTAAATCAGCCGTATCTACAAAAACGGTTTGCGTAGTTTCATCGACCTTAATACCATTACGCCAAATTTCGTAGCGATTAATAACGCCCGAAGCTGGTTGCCAGCTCAAATTCACGCTTGGCCCTTGGCTGTCACAAGCGGTAGTTGGCGCTGAAAGAGCGACCGGGCAATAAGGTTTATTAATAGCAAATACATCAGAAAAATAATCACTGCCACTGACCACTACTTTAATTTTATAAGAGTATGCTTGGTCGCTAACGATTGTATTATCAGTATAACTATTATCATCAATAATCGCCTCGCTATTTAATTGGACAAAATCTGTCTGACCTTCTGGCGAACGCAAAACATAATATTCTGGGCTGGAGCCAACATCCGTACCGACCCACGACAACACCACAAAGGCGCCCGCGCTATTGCAGTTAGCTACGGGCTGATTTAAAACAACGGCCTGCGCTTGGGCAAAATTTGTCGCGCCAAACAACCCCAAACATAAACTCAAAAACAAAATCGCCAAAACATAAAAAATAGTTTGCCGTCGTTTACGGTATAAAACAAGGGGTTGACTCATATTTTATAAATTTTAACCAAAAAAACAATTAATTACATCGTAGGCAAAAGCCTAATTTGACTTGCCGTAAATTCATATGCTTGACTAATATCATCTTTAGCGATTACCTCAATCAAATCGCCGACTTTTAAATCTTTAAAAACTGCTGCTACTTCTTGAATTAATTGCTTTTTGGTTTGCTGATCAGTAATGATGTTTAAGCGGCTAACCTTTGTTTCTGTATTTACTAAAACACGGCGTATTTCTTTTTCCCGCGCGACTTGGCCTGATTCTAGCATACTCGGGATATCGGCTTCCATCATTAAAAAACTGCCACCGTGCTCTTTAATCAATCCCGACAAATTAAATAAAACATCCGGGATACTTGGCTTTATCACTGGTTTTGGTAAACCAGGTGCTTCCTTAGCAGTATTGATTACAGCCGTATTTTTTTGCAAGGTCTCATTTAAACTCCAGATTGATCTAGCAAGCAATATTAAAATGACGGCTAATACCCCCACAACAACTAATGTCACTGCGACTTTTATTTTATCAATTCCATTTTTTTCATTAAGCATATATTTATTTTAGAAGCTTTTGAAAAACCCAAAAGACATCTATATTAATTACAAAATTATTTTTTAATTTAATAAGCTCATCATCTACGTAATACAATTACATTTTACCATAAATTGCATCTAATGCCTCAATAAATTTTCCACAGCCAAAACATAAATTTTAATAACTAAAAACACCTCTGAAATAGGTGTTTTTAGTTTAGCTGGATTTTCGATTAGCCCAGAAACGACAATCTACAATTTACTGGACGACCTCAATTTGAGTATATTTTACCCCAAACTGGATTGCTTCGCCGCGGCTTGGAAACCAGATATCTACTTTGTGGCTATTTTTTAAAGCCATGCGATCCTCTACGACAAACACTTTGCCCGGGAACAACAAAGGGAAAGTAATTTTCGTGCCAAAAGGTAAAAAGTTAGTTGCCACAATACCATCACGCACCATGGTACCCTTTGCGGTGATAAAAGGCGACGCGTCACACTGATCAACGGTGCTAGAATAAGCAGTAACGATTGCCCATCGCTGACCAACAACCTTGCCAGCCACAAGCGTAGTCCCTATCTTTTTAGGTAAGCCCATACTAGCAGCCAAACGATAGACAGGCGATTCAGTAGTAGCCATAGCTACTAACGCGCAGTCCTGACTAATGGGCAAGGCATTTGACTCACTAAAGTCCGCCTCGTTCAGCGCGGGGTCAATATATATATCAGCGCCACCCAAAAAAGCCAACACGGTTTGAGGCATCAGAATTTGACTCAGCACGCCAATTAAAACGACCATGGACAACCCATATTTAATTTTTGCGATTAGAGTTAAATTGTTAGTATTCATATTTTTTATCTGGCTCTAATTTTTTAAGATTAGAGTCAAATAAAAAATGACCTCTTTCAGGTCACCGCTATCTTAGCATAGTTTACCAAAAAAGTCAAGGATTTTAGCTATTTTTTGCCGTTGAGAAAAAAAGATAGAAGCCAAAACGCTAAGTTTTTACCTGTAAAAACGCCCAAGCCACCCTAACAAATAGCATTTTCTTAACATTTTTACCCATTTAATGCCAGTTTTGCCATTTTTTGCGTGATTTCTGGAGCGGGAGACGGGATTCGAACCCGCGATCTTCTGCTTGGCAAGCAGACGCTCTACCAGCTGAGCTACCCCCGCACGCATATCAAAAATCAAATATCAAACAACAAGCCGCAAAACAAACATGGTGCCGAGGATCAGAATCGAACTGATATGGTCGGTTTTTCAGACCGATGCCTTGACCACCTTGGCTACCTCGGCGTCGTCAGTTAGTTTTGTTTTCTACAAACTATTAACTAAAAAGCCAACTGATGTGGACGCGCCCTGACTTGAACAGGGGACCTCTACGATGTCAACGTAGCGCTCTAACCAGCTGAGCTACGCGTCCCAAAGCCACAACAGCCAGTGGGCAGCATAGGGATCGAACCTATGGCCTTTTGCGTGTAAAGCAAACGCTCTAACCAGCTGAGCTAGCTGCCCCCCCTCACTTGAAAAAAATTAAAGAATTATAGATTCTCTTTTTAAGATGAGTATAAGAACCTGAAAATCTTTTCAGCATTCTTTCACGATTCATGGCATCCCCCTAAGAATAATACGCTTCGTAGCATACCAATATAGCTGGTAAACGATGACTTGTTGATCCCACCAAACCATTATTATCCTCTGCAAGTCTACGCCTTAGATCATTTGTATAACCAATAAAAGGCTCTTATCTTTCTGACTTAACGGAACATAGACATAAAACATATTCTTTTCAAGTGAGGGGTGCCCGGAGCGGGACTTGAACCCGCACGCCCCAAAAGGGCACAGCTCCTCAAGCTGCCGCGTTTACCGATTACGCCACCCGGGCCCTTAGTCATTGATTATTTCTCGCTATCCTGCGTTTCTTCAGCCACTGACTGCGCCTCCGACGCCTTCTGAATCCCCCCAAGAACAATCTTCTCCTTAAGGCGCATTTTGCGGCCAGCTCGTTTCCTCAAATAATACAACTTAGCTCGCCGCACCTTGGAGCGTCGAACGATTTCGATTTTCTCTATAAACGGTGAATGCAGAGGATAAACCCGCTCTACACCAAACCCACCGGCTTCACGACGCACGGTAATGGTGGCCCCCGGCTCTGAACCATGTTTACGGGCGATCACTAACCCCTCAAAGGCCTGGAGGCGTTCTTTTTTACCTTCACGAACTTTTTGATAAACCCTAATCAGACATCCTGGCTGAACATCGGGGTATTTCCCCCTGCTACTCTGAATTTGTTTTTTTAACGCTGTTTTAGCAACAGCCGGTTTCTGAGTTATTTGGTTTGTTTTTTGATTTTTTGTAGCCATAGAATAATAATAACAGAAAACGAAAAAAAGTCAAAAGAAAAAAGCTAAAAGCTAAAGCGCGAAAGCCAAGTGTCAAAACCACAACGCAAATGCTAAAAATTACTAATTTTATGTTTTTTATAGCTTTATCTTTTACGTTCTAGTTTTGCGGTTTTAGATTTTCGCTTTGTCTTAAAAAACAATCAAGATCATCGGGCAATCCAGCTTCAAAAGACATAGCTTCACCATCTGGCAACTGCAATTGTAAATAATATGAATGGAGAAACTGACGCGTTAATCCTAACAACTCTTTTTGTCGTTTAAATTTATATAACGGATCACCAGCCACGGGATGACCAATTGATTTTAAGTGAACTCTAATTTGATGAGTACGACCAGTTTCAATCGCCACATCCAAAAGAGTAAAAATTTCTAATTTTTTTTGCCCCACACCAATAACCTCGTCTTTTTCTATCAATATAAATTTTCCATCATTTAAAAGAGCATAATACCGCAAAACATTGTATCTAGTGCGGGCTTTTTTACCGCTTAGTATATCTACGACATTCTTTTTACGCCAATCTTTATGCGACCTGCCCATAGAACTACTAATTACGCCTTCTGCGTCTTTTATCTGACCATAAACTAAAGCTAAATATTTCTTTACGACCTTTCTATTCTTAAACTGCGACTTAAACCAATTATAGGCGACATCGTTTTTGGCCACAATCATTAATCCAGAAGTGTCCTTATCCAACCGATGAACAATCCCCGATCTTAAAACGTTTCCACCAACACCTTCAATGTTTGGATATTTTACCATCAACCAACCCACTAAAGTATTTTTCTCATTTTTGCCAGTTGGATGAACCAAAATTCCTGCTGGCTTATTAACAACTACCATATCATCATTTTCATAAATAATTTTAGGATTATTTGCCATTTGTTTTTTTTAAAAAGCAAGTAAAATCTGTGCAGTATTTTTGAATTGGTAAAAGAAACTTTTTTCAAAATACTTATTAACTAAAGGAAAAAATATGAAATACATTATCTATGCTCGTAAAAGCACCGAAGAAGATGACAGACAAGTTTTAAGTATTGAAGCTCAACTCGTTGAGTTAAAAGAATTTACCGTCAAAGAAAAACTGGAAATTGTCGCTTCCTTTCAGAAAGCAAAAACTGCCAAAGAACCCGGACGAATGAAATTCGCATAAATGTTGTCAATTCTCGAATCCGGGAAAGCGGACGGAATAATTTCTTGGCATCCAGATCTGAAAAACATCGGCTCGAACCACATTTTGCGAAACCGTGAATTCGTTTTTACCCCCAAAATTGAATACGAATTAATCGCCGAGCGAAGCGAGACGAACCAACGAAATTTGACTTTTCCTTACTGGTGCCGCTGGTCGGAGTCGAACCGACATGAGATTGCTCTCACAGCATTTTGAGTGCTGCGCGTCTGCCAGTTTCGCCACAGCGGCAAAAACATAATTTTCAATTTCTAATTTCTAAACACCGCCCAATTAAAGCATAAAACGACTATAAAATACAATAAAATTGGATCTACTCATCGCTTTTTGCTAATTCGTTTGCCCTTTTAAACGAACATTCTTTTTTGGAACACTTAATAGTTTTGCCTGCCTCGATTAACATTTCGCCACATTGGGGGCATTTTTCGCCTGTCGGCTTATTCCACAAAGCATAATCGCATTCGGGCCACTTATCACACGCGAAAAAAACCTTGCCCTTGCGCGATCTTTTACCAATAATTTCGCCTACGCCACATTTAGGACATTTAACACCGGTTTTATTATCTTTTTGAGTTAAGGCTTCTGTGAAACGACATTCTGGGAATCCAGAACAAGCATAAAATTTGCCAAAACGGCCCAGGCGGATTATCACGGGCTTACCACATTGCGGGCATTTACGATCCGTTTCTTCTATGGTCGGCTGTTTTTTAACTACCAGATACTTTTCTTTAAGCTCCAGAGCAAAAGGATCATAAAACTCCCGAATTACTGGCACCCATTGTTTCTTGCCGTCAGCAATCTCATCCAAATCGCCCTCCATTTTGGCAGTAAAATTTAAATCAACAATTTTAGGAAAATTTTCAACTAAAATATCACTAACCATAAAGCCGATTTCCGTTGGTATAAACTTACGCTGTTCATTTTTTGCCACATAACCTCGATCTTGAATTACGGAAATAATTGGCGCGTAGGTTGATGGCCGACCGATACCATATTCTTCTAATGCCTTAACTAAAGTGGCTTCTGAATAACGCGCTGGTGGTTGTGTAAAATGTTGCGAATGATCTATCCTGACTAATTCTAAAATCTCTTTATCGCTTAATTCAGGTAAGATATTTTCTTTGGCCCGCAGTGGATAAAGTTTTAAAAATCCGTCAAATTTAATGGCAGAACCATTCGCCCGAAATAAATAATTATTGGCGCTAATATCTATTTTAGTAGCGTCAAAAATCGCCTGCGCCATTTGCGAAGCTAAAGCACGCCGCCAGATTAGATCGTAAAGCTGATATTGTTGCTTATTTAAATATGATTTTATCGTTTCTGGAGATCGACCGGCTGAAGTTGGCCTAACGGCCTCGTGAGCTTCTTGAGCCAATTTAGATTTAGTCTTATACTGATGCTCTTGGTGATAATTTTTACCAAATTCTCCAATAATTAATTCAGCGGTTGCGGACAAAAACTCTCCTGATAAATTGACCGAGTCGGTACGCATATAGGTAATTAAGCCAACGGCTTTTTGCCCCAAAGACACGCCTTCGTAAAGTTGCTGGGCTAATCTCATGGTTTGTCTCGCTGAAAAACCCAAACGATTAGCAGCCTCTTGCTGTAAAGTACTCGTAGTAAACGGTGCCAACGGCGAACGCCTAACTTCTTTTTTTTCAATAGCCGCTACTTGATATCCCGCCCTTTGTAAATCTTTAACCATCTGATCAGCTTCAACCTGATTCTTAATACCCAATTTATCAATTAACTGATTATCTTTTTTGATTAGTCGCGCCTCAAATGATTCGTTTTTTAGCTTGCGAAGCAACGCGACGATCTCCCAATATTCATCTGGCTTAAATACTGTAATTTCTCGTTCACGCTCCACAATTAAACGCACAGCTACGGACTGCACTCGACCAGCTGACAACCCCTTGGCAATCTTTTTCCACAAAAATGGCGATAGCTTATAGCCCACCAAGCGATCTAAAACCCGTCTTGCTTGTTGGGCATCAACTAAATTTAAATCTAAATCTCGCGGCTTATTCAAGGCTGCTTCAATTGCTCTTTCGGTAATTTCATGAAACACAATCCGCGAATACGGTTTTTTGGTTTTTGTTTTAACTATTTTTTTAACCGCGCCTGCCACCTGAAATTTACCTAATCTTAGGACCTGCAACAAATGCCAGGCGATAGCTTCGCCTTCACGATCTTCATCAGTGGCCAAAATAACTTCATCGGATTTTTCTGCCACCGCTTGCAACTCCTTAACACGCGCCAAAACTTTTTTAGGAATCACATATTGAGGCTCAAAATTATGGTCCACATCAACCCCCAATTTAGTCCGCGGTAAATCCCGCACGTGGCCAAAAGAAGATTCAACCTTAAAGCCGCCCCTTAAAAATTGGGATATTGTTTTTGCTTTAGTTGGCGATTCGACAATAACGAGTTTCATTTTGTAAAACGGTTTTTAAGGTTTATCGGTTAACGAGTTGCCGAGTTGCGAGTTATAGATACAAACGCGTTAACTCGCTAACCCGTTAACCCGAAAATTTTTTAACTTTTATTTATAAATAACATAATTCATCCCCCCTAAATCCTTAACCTTGCCTTTCATTTCCATCAAGACCAAACAACTAGATAAGACAGGCGTGTCTAATTTAGTCAATTTGGCTAATTTGTCAATATGTAATGGCTGGTGGCTCAAAAATTCCAATACTCGCGCTTCTTCTTTTGTATCCGCTAAAACACACCGCGCCTGCGATTTTTCAGCTACCACGCCAAGTTGCAATTCATCTAAAATATCTTGGGCGCTCGTTACTAACTTGGCGCCCATTTTAATTAAATTATTAGGGCCTTGGGAATTTTGATCAAAGATAGAACCCGGCACGGCAAACACATCACGATTTTGAGCTAAAGCGTGCTGGACAGTCAAAAGGGCCCCGCTTTTTTCTGGCGCTTCAATCACCAAAACCCCCAAACACATACCAGCCACAATGCGGTTTCGTGCTGGAAAATGCTGAGGCAAACCGGCAACACCAATTGGATATTCACTCATTACTGCTCCGTGTCGGCTAATTTCCTTAACTAAACGTAAATTTTCTCGCGGATAAATACTTTTTTCGTCTAGCCCCGAACCAATCACTGCTAGTGTGCGTCCATTAGCTTCTAAGGCACTCTTGTGCGCCAAAGTGTCAATACCCTTAGCCATGCCAGAAATAATCGTCAGCCCGGCTCGTGCTAAATCATACGCCAAGCGCGGTGTAACTTGTTTACCATAATATGATAACCGACGTGTGCCCACCACCGCGATAGATAGATCATCAGCTGGACTTAGTTTGCCATAATAATACAAAATTCCCGGCGGATCATAAATTTCTTTTAATCGTTTTGGATAAATCTCATCATTAATTGTTAAAATATTCAATCCTAATTTTTGCACTCGCTCCATTTCCGCGTCCGGATTAATGCCTGCGGATTGTTGAATAATTTTTTCCATCACAGGCGGCTTAATACCCAATGCCCGCAATGACTCAGTATTCCGCGCTCCTGCTATGCCCGCCCAGGCACTTTCCATACTACCAAAACCCGCCAGCAACTTTTTAAATGTCCTAGCGCCTACCTCCTGAATTTGATTAAACGCGTTAAAATATTTCGCTTCTTCTGACGCCATAAAATTTCATGTCATCCCCGTTCTACGCTGTCATCCCCGCGAAAGCGGGAATCTATACGATAATTAGTCGACCGAACGTGGATTCCCGCTTTCGCGGGAATGACAAATTATTTATTATACCCCAAATCCCAAAAACAACCAAAAAACT
>Ga0210057_1010634_pt1 | contig 10369 bp, 14 predicted proteins | sample CryGeyCG2114_010_2_FD_183968 | JGI IMG/M metagenome (GOLD analysis project Ga0210057, IMG submission 183968) | Groundwater microbial communities from aquifer - Crystal Geyser CG10_big_fil_rev_8/21/14_0.10 (SPAdes) (version 2) | ecosystem: Environmental > Aquatic > Deep subsurface > Groundwater ...
CCATAGGAGTCTCAAATTTGATGAATTAGAGACTCCTCAACAAGCTTTCATTCGAAAAATGAAAGCGGAGAATTAATAAAATGAAACGAAATAATCTATCGAAGGGAAATTATTTTAGGATAACACAAATTTCTTTTTTTGTCAACCATTTATATTCTTGATGTTCATGTGTTAACATAATCTTCCCAAAAAAAGATTTAACTGAATAAATAGTGAATCGGTGAGGAATTCCTTTAATTTCCATTGTGTATTGTCCAACAACATTGTCTGGAACAATATCAAGATTTGTTTCTTCTTTCACTTCTCGTATAATTCCATCTATTGGTTTTTCATTTGGTTCTAACTTTCCTCTAGGAAAATCCCAATGGTCAGGAAAAAACTTTGCCGTTTTTGAACGAAGAAGTGTGAGATATTTGTCTCTATTCATAATAACCGCTTTTTGTACATCAATCATAAAATGAACCAGAATTGGTTTGATATATAATTTTCTTACCAATTGGTTGTGCTGAAAGTACTTAAATAAGCGCACCTCCGAAAAATAAAAAACGCGGGTGGTTTTGATGAGCGAAATATTAGATAATGTGTCTGCAACGTCTGATGAACATGAATTTTATAATCCTCTTCCTGAAGGATATCAGATTGGTAAAACAAAGTATGTTATTGTGTATGGGACAGTTATGTCTGGGTTAGGAAAAGGAATTTTTGCTTCTTCTCTCGCAAAATTGTTACAGTTACGTGGCATGAAAGTAGCATCCATAAAGGTGGAGGGATACCTTAATGTCGATTCTGGTACATTAAACCCTTTTCGTCATGGCGAAGTGTTCGTGCTTGATGACGGAACAGAGACTGACATGGACCTTGGAACGTACGAACGGTTTCTTGGATTGAATCTTACAAGAGATAACTTTATCACGAATGGCCAGATATTCACATCTATTCTTACGCGGGAAAGGAGAGGAGGGTACCTAGGAAGAGACGTCCAGTTTATCCCTCACGTTACAGGAGAAGTAAAATTACGATTACGAAATTTGGCGGTACGTACACAAGCCGACATTATTTTTGTTGAGATTGGTGGTACGGTAGGAGATTTAGAAAATAGTCATTACATTGAAGCAATGCGTGAATTACAGTACGAGGAAGGAAAAGAAAATGTGTGTCATGTTGCGTTAACGTACGTTCTTAACCCTAGTTTTTTAGGTGAACAAAAAAGTAAAGCCGCACAGTTAGGATTACGTTCATTAATGGCATCAGGAATTCAGCCAGATATCGTTGCATGTCGGTGTGAATATCCCGTTGTTGAAAAAGTTCGTGAAAAGATTAGTGTTGCGGCAAACGTTCCTTTAAGCAGGGTCATTAGTACACACGATGTGGAGAGTATTTATTTAATTCCTAGCCTACTAGAAAAATCTCGCATTGACGATCAGACCATAGATTTGTTAGGTTTACGTTCTAAAGTGAAGAACGATTATGACGGTCGTGAAAAATGGGAAGAGTATGTTCGCAAAATCATGAGTTTGAATACAAAAGTTACTATCGGTGTAACTGGAAAATACACCTCATTACGAGATTCCTACGCATCAATCATTAAAGCACTTGAACATGCAGGCACACATTGCGGCGTCCATGTTACTATAAAATGGATTGATACAACAGACTTAACTGAAGAATCTGTGAAAGATGCATTACACGATGTTAAAGGGATTATTGTTCCAGGTGCGTTTGGAAGCAGGGGTGCGGAAGGAAAAATTAACTGTATCAAATATGCACGGGAGAACAATCTTCCCTATTTGGGATTATGTTACGGTTTTCAAATGGCAGTTATCGAATTTGCAAGAAATGTGTGTGGCTTATCATTTGCTAATACAACTGAAATTGTTAAAGATTGTTCACAACCGGTAATTGATTTATTGCCAGAACAGCAACGCATAGAAGAACTTGGTGGCAATATGCGACTTGGTGGTCATGACGTTGAAATCAAACCTGGAACAAAAGCACATGAACTCTACGGTTCGGCAATGGTTCGTGAAAGGTTTAGACATCGATGGGAATGTAACCCACGATATATTACACAATTGGAAGAAAAAGGGTTAGTCTTTAGTGGGAAAGCTCCTGGTCGTGAAATCATGCAAATTTTAGAACTTCCTTCAAAGAAATTCTTTGTAGGAACACAATTTCATCCAGAATATTGTTCAAAACCACTCACACCACATTCGTTATATGTCGGGTTTTTGAAAGCGGTGCTAGAGAATTAAAGTAGTTCCACATTAGCAAGAGTAGTTTCGTAAAAGCTTTCTAAAACTGTACTCACGGGTAAATCTGAATTGTATTTTTCAACATTCGCTTTTCTTACTTTTCTCATCCTATCATGAAACATTTGTACTTCTATATCTTTTCCGTTAGTGTCTTTCCAACTACTAATTCCTATTGTTCATTCTATTATTTAGGTAAGAACTCTTTGAGAAACATCTCTTATTATTGGGTTCCACAATGTCCACGTTCTTTCCCGTAACTTTATTCTTGCGTTAACCGCTCAACGAAGTGTATCTTTCGGATCAACATTTACTTCTCTAATTTGATTGTCTCCATGAAAAATACCGTTGACTAGAGTATTTCCTCTTCCTAAAATAACATATCCATTATAAATAACCAGTCTATCTTGGGGCATGTATACTCTCACATTAGCAAATACACCATTTTCAAATAATTTAGGTAATGAACCTCTTCCACCTGCTGTATAGCTTATGTCTATTGCTACCCCCGTAATACCAAATCCATGACGACTAATCCCTTTGCTTTCGTCAGGAACCATAATTGGTTTAGTTCGCGGTTCAACAATACTTTGATATATGCCCTTATCCATTACTACTCTTAAACCTTCACAAAGACGGGCTCCAACTTGGTGAGAATATTCTGCCGGCGATTTCATACATTTTCTCGGCCCCAGATCAGTATATAAAGCTTGCAAAAACTACTTTAAAGTAACACAATAAAGTACGGCATTATACCAACACAATCTTTATATAGAAATCCCGAATTTTGTGTATCAGCATGAGTTTTAAAACGATCTATGAAAAGAAGTACAAATTTTTACTCATAATTCCATTTATTCTTATTGTCCTTGCTATTATACAGATAGGCGTCCAGACAGCAGTTACGGGAGATTTTGTCAACAAAGGAATAAGTTTGAAAGGCGGTTCTACGATTACCGTTGAATACGATTCGTCAATAAGTGTTCAAACAATAGAATCAATGTTGAATGAAAAATTTCCATTAGCAGAAGTTTCCATACGTGTGTTAAGTTCTGCAGGGAAAACAACCGCGATTGCAATAGATTCTGATGCCCAGGATAATGATGAAATTGACGTGCTAGTTAAAGTTGTAAAAAGTGAACTTAACATTAAAGACGATCAATATAGTGTTGAAGTTATGGGTTCATCATTAGGAACAAGTTTTTTCAAACAAACTGTCTTTGCACTCTTAATAGCATTCGTATTAATGGGGATTGTTGTCTTTATTTATTTTAGAACACTTGCGCCAAGTTTGGCCGTTATCTTAGCGGCGTTCTCCGATATTGTTGTCACGCTTGCAATATTTAATCTTACAGGAATGAAACTTAGCACGGCTGGTATTGCAGCGTTCCTTATGCTTATTGGATATTCTGTTGACACAGACATTCTGTTAAGTACTCGCGTACTGAAACGAAAAGATGGAACTGTTATGGAACGCATATACGGCGCGATGAAAACTGGCCTTACAATGAGTTCAACAACGATCTCTGCAGTATTAGTTGCGCTTCTTTTTGTTCAAAGTGAAGTTGTGAAACAAATCATGTTGATTTTGTTCATTGGGTTACTTGTCGATTTAATAATGACTTGGATACAAAATGTCGGTGTATTGCGTATATATCTTGAGCGGAAAAAATGAAACAAAAATTAAAAGGAATATTCACCAACTGGAAAGTCATCCTCCTTTTGATATTTCTTATAATGTCGTTCATTACGATCAAGCCACAACTTTTTGGCGTTGATGGTGTAACGATACGAAACGTTCTTCCAAACTCATCTGCAATGGACGCCGGTATTGAAAATCCATCATCAAATTTACATCCATTATCGCGAGAACGAATATTATCAATAAATAATAAGCCAGTATCTTCAATCGAAGAGTATTATGCATCTCTTGCAAGCTTGCTCGACAATCAAACTGTGCGTCTTGAAACAAGTGAAGGATTTTATAGTATTCAAACGCGAACCGGGACAGACGGGATTGTTGATTTTGGTATAAAAGTATCTGAAGCACCAACATCGAACCTTCAGAAAGGACTCGACCTGGAAGGTGGAACGCGTGTTCTTCTTAAACCATCTGAAGCAGTTTCTGATGATGATCTTGAAATCACTATTAATAACCTTAAAGAACGGTTGAACGTGTACGGTCTTGGTGACATCATTGTTCGTGCAGCGTCTGATTTATCTGGGGACAATTTTATTCTAATAGAAATTGCCGGCGTAACAGAACAGGAAGTAAAGGACTTACTTGCAAGGCAGGGAAAATTTGAAGCGATGATCGGGAATGACACCGTCTTCTTCGGCGGAAAAAAAGATATCACGTACGTTTGTCGCAGTGCTGACTGTTCGGGTATAGATCCTCGTGTTGGCTGTTCGCCCTCTGGAGATGGATACGGGTGTAGATTTTTCTTCTCGATAACATTAAGCTCCGAAGCCGCAGAAAGACAAGCTGAACTAACCACACCATTAACAATTCTTTCTGAAGATGGTGGCAATTATCTTAGTGATGATTTAGTATTATTTTTAGACGATGTAGAAGTTGATAGGTTGCGTATAGGTTCTGAGTTAAAAGGGCGTGCAACAACAAACATTCAAATTTCTGGTTCTGGTGCAGGAATCACACAACAAGAAGCAGTAACAAACACGTTACAAAACATGAAGCGGCTACAGACAATCCTTATTACGGGAAGTCTTCCAGTAAAGTTAGATATTGTTAAGATGGACACTATTTCTCCCTCTTTAGGAAAAGAATTTTTGAACAATATTTTATTTGTTGGTTTGCTAGTCATCATTGCAGTTGTTACGGTTGTACTTATTCGATACAAGAATCTTAAAGTGGTCCTTCCGATGGTATTGACGTTACTCTCTGAATTCGTATTGATACTTGGTTTTGCATCACTTGTACGGTGGAACTTAGATCTAGCAGCAATTGCAGGTATCATTGTTGTTGCGGGAACTGGTGTTGACCATTTGATTGTTATAACTGACGAAACACTTCGTGGAGAAGAAATATCTGACTGGAAAAAACGTATCAAGAACGCAATGTTTATTGTTATGGGCGCTTACTTTACGACACTTGCCGGCATGTTACCTTTATTATGGGCTGGTGCAGGGTTATTGAAAGGGTTTGCCCTTACAACGATTGCAGGTATTTCATTCGGCGTATTAATTGCACGGCCAGCATACGCTGCCATAATTGAAAAATTGTTAAAAGATTAAGTTATGTGGAAGTAAATATCTACTTCTTTTCAATTCAGTTCCATCACATTTAAATACATTTATTTTTTACGTTTGTATGTGAATTATATGTACACAACACAAAAAGCAATTATATTAACAATACTGTGTACAATCTTTACATCACTAGGACAAATATTATGGAAGTATGGCGTTCTCAAAGCAGATTTTTCACATATCATTACAATTTTTAACATTCCATTTATGTTAGGATTCGTTTCCTATGGGTTGGGTGCAGTATTCCTTCTCGTCGCGTTTAAAGAGGGTGAGTTAAGTGTTCTTTATCCCATTGTTGCGACAAGTTATGTGTGGGTTAGTATAATTTCTCCACTCCTTTTCCCAACTGATTTTATGAACATTACAAAATGGATGGGGGTATTTATAATTCTTGTTTCGGTAAGTCTGCTCGGTATGGGCAATTCTCATAAGACGGTGGTCCATCATGGTTGATATGGTTGCAATTATCCTTGTTTTGTTTGGTTCGGTCATTGGTGCATTTGGTGCACTTGAACTTAAACGAGGTGTTGACAAGTTCCATTTCTTTAGATTATGGAAAAGTGTTTCATTTTGGAGCGGCATCGTATTATATGGCATATCGGTATTCTTTTATGTTTTTGCTCTTAAGAGAGAAGAATTAAGTTTGGTATACCCCCTAGTATCAACAACATACATTTGGATAACACTCCTTTCCGTGAAGTTTCTAGGCGAAAAGATAAACAAATGGAAATTAGTCAGCCTTATAGGAATAATCTGCGGCGTTGTATTGATAGGTTTAGGAAGCTAAGAAAATCTACCCAACAATCTTATTTTTAATATGGAAAATTATCGTAGGAAGAATAAACGCAACAGCAAATACAATTGCAATACTGTACGGATTATGAGGTATGTTCTGAATTTCCACACTTTCAATGAATTTGTTTGATACTAACACGACAACAATCATGTTTGCGAGAGCAATTATGGGAACAATAATTCCCGCGAGGACGTGATGTTTTGTTTCAAGATGGCCAATATCTGTTACAAGGAAATTGTATAAAAAACCTACAACGCCGGCCAACAGGATGACAATACTGTATAACGTAATTTTGTTAAATACTACCAAGAATGGAACTAACACAAAAGATACAACAAAGTTTGCGAAAATAATAACGATAAGTGCACTCCAAAATACGAGTGTGGATAAGAATATATCATGACGTGTCGACCGTTCTAATACTTCTTCTGCCCAAGTAATTTCGCGTGTGTCCCACCCTTTCTCTTTCAACTCTTTTTTGCGTTTTATTTTCATTGTGTTTGTTCTTCTAAACAAAGGTATTCAGCAACTTTTCTGAATTCCTTTGCTGATCGTGATCGTGGGTAAATGTAATGAAGTGGTGTGTGCCGATACACAGACTTGTGAATTTTTCTATCACGTCGAACATTTGCAAGAATTGGATAATGAAGGATCTCTTTTACTTCTTCTTCTGTAAGTTCGTGTTTTCCCTTATGTGTCATGTTTAAAATAACCCCTGCAATAACATTATCATTTGCTCGTGCTGCTCGTATGGTCTTCAATGCGTCCATGATAGAACTTAAGTTTGGATTTGTCACGATAATTGATTCATCGCTATGTTTTAATATTTGATTAATGTCATATCCAAGACCACTCGGCGAATCAATGAGAACAAAATCTACTGTTTCATTAAGATGGTCAAATATTTCATGTAAGTTTTGTGTATTTGTCTTTTGAAACTCGCTGTATGAAGGAGATGCAGGGATAATAGAAATACCACTTTCATGAAGATATGTAACTTCTTTAAGATCTTTCTCCTTTCGAAGAAATTTGTTTAATGTTCCTTTTGGGTCCATTAAACCAAGTTGAATAGAAACGTTCGGTGTTGCAAGGTTTGCATCAACAACAACAACATTTTTTCCTTTCTGTACAATAGCATGCGCGATGTTAATTACACTCGTTGTCTTTCCAACACCACCCTTGCCCGACACAACCGCAATAAATTTTGTCATTATCTTTCTCCTCTTTTACTCTACCAAAATTGAATATGATATTTAACCTTTTTGCTCAAAGAAGCTATACTTCATCATTTTCTTCAAGTTTTCCTATAAGCGTTTCCCATGCATATGTAAAGAATTGGTGCATAAACTTTTCACAATTCATAAGGTTATCAATAGTCATTTCTGCAGTAGAGTTTTCTAACTCTACAACCAGTGTTACGTGGCGCCGAAACTCTTCTCGCCGTCCATGTGTAGAATTGAGGATGTTCTTCAGGAAAGTATAAAATGTAATGTTTCTGTGAAGTTCCTTATCGTCAGGGTACAATTTAGCAACGTGAGTTGCCCGTAACGCCGGACTCTTTGGCAAACTTTCAATCTTTCCTTCTCTTCGTGCTTTTTCAAGAAACGCTTCAATAATCAAATCAAAATTGTTTACCATACGTTGAATTGCATTAACGATAACGTCTACTGTACGCGTATACTTTAAACTAACATAGATTATGTGTTCTAACCGTTTGAGTTCTTCCCGCGCTTCTAATAAATAGTCTTCCATACCACTCCCAACAAGTAGATAAAGGAATGTCCTCTCCTTTTTATGCTTTTCTATTAATAATGGCATGCATAATGTCAATGAATTGTTTAGTCATGGAGCAATATTCTTTGATGTCTCGTATAGACACGGATTGTATTCGATAATTTCTATCACACATAACAAATTTGTTTCCTCGCTGGAACTCCATGGGACTTTTTTTGTGAAGATCAAGCATTTCTTTAATGTTTTGAATAAGGGCGACATATTCCAATGGAATCTTGTAACGTTGTACTGGTTTATACCTAAACATGTTAAACTTACTTTGAAAGTTATCACTATATGCTGGAACAAGTTTACGTTGCCGTTCAAATTGTAAGATAGCGTCCATGCCGGCTTCAAAAGAAAGGAAAATGTTTGTCAAGATGCCTGGGAGCAATTTTGGATCGTTAATAAGGGGATATGTTACATTCAAGAGATGGAACGCCGCGTCGTATTGAAACATGGCTTTACTTAAAGAATCTTCATAATCTTCTGGCATACGAGAAGTAAGTTTCTGAATTATTTAAAATTTCGCTTGGTTTACGCTAATTTCTTTATTTCTGCAAATTTATGATTGCTTCTGCCAAATCACCGTTATGCTCTTCAATGGCTTTTTGTGCAGTTTCCTTGCTTACATGAGCTTGTTCCATCACTGTTTTAATATCATCTTCAGAAATGTCTGGTGTTGTTAGTAATGCTCGTTCTTCAATAATGCCTGAAATCTGAAACGTTTCCTGTCCCATCATGTTTACTTTTGCAACGGACGGATTCGTGATAATTATCTCTTTTTTATCAGTTTTAATAATAACTTCAGTCGCGGGAATGTCTTGTTGCTGGATTCCCATCTGCTTCATCATTTGTTGTACTTTTCTAGGATTCATTCCGGGAAACATACTAAAAAACACCTCGTATTTTTGGCACACTTAAAAATTGCATTACAATTTTTGGTGCACCGAAAACTTTGTTTTCCCGTGTGCCCAAAATTTTTAATTTTGTTTGCATTTTATTATATCAACGGACTCCATACGTGAAGTATAATAATTATCACCATGATGATAACACAGAAAACAATAACTGCTCCTGGTGAAAATTCTACTCGTGACTTAAATTCGTCAAAGTATCGTGTTAATCCTCCCTGACCGGAAGGCATACGAATCTTGTTATCTTTTGCCATTTTTGTGTGTTTAACTGGTGTACGTTTATATAGTTTTTGGAAAAGTCTTTCTAATGTTAATCCTACATAGCTTACTATAATTTATTTTCTAGTAAATTTTAAAAGTAAACAATATATCCTTTCAATTAAACTATACATGATATCCATAAAGACACCAAAAAGATTTGCAGAAGCAGTAGTTTTAGATTTATTAGCATTTCCTGGAATTTTTATGTCAAAAAAACAAAATGCTCTCTGGCATCTTAAACACGTTTGTCCCCGATGCAGCTCGTGGAGGAAAAAGTTTCGTGATCCCCAATACCAAGAGAGAGATTACTGCATCTGGAACATTGTTTGGAAACAAAAACGATATACTTTTTCAAAGACAATGGGCTTTCTAAATTGGGTGCGATATTATTGTGGTATGCCAACAAACCTTTCTCGTTACGAAAAAGAATTCAAATCACACAAGTAAACTTCAATGATGTTTGTGTGCAAAAATGGTATTCTTCACGTTTATTTAAATTTTGTAAAAGAAAATTAAGTTTAAAAATCAGCTTGCTTTTTGATCTAACGTTTTATTAAAAAAGTGGGTAGAGTGACATAAGCCGCCTTTTGTTGAACCCAAATTGTTCATGAATGAACAACGATAGTTCATATTGGCATTCTACTATGCGTCATACTGACTTGCACCAATCGGGATTCGTCGTTTCATCGTTCCCTGCAGAGACGTCAAATGGTTAACTTTCTGTTTTCGCAAACAAATTCGCCAAAAATGAAGAGTTTAACTTCATGTTTTGCATTATCATTCCATTCTACAGGACGTGCCGTTTCTGAGCCAGAGCCATGAATTTCTCCATCTCTCTTCCGAGAGCGATCTTTTGTGGTGGGCGGACTTTCCTGAGTCAAAAAAGACCCTGCGCCAACTGCCACTACTACCTATAGTCTTTGACAAGTAGTTACTTTATAAATGTTGTTGTGGTTTCTTTGTTTATCCTTTAACGGGCAGTGTAAAGTTATGAGCAATAGACATTTGGCATTAGCCAAAATCTCGCTTTGAGAAAAGCGTACAAAATTTCTATCATACTTCTAAATCTATTTCTTCCTAAGTTTAATTGTATTTTAGCAGCT
>Ga0210057_1010636_pt1 | contig 10368 bp, 9 predicted proteins | sample CryGeyCG2114_010_2_FD_183968 | JGI IMG/M metagenome (GOLD analysis project Ga0210057, IMG submission 183968) | Groundwater microbial communities from aquifer - Crystal Geyser CG10_big_fil_rev_8/21/14_0.10 (SPAdes) (version 2) | ecosystem: Environmental > Aquatic > Deep subsurface > Groundwater ...
GCGCTTAATAGTGAAGGAAATATTGTTGCTATTGAAAATGCAGAATTAAGAAGTGTTCTTGTTCCTAGGTCTTTAAATGTGCCTGCAGTTATGAATAATGTTATTTTTGTTAATAATGAACAAGTTGATGGCATTCCATTAAAATCGCAAGTTAAAGATTGGTTGGATTCTCAAAGACAAGCAGGTAATAATGTTCAATTTGTGAACGATAATTTTTATGTTATTTCACCAGTTCAAAGCGAACCTTACTCTCTTCCGGGAAGTAAATTTCCTGATAGAGTTAGATTGACTATTGTTGAAACTAATGTTGATTTTGAAGGAACAACTGTTTTGCAAACAACAATTAATGAAGATTTTGAATTAAACAAAGATGGTCAAGCTACTGGTAAAATTTGGACTAGTAAAAGCGTAACTGAAAAAGGTTTTAATAATGAACCATTGCAATCTACGAGAGTTGTAAGTCAAAATGGTGTTGAAGTTTTTGCCAGCCAAACAACTTATGAAGGTAAACAAACTTTTTGGGGAACTCAAAATATTCCTAAAACTAGTATTATTAGAAGTAAAGATCAAAAGTTCACTGTTGATTCTTCAAGCGATAAAATAATTTATAATGGTCCTACTATTAACGTGGATGAAGGCGCTAATACTATTGTTGTTAGTGATGGTCAAAAAATTGATATGAGTGTTGCTCGTAAAATTTTAAAAGATAATGATGAAGCTAGAAATGCTTTAGGTGATGTTTATGTTGATACTGCTAAAGGCAGTTCGTGGTGGCCTAAAAGTTTTACAGCATTAGATTGGAGTAAATTAATGGGTGCTACTTTGAAAGCGCATGATGATTTTAAAGGTTTAAGCGCTATTAATAGTTTAATTAAAGATAAAGAATACCAAGATTTTTTAGAAAAATGGAAAGATAACGTGAGAAGGCATTATCAAATTGCTAATATTGATAAGTATTTAGAGAGTAAAATTTGTGAAAGTGATGTTAAAAAAATGAAGAACACATTAGTAGTTGGTGAACAAGGAGGCAAGCCTAAAGGTATGGTTCGTGTTAGTGCTGAAAAACTAGGTCCTTTCGATACTCCCATCGGACAAAATTTTCAATACATTATCACTTATTATTTAGAAAACCCTCATGATGAACAAATGACTTATAATATTCAATTAAAAAAAGGCAATGAACAAGTTTACATGTTCGTAGATAGTAATGGTAATGCGATGAGTGAAGTTTTAGCACAAGGAAAAATTGCTTCAAAAACAACGAGAGATCCTGTTATTACTGATTTAAATGTTGCTTTTAATGATTATGATACTGTTTGTATTAATTTTCATCCTAGAATTCAAAAATTTGGCAGTAGCGGTAAAACAGGAGAGCTTTGCGATATAATTACGTCATATCAGGGCGAAGTTAGCGTAGTTGAACAAGCTAGAACAACACAAACAACTCAAACTACTAGTTCACCAACGCTTTCAAGTAAAGCGCAATTAAATAAAGGGTTTATCTGATGGAATTTAAAAAATTAAGTTTAATTAAATTAATCGTGTTTTTTGTTCTTTTGATAACTTTATACTCTGCATATTTAGATTTATCTGAAGGATTTGTTAAAAGTTTTTCTGAATTATTAACTTACGGACCTTTTGTAATGTTTCAAGTTTTAAGTTTTCAAAAAATAGGATTATTAATTGCGTTATTAATTATTTTGTTCACTAATAATTATTTGTTAAAAAGTTTTGATTTTTTATTGAATTCTTTTAAAAAAATTAAAGAATTAATTATTATTTTAATTGTTGATGCTTTATTTTTTGGATTAGCTTATTTATTGTTTAAGAACGCGTTGCAATTGTTTAGTAAGATTACTATTGAAAGTTTAAACAGTGAACAAGCAGTTTTGAATGATCCTTCAATAATTATTTCTTATTTGAAAAATATTGGTTTTATCGGTTTCGGAGTTTTGATCGCAGTATTTTTAATTTATACTCTCTCTAGAAGTATCATTTGGAGAATTTTAGTTAAAAAATCTTTATCAATAAATTATTTTGCTAATTTTTTTAAGTACAATTTTGTTTGGTGCTTATTTTGGTTTATTCCTTTAATCTTAGTATTTTTTGGTTTGATTGCAGAATTTAAACAATTAGGCGTTGCATACTTAATCATAGTGTTTGCGCATTTTAGCGGAGTATTACATTATAGTATTGCTTTAGAAAAGAATATTTTAAAAAATTTCGGATTATTAAGTTTAGGAATGTTTTATTATTTGTTAACACCTTACGCTTTAATATACACAGGATATATTATTTTAATTACTTTGTTCGAATTTTTATTGCCAACTAATTATTTCGCAATAACATCTTACGCATTATTCTTGTTAGCAATGAACATTTTGAGAATTTCATTAACTGAAATATTTAATTGGTTGGTTAAGAAAAAATAAATATAAAACCAAAACATTAATGGTTCTGTTTTTTTTTTATTTTATTATTCATTCAATATTTTTATTGTTTCTCTTTGTGTTGTTAGTATTAATTGTTTCATTTTTTGTAATTGTTTTAAGTCTATGCTGGTTTGTACTCCGTAAGTTGTTTGTTCTCTCTCAATTCTTGCAGTAGGGCTTTCTATGTTTTTTTCTGTTTCTAAAGTATCAAATTGAAAGATGATGTCTTTTTCAAAATTTAGTTTTTTTTGTTCTATTAAGTTCAAAATTGTGCTTATAGTGCATGATTGATTTCTTGATTCGTAACCATATTTTGTCAGTATTGCAAGAAAACAATGATAAACTGCATAAAAGCCCACATTCAAAGCCCAATCATAAATTTTAATTTTTTCAAGCTTCAAAACAACGTCATAATTGTACTCTGATTTTTGTAAGTGTTTTTTTGCAAGTTCTAAATTCGGTTTTGTTTGCACTAATCTGTTTTTATCTTTTAAGCACCATTTTAAGTGTTTTTCAATTTGTGACATTTTAGTATCACCTCAACATATTTTTCTGCTCCGTGAACAGTGAGAGAATCTGACAGTATTTTATAAAATATTTCATTATTTTTATTCAAGTATATGTCTTTTTCATAAATATCAACGTACCTTATTGGTTTTTCTATTAGTTGTACAATTCTTATTTCTTTTTTTATTTGGTTTATTGTTTTTGCCTTATTTTTTTTATGTACTAATAAAATGTCTATATCGTTAAAGTCTTTGTTTTTTATTGAAGAACCAAAAATGAGAATTAAATCAACGTATTTGTCAAATTTTTTCAATGCGTGAAAAACAACAACAAGTTGTTTTAGAGGTAATATTTCTTCTAAACTCAGTAAATATTTTAAAAAATTAATTGCAAACACATTTTCATAATTAAATGAAAAATAAGTAGCATTACCTATTTGTTCGATTTTAAATAAATTTTTTTTAACCAAACATTTACAAAGCTTGTTCGCGTGCGCGTGATTCATGTTCAGTACTTTTGCAAGTTTTCGCGGGTTGTATTTTTCTCCGTAATGCTTAAAAATAAATCTAGTAATTTTAATTTCCAGCAAAGTGAATTGTATGTTATTAACATCCATTCGTATTCTAAAAACATACAAAATATATAAATATTTATATTCTACAAACAATATGTTGGGGGGGGTAATTATTTATAAATAAAATTAGCTAAAAACCAACAATAAATGAAAAAATTGGTGATAATTTTATCGTTGTTGTTAACTTTCAGTATGGTTAATGCTCAGTACGAGTGTGAATATGATGGTGATTGTTCTGGTGGAACTTGTATAGTTGAACAAGAACGATCTTATTGTAAAATTCAACTTCCTGAATGTTCTGATGGAATTATTGGAATGAATGAAGACGGAAAACCTGTTTGTGTTCATTCTAGTGAAATTCCTCGCACTGTTTGTGGTGATAATGTTTGTGAAGGTCCTGAAAGTGATGATTGGTGTCCTGAAGATTGCTTGTTCGTTCAACAAGGTGGCGCAGGAGCTGGAGGCGGTGCTGGCGGAGGCGCAGGAGCTGGTCCTGGCGGAGCAGGAGGCGGTGCTGGCGGAGGAGGTATTGCTGGTTGTGGTAATGGAATTCTTGAAGCAGGTGAATCTTGCGAGAATGGAATTCCTTGTGCAGGAGCTCCTAAAGTTTTATGTGATTTAACAAATTGTCAATGTGTAAGCAGTAAGTGCGGAGATAATAAAATAGATTGGAATCAAGGAGAAATTTGTGATCCTCCGGGGAGTATTTATTACAATCCTAATCTTCATTATGTTGAGGAGATTTGCAGTAAAGATTGTAGCTCAAGTCAAGATAGTTTTTGTGGCGATAATACTTGCGATTGGTTAGAATTAGCTTCAAAAAGTTGTCCTCAAGATTGCGGAACAGTAACTTGTACTGAAACAGATCACAATCCGAAAGAGTTATGGGAAAAAGGAACAGTAACAGTACAAACAAAAAATAATTATTACATGTTTGAGGATGAGTGTGAGTCCAGATGGACGCTTATAAATTTAAACGAGCAAACTTGTTCAGATTTATTCAGAGGAGATCTTTTTATTGAATTTGACTCTCATTCACAATTCTGGTACACAAAATATAAGATTTTGCATTCATTTTTTAGATTTATGACTCCTTTTCCATCATATCCTCAATCATTAGCATTTACATTTCATATGAACTGTCCTGACGGTTGCTCTGATGGTGCATGTAATGGTCCGTTAAGATGCGAAGACTCAACTAAAGAAAATACTTGTAACAGAGGCAATGAACCGAAATTTTGCAATCCAACAACATTGAAGATTGAAGATGATTGTAGTAACTGCGGTTGTTCTTATGATTCATTTTGTATTGATAATGCCAATGATGCTACACTTAAAAATACTCCGATAAATAGTTGTAAACAAATTTGTGACGGAGTTGGAACTCCTGATCAGTGTTTAAATGATAAACCAAGTTATTGTGATCCTAAAAGTTATGATATTGTTCAAAATTGTCAAAAATGCGGTTGTCCAGCAGATTTTACTTGCGAAAGTAACGGTGAATGTGTGAAAAAAGAACAGCTCACTTGTTATGAATGTGCAACAGGAAATTTCGATATTATTGGTAGACGTATTTTTTCGGGAGAGCATATTTTTGGAAAGAGTGCTTGTAAAAAGTTAGGACCTGGTTGGAGATCAACCAAACAATGGATTGGTAAAGTTTCAAAATGGTTGGGTTCCGATCTAAAAGGTTTAACTGGTGATTGGCTTAAAAAAAATGTTAAAGACAGAACTGTTGCTAAAGTTTTAAATTATGTATTAGAACCAGTAAGAAGGTTTCTTCAATTTATCGGTATGTTTGCTAGTGGTCTTGTTCAAATGTTTTTTGCTGTGTGTTACGAAACTGTTGATGTTGGAGGGCAACATCCTGGATTTACCTGTGTTAGCGGGGATGAAATGCAAGAAGCTGTTGATTTTTTTAATTACAAATCTAAAACGGATTTGTTAAAATTAAAAGATTTAAAAATTACTAATTCTTATTCATGCCCAGTAACAAAATTAAAATCGTCAGAACAATGTAAAGAATTAGAATTTAATGGGGATAGTAGTGAAAAATTAGATGTTGTTTTTATTAGTGATTTAGATGATAAAGATGAAATTTTAAAAATAAGTGAATATGAGGTTAAAGATTTTAAATTAACAGAACCTTTTAAATCGAATATTAACAAATTCAATTTTTGGTGGATGAAATATCCTGGAGATACTATCGGCTTCACGAACGATAAACTTAAACTGAAAGCATTTGCTGAAATAAGAGGTTTCGCAAAAAGAAACTGCCCACAGTTAGATGAGTTAATAATTATTTCAAAACACGATTTTAGAGCGTATGCAATACCTGGTGGTGCATCAATAGTGCCGTCGTCTGTTTTTGGAACTCAATATGTCCTCCTTCATGAGTTCGGACATTCTTTTGGAAGATTATTAGATGAATATATTGAAGAAGACAGTAAGGAAAAAGGATTATTCCATATAAATAAGGCTGTAAATTGTGCTAGAAATGAAGTAAGCGCTAGGCAAAAGTGGGGCTATTTATTAGGTCTAGGTCAAGGAGACCTGGAGGTAGGTTTTTTTCAAGGCTGTGCACTTACCTCAAAATACATTCGCCCAACACCAAATTCAATAATGAACAATAATTATGTTGCGGAAGGGTTCGGCGCTGTTAATGAGCGCGAATTACAAAAAAGGTTGGATAAATACAAATGAAAAAAGTCAGTAAATTGTGGTTTATTAGTATCTTATTAATATTTCTTATTCCTCTTGTTAGTGCAAAGTTTTCTTATTACGTTCAAATAAATTATGATAATGGAGAATTAAATTACCAAGATTTAGAAGTTATAACTGGTGAAACTCCTGTTTTTGTTAAAGAAAAAGAAGACGAGTATGACGCGCACATTTTTGATTTTTTAAACAATGAATTATTCAATTTTAGCTTTGAAATTCCCAGAATAATATATGACGTTCCAGGAGTTTTTTGGTTAAATGAAAGTTTTGAAATTTTAACAATTCCTTACTTTAATAAGGGAAAAGTTATGAAAATTTACGATTCTGAAAATAATTTAAAATTAGAAATTAATCTAGCGCATTTAGCAATGTGCAACCAAAACTACATTTGTGAACCCAATAAAGAAAATCACAAAAATTGCGCTATAGACTGTGTAATAGGAGGGAAAGACGATTTGTGCGAAGATGTAATAGATGGTGTTTGCGACCCAGACTGTTCCAGTTCCCAAGACTTAGAGTGTGAATATGCACTATCGGATATTACTGAGGAAAAGGTAATTAATGATTTAATAACAATATATGAGGGAGAAATTAAAACTTATGAAGGAATTCCTAAAGCTAAACAACAAATAACAATCAGAGAAGAAAGAATTAAAAATTTAAAAACCAACAATTCACTATTTTTAATATTATCATTAATACTTTTATTAATACTTACTTTAATTTTTATAAAAGTTAAGAAAAAATAAATTCCACAAAAAATGAAAAAGAGTTCAGTATTAATATTTCGTCTGAACGATATAGATTTTTAGTTTTCAAATCTAAACTTTCGAAAACTTTTAAAGCAAAACAATTAATAGAAGGTGGAATAAAATGAGAAGTATGGCTTATCCTTTGAGGATACCTGAACGTATAATGAATTTAGCCCAAATGCGTGCAAAAGAAGAATATGTTATTTCTCTGATAGAATCCGGTAGAATAACTATTGGAAAAAAAACATTGTTTTTAAAAAAATCACAATTTTTTACTCTTTTTTATCAATTCCTAAAAAAAAATTATTCTTCTTCAAGTTCGTCTCTTAATACGTCTACTCTTTCGCCGTTAACGTATTCGTATGTTTTTCCTTCTTCTTCACCAGTGCATATTTTGTGTGATCCATCACAGAAAGGCATGTTTTTGCTTAATCCACACATGCATAAATATTTTGTTTCTCCACCTATTTCTAATTTGTAAGGTGCTTTTTCTTCACGTTTAACTAATCTTGCCATTATTATGAGTATTTAAGAGTTTTATTTAAATGTTTGGTTTAAAACTGAAAAAAGTTTCTGATAATTTCCTATTGTCGCTTTTCGTGCTAGCAATGTTTTTCTTTTGGTTCATTATTTTTGACAATTAAGATTGTGGATTAATATTGTTAAATTTTTTTGGAAACAAATAAATACTTAATATTTAATCAAAACTTTTAATGGCGCAGTATAAGAAAAGGACTGTTTATCAAATACTTGTTGAAGCAGGTCTTGTTAAGTCAAAAAAAGAAGCATTAATTCTTGCTAGAAGCAATAAAATAGTTTTGAATGATAAAACAATCACATCTTTACATTACCAAGTTAATCCTAGAAAAAGCAAAATAATTGTTAACGGTAAAGAACTGAAATTAGAGGATAAAAGAAAATATTTTGTTTTTAACAAACCTGAAGATTTGGTTACCACTAAAGAGAATATTTTGCCTTTTTTGAAAGGAAAAGTTAAAAGCGAAGATTTATTCTCATTTTATCCTGTTGGCAGGTTAGATAAAAATACTACTGGTTTGTTGATTATTACTAATGATGGTCGTTTTGGAAATAAAATTCTCAATCCAAAAAAAAATACCTAAAACTTATGAAGCAGTCATTGAAGGAAAGATTAGTGATGCTGTTATAAAAAAGTTAGAAGAAGGCATTGATATACAATTAGAAGAAAATGATGGAATAGTTAAATATCATACTTTGCCTTCAAAAATTAAAATTTTATCAACAAATAAACACCCTATTGTTGAAATTATTATTAGTGAAGGAAAAAAAAGGCAAGTTAAACGAATGTTTGAAGCAATAAATTGCAAAGTTCTTAAGTTAAAACGTGTTAAAATAGGTAAGTTTGAATTAAAAAATTTAAGCATCGGAGAAATTAAAGAAATTTCTAAGCTTGAACTGTTTAAAGCATTATTTGAATGAAAAATAACTAATATCAGCTCAACGTCAATGAATTCTGATAAACAAATCACGGGATTCATAGTTTCTGGTCTATATATGCCGGAATACATGTTTTTAAATATTCTACTTTTAATTGTGTTAATAACATTAAAATGGAATTTGATATTAAAAACACAGTTGTTATATTGTTGTCTTTTCTGGTTTTGTTATCTGCGTGTACGTATGTTCTGCCGACACCACAACCTCGTTCGCAGGTTTTTCAACCTGTTGATGATGTTAGTATAATTCTAGGTGCAAAAGATAATAGCACATTCAAAACAAGTTATGGTGATCTTGTAGTGCAGTTAGCTAAAGGCTCACAATTGGCAAGTTTTTCTGTTCGATTATATTTTGATGGAAGCACATTTAATTATCAATCCGTTCCAAGTCTAATTACTAGTGCGGGTAAAGGGAATCACACAGTTCTTGTAGGTGATTTTAGATTTAGTCAGCCCACTCCTCCCGGAATAATTGGCGCATCACCAGATGTTGCGGACATTTTTATAATACCCAGATCAAGAGCTCTATCCAATTATGTTAATCATTACTTTACTGATTTAGAAGAAGGAAAAGTATTACAAACCAAGTTTGGAAGTTTAGAAGTTGTTGCAATTTCTAATACAGATCAGAAAACACTTTTAAAACTTGACGGGCACTCACTGCCCAAACTAAAAAGGGGCGATATGTTCAGAGACGTTGAAAAAAGAGTTGATCTTTATGTAACAGGATTACATGAGGATAAAATTCAACAAAGTAAGATTCAACGGGTTGATATATTATTTGTTGAATAGAAACTTAATAATATTTTAGTAAAACTTGATTTTTCAATTCACACAAGTTCTTGCTCCTTCATAATTTATTATGTCTTGAATTGAGATTTTTTTCGCCGTTCCTTCAACGTATAATTTGTTATTTTTACTATAAAGATCCCCTTTTGGACTTATTAAAATAAAAGATTCTGTTATTTCCTGTGGCTTTAAAACTCCCATAAAATAAAGTGTGAATGGATGGTATTTAAGTTTGGCGGGCGGACTTCCTGAACTAAAAATGCCAGGACTTTCTTCTTCCCAAGAAACTCCTTTGCATAAAGGATCGTGTTTACAATCAAAATATATGCTCCAATGTCTGTCTTGAGATTGTATTCCTAATATAGCGTTTGTACCTTCTTTATCACCCACAGTAATCCCCCAATTATGACTTATTTCATGTAGCAACATTTTACAAGGGTTTCCGTGCAAAAAATCACAAACATTAGCAAGATTAAATTGTTTTTTAAAATTAACATGATGATTTATGTTGTCTTCACGTATAACGCTTCTTAAAACATGGTTACTGCCATAACCTTGCGACTCATCAAATGGAACTACACCATGAAATTGCTCACTTCCAAGTCCCTTTATTTTTCTCATAACTATTTGATTGATTGCTCCATCATATACGCCAAAGTTTACGTAAATAACAGCATAATCAAAAATGTCAGGATGGTTTTGGTAAACTTTATTCATTGCCATTCTAGGATCTGAATGGTCTTGTTCAATGATTACAACAGGGTAAGTGGTGTCAATATTTAATTTATTTTCAGTTGCATAGTGAAAATCTTCACTAAAACGTTTTTTTATCTCAGTAATCACAGATATTTCTTCTTGTGTTGGTTTGATTCCTGGTTGAGTTATTAGAACAAAAACCATCTTATATTCTTTTTTATCCCAACCAACACAAGAATCTGAAGGAGCTGGTTGTATTTTACAATCCTTCGAACAGCTAAATTCATCTTCTTGGATTAAATCACATATTCCATCACCGCAAACGGACAAAGGTTGAGGTGTTGTTTTAAAAACACATAAATTGTTATTTGTATCAAAAAATGCAGGTTTTCCTAAACTATTAGTACAACAAGCATCTCTCG
>Ga0210057_1010638_pt1 | contig 10365 bp, 13 predicted proteins | sample CryGeyCG2114_010_2_FD_183968 | JGI IMG/M metagenome (GOLD analysis project Ga0210057, IMG submission 183968) | Groundwater microbial communities from aquifer - Crystal Geyser CG10_big_fil_rev_8/21/14_0.10 (SPAdes) (version 2) | ecosystem: Environmental > Aquatic > Deep subsurface > Groundwater ...
AATGGATTTCTGGAAATATGGGTTCTAACATAACTATGCTTTATCCATGTTCGATACTCAAAGGGCGCAAAGCTAAAGCAGAGCATATAAGCATAGCGTTTGCAGGTCAAAACCAGAATCAGGATACAGGCGCAAAAGTTATACAGCTTGCTCCTGAAACTTCATCTGTTATAAAAGCAAAAAGCATAAGCAAAGATGGAGGCATTACAACTTATAGAGGTTTGTTAAAAATAAACAAAGGTGCAAAAGATGCGAAATCTCATACTGTCTGTGATGCATTAATATTAGATGAAAAGTCAATATCAAATACAACTCCGCATATGGAAATAAATGAAGACTCTGTTGACATTGCCCATGAAGCGACAACAGGAAGAATCAGTGAAGATAAGTTATTCTACTTAATGAGTCGTGGAATTAGTGAAGAAGATGCAATAAAGCTTGTAGTTAGTGGATTCATAAGTCCTATTATTAAACTACTTCCGTTGGAATATGCAGTGGAATTAAACAGGCTGATAGAACTAGAAATTGAAGGCGTAGGATAATGAAGCAAGAAATTACCTGCACTAAATTTAAAGATATTGATGCAGAATTAAGAGAAAGAATAGGAGAAGTAGCAGAAGCAGATAATACACTGGTAATCCGCATACCTAAAAACAAAATTAAAGATGTTTTTTACATTAAAAAGAGAAAATATCCTAATCTTATTCTGTTTGCTGAAGAAGGTTCGTCAGCCACTGTTATTGATATAGACAATGCAAATAATAAGCTTGAACAAAATTTTGAGATGCATATAGAAAACAATGCAGATATTACTTTTGCAACGTTTCAGAAAAAAAAGAATAAGATGAATAAGAAAGCAACTTTAAAGAAAGACAGCAGACTTCATTGGATTGATGCATATTTTAGTGAGATTGATTCATACAGCTGCACAATTCTTGAAAAAGAAGGTGCATGCGCTAATCATACTGCATTATTTCTTGGAAAAGAATCAGAAAATATAAATTTAATAATTGAAACAATACAAAAAGCACAGCACACAAATGCTGTTCTTAATCTTGTAGGCATAGCAAAAGATAATTCTAAAGCCTTTTGCAAGGGAATAATGAAAATTGAAAAAGAAGCATATGGATCAACAGGAAAGCAGAAGATAAAAACCCTTTTATTAAGCAGCAATGCAAAGGCAGATTCTATCCCAAGCATGCAAATTGACAATTATGATGTTAGGGCAACACACGAAGCCAGTGTAAGCCAGATTGATAAAGAAAAATTATTTTATATGATGACACGTGGCATAGACGAAAAAGAAGCCAGAAAAAAAATATCTGAAAGTTTTTTTGTCCCATTCTTAAAAACTGTGCCTGAAGATGTCAGAAATCGTATCAACACCTATGTTAGCAAGGAATTAGAGGCATGATTATGTTTAATACAAATAATATAAAAAAAGATTTTCCAATATTAAAAAGAAAAGTAAATAATAAGCAGTTGATATACTTAGATAACGCTGCTACATCCCAGAAACCATTGCAGGTAATTAATGCAGTCGCAAATTATTATAAGACAAGTAATGCAAACATCCACAGGAGCATACATAAGCTGGGTGAAGAGGCAACTATAATATATGAAGAGGCCCATAAAACTGTTGCTAAATTCATAAACGCAAAATCATGGAGAGAGATTGTATTTACAAAAAATACAACAGAGTCATTAAATTTGATTGCATATTCTTTAACATGCACATTCAATAAAGGGGATGAAATAATAATTTCAAGGGAAGAGCACCACAGCAATTTTGTGCCTTGGCAGCAGTGTGCAAAAATACATGGATTAAAATTAAAAATAGTAGATATAAAAAAAGATGGAACAATTGATTTAGACCATTTAAAATTATTATTAACAAAAAAAACAAGGCTTGTAAGCGTAGCGCATATATCAAATGTCCTTGGCACAGTTAATAATATTAAAATTATTGCAGAAATTGTTCACAAAAACAAATCTATATTATGCGTTGATGCTGCCCAAAGCGTTCCCCATATGCTTGTTGATGTCCAGGATCTTGATTGTGACTTTATTTGCTTTTCAGGCCATAAAATGCTTGCCCCTACAGGCATAGGTGTATTGTACGGCAAAAAAAATCTGCTAGAAAAAATGCCACCTTTCCTCTTTGGAGGAGGCATGATTAAAGAAGTAAAAGACAATGAATCAACTTGGACAGATCTGCCTTGGAAGTTTGAAGCAGGAACCCCAAATATAGCTGGAGCAGTTGGTTTGAATGCCGCAGTAAAATATTTGCAGAAACTTGGCATGAAAAATGTGTTCAGACATACTTCAGTGCTTACAAGATATGCTTTAAAACAACTGCAGAAACAAAAGGATATTGTAATTTATAGTAAAAATCCTTATACAGTCTTGTCATTTAACATAAAAAATATCCATGCTCATGATGTTGTCTCTATTTTAGACAAAGAAGGCATTGCTTTACGTGCTGGTCATCATTGTGCACAGCCTTTGATTGAATATTTAAACACAGAAGCAACAGTGCGTTTAAGTCCGTACATTTACAATACAAAACACGACATTGACATATTAATCAAGGCATTAGATAAAGTAAGAAAGGTGTTTGCATAATGGATATGTATATGGAAAATATTTTAGATCATTACAAAGATCCTCATAATAAAGGTAGTTTAAAAGACCCACATATCAAGAACAAAGAAAAAAATCCATCCTGCGGTGATGTAATAGAAGTGACTGCAATAGTAAACAAAGACAAAAGAATAATAGATGTAAAATTCGATGGCTATGGTTGTGCTATTTCACAGGCAGCAATCTCAATGGTGACTGATGACGTAAAAGGAAAAACAACAAAAGAGATACTGAAAATGAAAAAACATGACATCCTTAACTTATTAGGCATAGACATAGTACCTATGCGTATCAAGTGCGTAATGCTTGGATTAAGAGTCCTGCAAAGAGGGATATTGAAATTTGAAGGCAAGAATCATAAAGAGATAATTTTGTCTGATATGGAGTGATAAATATGGCATTAGAGATTAAGAATTTACAAACAAGTATAGGTGACAAAAATATACTTAAGAATTTTAATCTGAAAGTGAATAAAGGAGAAGTGCATGTTATAATGGGTCCGAATGGATCTGGAAAAAGCACATTATCTTATACAATAATGGGCCACCCTAAATATCATGTAGATTCAGGAGAGATAATAGTTGATGAAGAAAAAATTAGCACTTTAAATCCTGATTTAAGAGCAAAAAAAGGATTATTCCTTGGTTTTCAGCATCCTGAAGAAATCCCTGGCATAACTGTAGCTAATTTTCTTAGAACTGCAATTGGTTCAGTTAAAGGAGAGAAAATACCTGTTATCAAGTTTCAGAAAATTCTAAATGAAAAAATGAAGGATCTCGAAATAGATGAAAGTTTCAGCAAAAGATATCTTAATGAAGGATTTTCAGGAGGAGAGAAAAAAAGGTGTGAAATACTGCAGATGGCATTGCTTGAGCCGAAATATTGCATTCTTGATGAAATAGATTCAGGAACAGATGTCGATGCATTAAAAATAATTGCAAATGGAATTAACAAATTAATGAACAAAGACAGATCTTTTGTAATTATAACTCATTACAATCGTATTTTGCAGCACTTAAAAAAAATTGATTATGTACATATTTTAATAGATGGAAAAATTGTAAAAAGTGGTGGAAAAGATCTTGCAATAAAGATTGACAAGGAAGGTTATGAGAATATAAGTTAAATATATTTGTTTGACTGTCTTAGACATACCCAAGAGTAATTTCTTGAGCCGAATAAATAGAAATTGCTTTTATTTTATCATTTGGCAAAATTTTAGGTAATGGTATTAATTTCCCAAACATATATAAAAAGCAATAAATAATGAATACTTATGACATACATCCATAACATTAACCCTGTTTTATTCAGCATAGGTTCGTTAGAAGTACGCTATTATGGTCTTGCCTATGTAGTTGGAATTTTGTTGGGATATTTCATAATAAAGCACCTTATAAAAAAGAAAGAAATAGACATAACAAGCGATGAACTGGATGATTTAATTCTGTACATTGCTCTTGGTGTTTTGATAGGATCAAGGTTATTTTATTTTCTATTTTACAATTTTAGCTCATTTATACAAAATCCATTAATTATTTTTAAAATCTGGCAGGGAGGCATGAGTTTCCATGGAGGCCTGATTGGTGTAATAACAGCAGGTTATATTTTCTGCAAGAGATACAATAAGAATTTTTTTGAACTAGCAGATTTATGTGTCATCCCAACAGCTATAGCATTAGGATTAGGCCGCATAACTAATTTTATCAACGGAGAATTGTATGGAAGGCCAACAAGTTTGCCATGGGGTGTAGACTTTGGCGATGGTGTATACAGGCACCCTTCACAGCTTTATGAAGCAGGAAAGAATTTTGTAATATTTGGCATATTATGGTTTCTAAAAAATAAAGACCTCAAAAAAGGCACATTATTCTGGGCTTTCATAACAATGTATGGCACATTCCGTTTCTTTATAGAATTCGGGAGACAGCCAGATCCCCAGTTGGGATTTGTTCTGTTCAATTTCTTCACAATGGGACAAGTATTGACAGCAATTATGGCAATTCTTGGAACTTTTATGTTAATGAGCATGTATTCTAAGAAATAATTATAAACAAAACCTTATATTTTATAAATAAGATCCTATTTTATTGTTAATATGTCCAAAATTGATGATATTAAAGCACAAGTTTCAGGTTTAGAAGATTTATTAGAAAGAAAACCTAGAGTTTTAGTAGTAGATGATGACTCTGATGTTGTCGAATTAACAAAAACAGTATTAGAGATGTGTGGTTATGAAGTATTATCTGAACCTAATACTAATACTGCTGCTGAGAATTATATTACAGGAAAGTATGGTGAAGTTGATATAATCCTTGCAGATTATAATAATAAAAATGCATCAAAAGACATACAAGGCGGTTTAACTTTATTAACTGCTATTAATGCATCTGAAACGCCACCTACATTATTTGTTGGGATGTCAGGACAATATGCTCCAATATATGAAACTAAGTGTGATTTATTCTACGTAAAACCATTTAGGACTTTTGATTTAGTTAGTGAAATTACAGACGAGTGTTTAAGAAAAATAACTACAAATTATGGTGAACCAGAAATAATTATAGCTGCAACAAGCTATAGTGGAATTAATGCTGCTACTCCAGCAAAATAAGAAAAGAATTATAAGAAAAAATAATAAAAGAACTATTCTTCTTCAGCCACTATCAATGTACCATACATATTCTTTGTATTTGGACCTGAATATACATTAGAGAAGAACCTGTATTCACCATCCATGTCAGCTACAAATTCAATGGTTTTGTAATTATTCTCTTCAAGATGCTCGTTTATACCATAAGCAGGTAGCACAAATCCATGATCTGTATCACTTGGATACATTATCAGACGGACAGTTTCATCTTTGTTTACTTGTAGCGTGTTTGGATGATATCCTTCTTTATTGACTGTTATTGTAAATTCTCTAACAGAAACCATCTGATCTCCTAATGGTTCCTCCATAATCTCACCATAGCTGATTGGTGCAACTACGCCACCAGTTACACTATCTCCCACTATATGACTTTGACAGCCAACTACAAAAAGTGTTAATAATGCAACAAGTATTGGAATAATAATTTTCTTCATATAATCACCTTTTTTAAGTTATATAGAACTAATAGAAGTTTGCATATTTAAAGATGTCGAAAAAAATAAAGAAAAAATAAAAATTTATTCAGCAGCCAATGCTGCTTCTATTACCTGTTCGAATACACTGTAAGGTTGTGCACCGCTGACAAGTACCCCATTTACAATAAATCCTGGTGTTCCTTTAACTCCCTGCGCTGCTCCTGTTTTTATGTCAGTTTGAACTTTTTCTGTGTATTTTCCAGAATCTAGACACTCGCTGAATGTTGCTGTATCCAAGCCAAGATCTGCTGCATATCCTTCTATATCAGTCTGTGCCAATCCTGTGCCATCGCCTGATCCATTTTCAAACAACATATCATGCATTTCCCAGAACATTCCTTGTTCTCCTGCACATTCAGCTGCTTCTGCTGAAATTTGTGCATTTTGATGGAAACTCAAAGGAAAATGCCTAAACACTATTTTAACCTTACCTGTATCAATGTAATTCTCTTCTATGCTTGATAATGTTTGCAAGTAAAATCTCTGACAATATGGGCATTGGAAGTCACTGTACTCAATAATTGTTACTGGAGCATCTTCTTCTCCTTTGATCCAGTCGCCGTCGGATAATTCAACATCAGAAAATTCAATTTCTGCTGCATCATCTTCTGTATCATCTGCGAAATCCGTAGCATCAGACGGACCTCCTGCTGGACTCATAAAATCTCTAGTTATTAATATTATTAATATTATCACTAATACTGCCAGCACAACTGTTGTTATTTTCCACACGTTATTTGTAGTAATTGAAAATAACTGTTTTGATTCTTTTTCTTCTTTATGTTCTTTTTCTGCCATAAAATCACCCTCCAGACAAATTAGAATAATATCTCCTTTTTTAATGTTATGAAACTTTTAGGCAAAATATAACAAATAACTTAATAAATCTACAAACCTAACTAATTCTATGAAAGGAAACTTTGTTATGATAGATGGCCTTGATGGGTCTGGGAAAGGTGTTATCGCAACTGCATTGCGCCAGTATGAAGAGAAAAAAGGAATGCGTGTTCTTGATTTGAGAGAATATTGGGAAACTAAGTCAGATATACCTGAAATAGAAGAAGTAAAAGATTATGATGTTATAATAAGCAGTGAACCCACAAATGCAATGATAGGAAAAGTAATTAGAGAAGAGATAATAAGAAAAAACCAAACTAGAAAATATTCTGGCTTGGCAACTGCGCATGCATTTGCATTAGACCGCGAAATTTTGTACAAACGCCTGATTGTGCCTGCATTAATGCAAGGAAAAACAGTCATCCAAGAACGCGGAGTAATTACTTCATTAGTATATCAGCCAGTACAATTGGAGCAAATAACCTTGCTTGACATCATAAAAATCCCAGGAAATACTTATGCTTTAAAGCACGCACCATCTTTGTTGCTTATTACAGAATTAGATGCTGATGTTGCAATGCAGCGCCTTAAAGAAAGAAAAAAACAAGACGATGCCATATTTGAAGAAGTACTATTTCAAAGAAAGATAGCTGCACGTTACAAAAGTGAATGGCTCCAAAAAATATTTGAAAAAAATCAGACAGTAATTGAGTATGTTAACACAAATCCTCCAAGAACAATAGAAGATACAAAAAAAACAGCTATAGAAATTTGGGAAAAATGGAATAAGAAAAATACATTACTTAAACACATGTAATTATTCTTTCTTTTTATCTTCCTTTTTTTTATCCTCAAAACTAAATAAAGGCTTTGTTTTCTTTGAAGCATCATAACTAACAACCAAATGTATCACCCCTTTTAAAATAATAATTTATTTATTTCCTGTACTTCCAAAACCGCCTTCTCCTCGTGTTGTTTCTGACAAAGATTCCACTTCATCAAAATGCACAAGTTCTACTTTATTAAAAACAATCTGTGCTATCCTATCACCGCGTTTTATAGAGAAAGATTCATTGCTGTGATTAATAAGTAATATTCCTACATCACCCCTATATTGATGATCAATTGTTCCAGGAGAGTTTACAACAGAGATTCCATGCTTTAATGCCAACCCGCTTCTTGGTCTGACCTGGACTTCAAATCCATAAGGAACTGCCATTTTAAATCCTGCTGGAATTAATTTTCTTTCTCTAGGTTGTAGCTCATGGTCAATTGCACTGTAAACATCCATGCCTGCATCGCCGTCATGAGCATATTTTGGTGTTGGTAAATCTTTTTCCGTTTTCAAAATTTCAACTTTCATTTTAATCCCCCATGTCATCTCTAGTTATTTTACTGAAGCTGCCAAATCCATTAAAGGTTTTATTGATTCTGAGATCAGTTCACCATCTTCTGCATTTATGCGAACATTGATCAGTTTAAATGTTTGTGTTACAAAAGTTATGTTATAAACAGCTTTATTATTTATCATCTGCAAAATAACAATATCTTTTGTTGGAGTATCTGCATTGTATTTCTCTTTCTGCAATGCAACTGCTTTATCCATCACCTCTTCAAAGCTAATTTTAACTAAGTTTAAATCAAGTTTATCTACAACATTGTTTTCTTTGAAAACCTCTGATTGAGGATTCTTTGTTATTTTATCAGCCATATTAAAGGCAGTAATAGTATCTGTGGATTCTTCATAATATCCTATCTGAACGTCCAACCCAGTCATAAAAAAGAAATGGACCATGTATGCATCTGGATGCTCTTTTTCCCATTCCTTAAATATAGAACTTGACTCTAAAGTGTTTAATTTCTTAGCTAGATCCATAAAAAAAGCAAAGAAAGGGTTATATAAAAAAGTACCGAAAAATTATTTGCGGGACTGTTTTCCTTTACCTAAACTTCCAGGATATTTAGGAGTTCTGCTTGGTCTGCTCCCTAGTTTTCCAAAATCTGAAATTCCTGTAAATTTCTTTGCACTACTTGATGTTTTTCTTCCGTATGTTCCTACTTTTGCTCCCATTATAACACCTCTTTTTAAGATAATATACTTTATCGCACAAGCCAAGTATTTAAAACTTATTAAAAAGCTGGCAAGAAAATCACTGATTCTGGTCAGCAGGTGAGTATCCCACATAGCGCCAACGTTTTAATCCCGCGAAAGTGTAATATTTATTTAACCCTTTTATTTAACACTTTCGCGTTATCTTTTCGACGATAAATCATTTAAATCAAATACCATTACTCCACAATCATGAATAAACTCTATAAAAAATTGTTAGAAAAACAGCATTATAAATTTGTTGGAGAGCATTCTGCTGTAAAAATATGTGGCTGGACTAAAAAGTCCCTGACCGGAGAAGGAGAATGCTACAAAGGCAAATTTTATGGTATAAACACTCAACGCTGTATTCAAATGACTCCTGCAATTAATTTTTGTGATATGGACTGCATATATTGCTGGCGTGAGAGGAATAATTCTTCTTTTGATAATGTAGACCAGCCAAAAGATATTTTAGACAATTCTTTAATAGCACAAAAAAAATTATTGGCAGGGTTTAAAGGCAATAAAAAAACAGATATGCAAAAATTCAAAGAATCTCATGATCCAATCCATATTGCAATATCATTAAGCGGAGAAATAACTTATTACCCTTTGTTATCTGAATTAATAAAAGAAATAAAAGATAGAAACTGGAGCAGTTTTTTAGTAACAAACGGGCAGCAGCCAAAAGTATTAGAAAAAATAGAGCCGCCGACTCAGCTTTATATTTCATTAGACGCACCCAATAAAGAATTAATGCATAATATTACAAACCCAATGCACAAGGACGCATGGGAGCGTTTAATGCAGTCTCTTGATGTATTGGCAGGATTAAAAGGAAAAACAAGAACAGCGCTTCGCTTAACAGTAATAAAAGGAATCAATGATATTTATCCTGAAGATTATGCAAAAATTTTCACAAAGGCAAATCCTGATTTTATTGAAATAAAATCTTATATGTTTGTAGGTGCATCACGGCATCGTTTAACACTCCATAATATGCCATTACATCATGAAGTGAAAGCATTTGCCAAAGAGATAGAAAAATATTGTGACTACAGAATAGAAGATGAACATAAACCTTCACGCGTAGTTTTAATGACAAAATCAGATTCAGCACCAAGATTAATTGATTTCAAATCTCAATAATCATCCCGCTAGGCCCGGGGTTAATTATTGTTGTTGTTTTTACGTGCTCTACAACACAGGCAGTTTCATGGATATGGCCGCAAAATACATAATCTATTTTATGTTTAACATAGAATTCTTTAAATGATTTATTGCCACAATGATGGTCATCTAAATAATCAATTTTTGATCCATAAGGGGGGCCGTGTGATATGAACACTGTCTTTGCTTTATCACCAATTTTTTCTTTATATTTTTTAACGCCTTGTATAAATCTTGGAGCAAACTTATTCTCGAACCCTTTGTCTCTCAAGCTAAAACCACCGCCCCCATATCCCATAAAAATAAGGTTGCCTAAACGAATAATTTTATTATGAATAAAAAGAATGTTTTTTAAGCCATCACAATCATTCTTGACTTCTGACGCTGTTTCATGATTTCCATGAATAAGCAGACAAAGTTTTCCAAAGTTATTAATCTGCTTCAAAATCTTTTTTTGATCAGTACCAAAAACAGTAAAATCACCTAAACAAATA
>Ga0210057_1010640_pt1 | contig 10363 bp, 9 predicted proteins | sample CryGeyCG2114_010_2_FD_183968 | JGI IMG/M metagenome (GOLD analysis project Ga0210057, IMG submission 183968) | Groundwater microbial communities from aquifer - Crystal Geyser CG10_big_fil_rev_8/21/14_0.10 (SPAdes) (version 2) | ecosystem: Environmental > Aquatic > Deep subsurface > Groundwater ...
AACCAGTAATCCCTGGTTTAATCAATAATCTCTTTTTTTGAAAATCATTATACTTTTCAACTTGATATCTAAGTGTAGGTCGAGGTCCAACTAAACTCATCTCCCCTTTCAAAACATTAATCATTTGGGGGAATTCATCAATCCCCCACCTTCGCAAAAATCTTCCTATTCTCGTAATCCTTTCATCATTTTCAGCAACATTATAACCTAAACCTTCTTTTATTGCTCCTTCTTTCATAGTTCTAAATTTAAAGGGTTTAAAAGATTTACCATCTTTTCCAATTCTCTCATATCTAAAAAAAACCGGGCCAGGAGAATCTAATTTAATTAAAATAGCTATAATCCAAAAAAAGGGGGTTAGAATAGCCAATCCAATCAAGCCTCCTAAAAAATCAAATGTCCGTTTTATTATTTTTTGAATGAAATTTTTCATTAATTAATTGTTGGAAAATCTCTAATTGTTCTCTTAAAATAATTTTTTCATCAAATTTTTCTTTAATCATTCTTCTTCCCCTTTCACCCATTTCCTGAGCGGTTTTGGTATCTGATAGAATTTTTAAAATAGCTTCCGAAAGTACTGGAGGATTTTTAATTGGAACTAAAATACCATTTACTCCATTAATCACCGCTTCTCTTGAGCCGCGAATATCTGTAGCTATTACCGGCACCTCCATTGCCATTGCTTCTAAAATTGAACGAGGAAGGCCTTCTCTTATAGATGGTAGCACAAAAACATCTAAAATGGGAAGGATTTGAGGAATATCTTTTCTAAATCCAGTAAAAATAAAATTTAGAGAGATTTTCATTTCTTTGACCAATCTCTGACAATATTTTTTAAGTCTTCCTTCCCCAACCAAAATGAATTTTGTATTGGGTCTTTTTTTGACAATAAATTCAGCGGCTTTAATTAAATCTACATGTCTTTTATCAGGATTAAATTCAGCGATCATCCCAACTATTTTCTCGTTCCCATCTATTCCAAGCTCTTTTTTAATTTTTTCATGGACTTGCCTATTAATTTTTGACTTTTGCCATTGTTCTGAATTAATTCCTACCCCATTAACTTTAAAGATTTTTTTATTTTTAAACATTTTTTTTGCCACTTGATAATCTTCCTGATTGGTAGTAATAATGACATCTGTAAAATAACCAGCAAATTTTTCTAAAAGAAAATAAAAAATATTCGCCAGAGGATTTCCATATTTGTGGAAATGAAAGCCGTGGACAGTATATATAGTAATGGGAACTCTGACTAACCTTGCGGCAATTCTGGTAATAAAACTTGCTACCGGAGTAGAAGTGTGAACAATATCATACTTCTTTCTTTTTAAAAGATTTAAAACCTGAAAAAATGCCTTAAGATTTTTGGGACTATAGAACTTTCGACTAAAAGAAATTGGAAAGACTCGAAACCCAGCTTCTTCAATTTCTTTTTTAAATCCGGTATCCTGGCAAGCAACATCTACTTGGTATCTTTGTACCAGAAGCTCCTGTAAATGAGGAAGGAGAAAACTTCTTATTGTAGCATCTATAGTGGTGACTTGAAGAAATTTCATTTTTTGATTTGAATTTTCTTAATTGGCCTATACAAAAAGTAAAATAAAACCATCCAGGCTCCCCACCATAAAAAGCGGATCTCAAATAATTTTAAGTTCCACCAAGCAAACAAAAGGACGTAGCAAATTAAACTAAATAAAAATAGGCTTAAAAAGTCTCTTTTAAGAAGAAAAAATAAATAAAAAAGAGTGGAAATTACCCCCAGAACTATTGGTAAGAATATCAGTGCTCCTATCCCCCAATCTAAAAATGATTCTCTCAAAAAAGTCCCGATATTGTAGCCTTCTTTTACTAAATTATATCGAATCTCTCCAAATACACTTTTACCCGGCTCTCCTCGTTGAATTAGTCTTTCCCCAGTAAAAAGATATTTTGCTATATCTAAAGTTGTACCGAAAGTAAGTAACCCTCCCTTTGCCTCACCCCAAGTAAAATCTCGATGAACCAATTCCATTTCTAAATTTGGATAGGTTTGAACCATATATAAAGGAATTTTTTTAAAAGATATAGTAAGTATTTTGGAAGTTTCTTCAAAGGTGAGATTTTTCTCAACCAAAGCTCTTCCAGTGTCTATTAGTAAAAAAATCACAGCTATTCCTATTATTCCCAAAACAAGATGTTTTAATTTTGGCCGAAAACCCAACATTAAAAAAATTATTGTAACTATCACCAGAGGTTCAATAATATGAGTTTTAATTGGAAGTAAAAACATCATCAAGAAAGAGAGAAAAGTAATACCAATAATCTTTTTCTCTTTTCCATAAGTAAATAGATAAACCAAACCTAAGATAAAAGTAAGTCCATTTAAAAAGAAAAAATAATTTAAAATAGGATTTCCAGCCCACATTGCTTCTACTACTCTAAACCCTGTAAGATAAATTGGAAGGATTGCAATTAAATTTAGAGTTCCAAATACCCTCCAAAGATTCAAAAGAGTAAAAACAAAACCTACTCCAAAAAGGAAAAATAAAATAAGTTTAAATTGTTTTTTCCCCCACCAAGAAATCTCTTTAGGTTTTTTTAGAGAGTCTCTCTTAAAAATCATAATAGTGAAAAAATAAGCGATAAAAAAAAGTATCCAAGTAATAAGAATTACTGTCCAAGTCAAGGGGGTTTTAATTCTCCAAAAAGGATCATAAAATCCATAGAGGAAATTAAATAAAGCGGGAACTAACCATCCAAGGGAAAACAAACCAAGAGGAGATATAAAGCTTCCATGAATTTTTTTAGAGAAAAATAGAGAAAAAATTAATAAAAGAAAGGTTAAAAAGGGAAGAAAATATTCTGGAAAAAATAAAGAAAAGAAAATTCCTGCAATAAGAATGCCAGTTATTAATAGGATGATTTTTAAATTGTCTATCGTTAATTTCATGATTTATAATCTATTAAATTCAGTATGTTCTCTACTGTATTTTTCCAGGAATGTTTTTTGGCTGTAGCCCTGGCTTTTACCTTTATTTCTCTTTCTTTTTTTATATTTAATTCAAAAAGGTGCTCAATTTTTTCTTGAATTGTCCAAGGATTTTGAGAAACAATAAATCCTACGCCCTCTTTTTCCAAAATCTCCATCTCCTCTGACCTAAAACCCATTACCGGAACTCCACAGGCCAAATATTCCCATAGTTTTAAAGGGGAAGAAAGAAGTCGATTATTTTTAATTCGAATATCGGGAAGAATTCCTAAATTTAAAATTGATAGCCAATAAGGAAGTTCTTTATAGGGAATTACTCCAACAAATAAGATTGCTTTATCTAATCTCAATCTTTTTATCTTTTCTTTCAAATCTCCTTCCTTTCTTCCTCCCCCAACAATTAAAAATCTAAATTTAGGATTTTCTTTAAACAAATGGGAGAAAGCCTCAATGAAAACTTCCAAGTTTTGCCACTCTGTTAATCCTCCTACATACCCTACATAGTTATATTTAGAATCTAATTTTGTTCCTAAAAAAGCCTGTTTCTTCTCAACGGGTTTAAATAATTCTATATCTATCCCATTTGGACAAACAAAAAATTTTGAAGAGTTAAGTTTATAATTTTCTAATAAATTTTCTTTTATCATATCGGAAACGCAGATTACATAATCTGCTTTTTTAAGCAGTCTCTTTTCAAAAAAGCTTATTATCTGAATTATCAATAGGGGAAAATCTCTTGTTTTAAATTCTTCGGTTATAGAACCATTAACTTCGATAACTTTTTTGTCATTCTTTAAGGATGACAGAAGCCAATAGAAAGGAAAAATAAAAATTGAAGACCTTATATAAACTATTTCGGGATGTTCTTTAAGAACTGTTTTTAAAAAAATAAAGGGGGCAATTATTTTTCTAAGAAATGAATTTCTTAAAGAAATGGAAATTATTTTTGTATCTTTTCTACCCAAATCATTTTCGGTTTCTTCATCAAAATTAGAACATACTAAAAAAACCCTAAAATTGGGCGGCAAATATTTAATGAAATTTACTATATGAGTTCTTTCCCCACTAAAAATAGATAAGTCTACTGAAGTATAAAAAAGAAATTTTTTCATGGTTTTACTAAATTTATAAATCTCGAAAATTGTTTTGCTTTACTTTTAAATCTCTGAGGGATTAGCTTAATTTGACAAAATTTTGATTTAATGCAAGTTTCCCACTTTTGATAAAATTTTTCGCAAATGGTGCTTGATAAATTTTCTTTCTCTAAGATTTCTGAAAGAACTTTCAACTGTTTAATATGAAGTAAGTGATATTCTTTATTTACAAGAAGATCTTTAATCCTGTCATATTTACTCCAACCTCCGGCATCATAAAGATGTAAATTTTGATTGAGAGATTCTACTCCGTTCACAAATAAATTTTTTGCTTCTCCTGAGCCACTAAACTTATAAAACTCATAAATTCCAAATAAAGCAAAAATAAAACCGTTCAAGACAAAAGACGGAGGATTGGAAGGATATTCTTCAAACCAGATATTTCCTTTAGAATCTATTGTCCTACATCCTCCTTTTTCTACAGGTGTTTCAAAAGAAAGAAGAATTTTTTGAGCAAGATTTAGAAAGGAGTTATCTAAAGTAATCTGAAATGCTCGCAAAAATAAAGATATTACCAAACCCTGGCTCATCGCTGAAACCCAAGGGGGTTTAAGACTATAATGAGGAAATTCAAATAAACATTGAATAACTGCTGCTCCACTTGGAAGAATTTTGGTGTTTTCTTTAAACCACTGAGAAATTTGCAAAAATTCTTTTTGGGAGCGTCCGTCTTTTGTATCTAGGAAATTATCAAATTTTGAAAGGCCGTATTGGGCAATTACTGTTGGAAAATAATGGATTCCAAAATTTTTTCTTAAAAAAAATCTATAAATTCTTAAATTTTTATTAAAATCCATAAGGGGTATTCCATTTTCATCAAAAGGGCCGAATTTCCCTTTTTCGATATCATGCCTCAAGTCTGAAAAATCGATATAATATTTGCCAAAAATCTTCATATGTTTAAGATTTTGTTCCGACAATATTAATTATATAGGGAAGGAATATAAACTTTTTCTGGTAATATTTTTTGCATAAGGAGGTTAAATCTCTTTTCTCTAATACGATGCCATATTCATTGGCTGTTTTTTTAGTTTTCCAAAATAGCACCGCATGATCCCCTTTCCCAAAAGCTTTTTGAAGAGCTAACCCTCTTAAAATCGGTAAAATCCAAAGGGGAGTATCCTTTAATCCTCTTCTCATCCCATCAACTATTTTCTTGAAGTAATATCCTAGCCCATGCGTCCAAAACAAAAGTACTTTCCCGTTTGGTTTTAGAATTTTTGAAATATTCTCGAAAAAATTTTTTTCATTTAAATACTGCAAAACGCTCATTGCAAAAATATAATCAAATGATTCTGGCTTAAAATAATTTCCGATGTTTCTATGGTTCAATTTGTAAAATTTTACATTATTACAATTAAACTTTTTCTTATATTCTTCGGCCAGTTTAAGAAAATCATCGTTTATATCAATGCCAATAACTTCGGCATTTTCATTATATTTAGCAATCGCAATTGACCAATTTCCGGGACCACAACCAATGTCTAAAACTTTGACTGGCTTTTCTTTCTCAAATAAAAGAGCTTCCAATACTTTAAAATATTCTAAAGGAAAAAAATTAAATCTATCTTCTCCATATTTCTGAATAAAGTTTAACTGCTTCATAATTATTTCCACAGAGATGTAATTTTGTGTTATTTTTAACCCATGTTAATAAATTTTTCCAGAAATTGTAACAATTGGGCGTAAAATTGCCGATATGGGTCATATAACTATGTGTGGTTTCGTTTGAGTAAGGAAGGCCTAGAATCATTAAATATATTTGCGTAAAAATATTTCTTGGGATTATATGTCTTTTAGCGTAATTGATAATTTTTTCTTGAACAAAAAATTTATGTTTTTTATAGATTGAATTATCTAAATTACAATCGTTACTATAGATCCCTAAATCATTTCTGAACAAAATTTTTAAATATTTTGATTCAGCTTTGCTTATAATGATTTTATTTTTATATACAATTTTTCTTTTTGAAATTAAATATTTTATTCCAAGGTCTGAAAGAATTTTATCTATTAGGGTTGATTTCCAGGCGTGAGCTGGAGGAACAAATATTTCAGGAAATTTTAGATTCCAATAATCAAATATTTTTTTACTATTTACAATGTGGTCTTTTTGAATTTCCAATGGGACTGGTTTGTTTTCGTCTAAATAAAAAAATTCGCCTACGTACTTTGGGTGACTCTGGTGTGTTAAACCATGATAGCCTATCTCGAGATGTTGGGAATTAACTTTTAAAAAATCTATTAATTCATCAATGTATTCTAAGGGCTTTCCAAAACCAGAAATATTCTCTTTGTCTAAATATTTCATTGTAAAACAAATAGGGATCTTCATCCCAAATTCTTTAGCCAATCTCAAAATGTTATAATAAGTTTCCATACCTATTTTACTTTCTTTATCACCAGGCACAGCGTAATCAAAACCACCATCATCGATAATTATAAAAAAGGGGTATTTATTCATAGTTTTCCACTCTTTTTGACTAATGAAAATATTTTTTGATAATCTTCAAAATCCCTTTTTTTAACTAATAAAATCTCAGAAAAAGATCTCTTAGAAATTTTGGCAAAAGCAATGATAATGATTAAAGTAGCTAAAATATAAGCAATTGTTGAAGCGAAAGCAGCCCCAGAAATTCCCCATCTTGGAATGAGAAGGATATTTAAGGGAATATTGATAGCTAAAGAAATAAAGGTTGCCCTCATTCCAATTTCCGGTTTTCCTCTCCCAGATAAATCAGCTAACAATACCCTGGCTCCGCTAAAAGCAACTATCCCTGGAAGTAATATCAATAGAGGCGTCAAAGAAGGTAAAAAAGCACTACCAAAAAAAATCTTAATTAAGGGATAAGCTAAAATAACTAAACCTAAGGAGATAACAGTAATAATAAATAAAGTATGACGGCAAACTCTTGGCGTAAGAAAATTTACCTGAGAATCTTTGAGAGAAGAAACTCTGGGAAAAAGGACAGTCGCTGCTGCCATTGGTATTAACCAAAGCTTCTCCACAATTTCTACTGCTATACTATAAAGACCAACTGAAGCTGGGATTAAGAAAATAGCTATTAATAACATATCTAATCGATAGTTCAAAAACTGAGCAATATTTCCTAAATATATTTTTCCCCCATAACTAAGAGCATTTTTGAATAATGCCCGATTAAAAGAAGGGTGAAAATTGACTATTTTTCGGATTAAAAGAATAACAAATAGAGCAATAATAATAGTCGCTAAAGTGTAAGAAAGAATTGCTCCGAAAACACTTTGTTTTAATATCATCAAAAAGAGAATTACTGCTATTAATTGAATGACTAAAAAAGAAATTTTAACTAGATTGAATTTCACTATTTCTTCTCTACCAAGAAAAATACTGTTGAGAAAGGTAAAAAGGAAGGTGAAAGGAATAGTTAAAACTGCTATCCACAAATAAGAGAGGTTGATTTGATTGGAATCCAAAAAATTCTGGAAAAAGTTAAACTGAGAAAGTATCCAGAACAATAGAATAAGAATCAGCCCTAAAGAGAAAGCAAAAATAAAAGAACTTGAGATAATATCTTTAATTAAGTATTTTTTACTTCCAGTAAAATAAATATTGGCCTCCTCAATCCCTAAACCTGCCAATTTTATTGCTACAGTAGGAATTAAAATTATTAGGGCATATATCCCCTTACCCATCGGCCCTAAAACTCTAACTAAAATTATTAAGATGATTATCCCTAAACCTAAACTCAGTAATTGGGCTAAAAAAGTTATAATAGTGTTTTTTGAAATACTATTCATTTCTACTTAAGAAATAGATTTCTTTTTTCTTCTTTACCAATATTTACCAAAGGTTCAGTTTGGGCGTAATTACGCGCTCTAAGATAGTAAAATCTAATCACTCCCGAGTTATTACTTTGAATACCAGCTTGAGCTAATAAGCTAAACTTTCCTTCTTGATAATCATCGAAAGGAATAGCTAAACTATTGCCATTCCAAATAAAAACTAAATTGTCATTTTTTAATTTTTGGATACTAATTTCATATCTTTTATTAGGAGTAGGGATAAAACTAGTAGAGGTTAAAATTCTATCCATTAGAGCTGAACCGTAATTAACTCCATGATTTATTAAAGATATTGAAGCTGTATTATAGGGATGACCAAATATAGTAGCAGAATAAGCTTTCGCGCTTGGTCGAAGACTAAAAACCATTCCCATTCCTATTTCGCTTGACATCTCAACTTCAGTTTCAACTTTTATGTTTTCATTTAGAGTAATGAAATCTGGAAAATAAATTGAACTTACTCCTTTCTCAGAGATTGTCGCCTCTAAATAACCAGTTTTGCGTTTCCAATTAACTAATTTCCCTGCTGAATGAGTATTATAGAGGTTATTATTTTGAATGAATCCAGAATCTCCAAATAAATAAACTTTTTTCGTAAAGTCAGAGAGAGCGTTAGTCCATTCAGAAAAAACAATTTTTGCATCAGGATGGTAATTTAGGACAATTTGAGGATCGTTGTAAATTTCCTTCGTCTGAAGATTAGTAATAATATCAGCTTCTTTGTTCCAGGTATCTCCTCCGTCAGAGCTTGACCATTTTTCGAGATTCCCCCCCTCGATCGTTCATATCGCCCACTCCTTTTGTTCCTCCTCTAATAAGATATGCGTCAATCGCAGTTGGCGAAATGACATCAAGGTTATAAAAATCAAATAGATTATCGGTTATTGCACCTAAATCAACAATTTCCCAAAAATCTCCGGTCCGTTTCGCAAATTTATATGTATAACTCGTACTTCCATAATAACCGCCAGTAAGAAACAGAATGTAAGGGTTATTATTGCTATCAACTTTAATCACTGGAATCTGAGTATGATTTCTTCCTGAATCATACACTTTAGCATAAATATCAGCATTAGTTTTTGTTAAAGGAAGGGTTAAATTTGTGCCCAAGATATTTTTCCATCTTCCATCCGTATCCTTAAAAATATAATAAATATTATAACGATGGTAATATTCAACTCTTGGAGCACCTAAAGAATTATTATCATCTTTCCAAATAAAAGCAGCATGGATAGTATTATTTGATCCTTTAATAAACATAGCATAAAAAGCATCGCGAGGCTTAATTCCATCGATAATTGCTGTTTCTTTACTCCAAGATAAACCATTATTAAGTGATGTTCGGTAAACCCAATCATCAGCATGCTCCCCAGCTCGATAAAAAAGATAAATTGTTCCATCTGACATTTGTATAACTTGAGGGTAGGTAGCAGCACTTGTAACATCTGGCATTACTATCCAAGATGATATTGTCTCGGGATAAGTTGATTTACTATGTTTTAAAGCTCCAGTATGAGCACCATAAAAAACATGAAGGTAACCATTGTTATCTATTAACAAGGCTGGGGGGCCATGGTTATCAGTCATTAGTGGACTATCTCCAACTTGAACAATATCAGACCACCTACCAGAAATATGATCATGATATGCAATATAAGGATCAAAGCCTATACCTGAAAAGACAATGTAAGTTTTACCATTGTAATATTGGGCTGCAGGTTGATTTATTGAAATAAAAGAAGAGGATGAACCTATATCGGTGAAATAATCCTTCGGTGATGTTGTTTTATCCGAAGAAAAATCATCAAAAAATAAAAATGTGTTCTCGCCGCTTGAAACGCTTCTTGCGGTTGGATTCCCATAATACATATAAATTATTTCTTTTGAGGAAGCATGAATATATGGAACCTTGACCCATAAAATACTTGGACCACCGTTATCCCATTTTTCTATCCAATAATCCAAAGGAGTGATGCCATCGTTCTCAGTAAATTGAATATCAGCACCATCGACGGAAGCATGGGCATAATTGAAGTTATGGGAATTAAGAATAATTTTAACTTGATGATTGGTCAGATTGGTACTATTTTTAGTATAATCTGTAATGATTGCTGTCCTATATTTCCAGTTTTGGTCATACCATCCAATCGAGATGTTAAGAAATGAAGTTATCTTATCTACAGACCCAATTATCAAAACAATACCCAGTAAAATCAATATAATTCTAAAATAATCAAGTTTTCTTAATTTAATTCTTAATTTCATCATAATTTGCCCGTAGGCCCTAAAACTCTAGCTAAAATTATTATCAAAATAATCCCTAAACCTAAACTGATTACTTGTGATATAAAAGTTATAGCAGTGTTCTTAGATGTGCTATTCATTAATTTGAGTTGAAATTCTTTTTATTGTGACT
>Ga0210057_1010642_pt1 | contig 10362 bp, 9 predicted proteins | sample CryGeyCG2114_010_2_FD_183968 | JGI IMG/M metagenome (GOLD analysis project Ga0210057, IMG submission 183968) | Groundwater microbial communities from aquifer - Crystal Geyser CG10_big_fil_rev_8/21/14_0.10 (SPAdes) (version 2) | ecosystem: Environmental > Aquatic > Deep subsurface > Groundwater ...
TAGTTTTGTATAGATTACCGGTTGAGCCGATAAGTAAATTACTTGTCATTGCGGGCTTGACCCGCAATCCAGAAACTTGTTCGTGGTGCTGAACACTGGATTCCGGCTCGGAGGCCGGAATGACAGAGTGGATTCTTTGCCGCGCTTCTTCTTTAGAATAAAATTCAATTGGCGCAAGGCCGTTATGAATGGTTATTAATTTTAGAGCCGCTGCAATTTTTTTAGTTAAGGCGATTTGGCGGTCAAATTCACTGACGCAGATAATTTTATTTTTAAACAGAGCAGTAATTTTTTCCGCCCAAAAGTAAAATAATTTTAGCCAGCGAGGCAAGGGCTCATTAAAAACCCAGCCGTGAACCGTATAGACAACTTGAAACTTGAAACTTGAAACTTGAAACTTGATAATTAATGAGGCGATGGAGCCGAGAATGGAAATTTTAGAACTGTTTAAATGGATTATATTTGGTTTAATTTTTTTAATTAATTTTATGATTTCCACTAGCGCTAGAAAATCATCAATAGGCGAGATAGCTCGTTTAAGATGGGGAATATTGTAATTATTGATTCCCGCAATTTTTAGCTTTTCAGCTAATTCTCCGTTAGTGTCTTGTTTGCCAAAAGCAACCGTAATATTAAATTCACCCTGTAAATTATTCGCCAAATCAAGAACATAGCGCTGGGCGCCGCCAAGCTCGGCCCGGGTTATTAAATATAATATTGTTTTTCTATTATTAGACATTTGTTAAATAAATTACGAGTTATGAGTTACGAGTTATGAGTTACGAGTTATGAGTTATGAAATTAGATGAAAGGCAAAAAATATTCGTATGCCAATTTAAAACGGGTTGACTTTTTAGTTATTTTATTTAATAATAGCTTATAGATAAAGATAAATCAATATTTGACTAAGTAGCAAACTTAGTATTTTAATTATTAATTTTAGATTCTTATGGGAAAGCTTATTGGGTTTATTGGTCAAGGCTGGATTGGTAAAAGTTACGCGGATAATTTTGAGACCAGAGGTTATCAGACGGTCAGGTACGCTAAAGAGGAGCCTTATTCGGTCAATCAGGCTAAAATAAGCAAGTGCGATATTGTTTTTATCGCCGTGCCGACGCCGACCACGCCTGCTGGTTTTGACGACAGCATTTTAAGGCAGGTCATAAAATTGGTTGGTGAAAAGAAAATCGCTGTGATTAAATCAACCATTATGCCGGGCACAACCGAGTCAATTCAAAAAGACAACCCGAATATTTATGTGGTGCATTCGCCGGAGTTTTTAACCGAAGCCACCTCGGCTTATGATGCGGCCAATCCGCAAAGAAATATTATAGGCATACCACTGAACAATGATGAATATAAACAAAAAGCCAAGCAGGTGATGGAGGTTTTGCCTTTTGCTTCTTATCAGTTGGTTTGTCGGGCCAAAGAAGCTGAATTAACCAAGTATGGAGGCAACTGCTGGTTTTATTTTAAAGTTGTTTTCATTAATTTGCTTTATGATTTAGCCGGTAAGCTGGGCGTTGATTATCAGGTGGTTAAAGAAGCCATGTCAGCCGACCCAAGGATAGGCTCAACTCACCTCGACCCCATTCATAAAACCGGCCGCGGCGCCGGCGGCCATTGTTTCATTAAAGATTTCGCGGCTTTTTCCAAAATGTACCGGGAACTGGTGGGCAACGAGCTAGGCCTGAAAGTTTTAGCCGGCCTTAAAGACAAGAATATTGATTTATTGGTGCAGAGCAATAAAGATTTGGATTTGCTCAAGGGTGTTTATGGCGAAGATTTTATCAATAAAAAAATTAAAAAAAAATAAAAGTATGGCAAAAACATTAGTTACCGGCGGAGCCGGCTTTATTGGCTCAAATTTGGTTGACGCGCTGATTGAACGCGGCGACGAAGTTATTATTATTGATAATTTAACTACCGGGAAAAAAGAGAATATAAATCCTAAAGCCAATTTTAAGGAACTTGATTTACGTAATTTGGAAAGCATTGAGCCGTATTTCAAGGGAGTGGATTATGTTTTTCATCAAGCGGCATTGGCTCGAGTTCAACCGTCAATAGAAGATCCGATAAAATATAATGACAACAATGTCAACACTACGCTCAACGTTTTGGTGGCCGCCAGAAACGCGAAAGTGAAAAAGGTGGTTTACGCTTCCTCGTCGTCAGTTTACGGCGACCAGGAAAAAATGCCCTTAACCGAAGACATAGTCGCGACTCCGATCAGCCCGTATGCTTTGCAAAAATACATTGGCGAAGAATATTGTTGTTTGTTTAGTTATGTTTATAAATTGCCGACAATCTGCTTGCGCTATTTTAATGTCTATGGCCCGCGCATGGCTAGGGCAGGCGCTTATGCTTCAGTCATTAGCATCTTTGGCCAGCAAAGGAAAAAAGGCAAACCCATGACCATTGCCGGCGACGGGACGCATTTACGCAGCTATACTTATATCAAAGATATTGTCAGGGCGAATCTCCTGGCAGCAGAAAGCGAATTCGGCGACGGCAGAGCCATAAATGTCGGGCAAAACACGGAATATAGTATTAATGAAATTGCTAAAATGTTTGGCGGGCTGACAACTAACATACCCGAACGTATAGAACTCGCGCGCAATCTTTGCGGCAATGCTTTAGCAAAAAAATTACTCGGTTGGGAGCCGACCATGGATTTGCCAAAATGGCTTAAGGAATATAAAAGAGAAATGGGAATTGCCTAATTTGTGATTTAAGATTTACGAATTACGATTTATGGATAATAAAAAAACAATTTTAATTACAGGTGGGGCTGGGTTTATCGGCTCGCATCTTATTGAACGCCTTGTTAAAGACAAAAAAAACAAGGTGATTTCTTTGGATAATTATTTTACCGGTTTAAAGGAAAACCATATTAAGGGAGCCGAATACCGCGAAGGCCACACCAAAGATATTGAGCGTCATATTCCGGAAACTCCGGACATTATTTATCATCTCGGAGAATATTCGCGGGTGGAAAAAAGTTTTGACGATATGCCTCTTGTCTGGGATTTTAATAGAGCAGGCACTTTTGCTGTTGCGGAATTTTGCCGCAAGCGTGGTTCAAAGATTGTCTATGCCGGCTCCAGCACAAAATTCGGCGATGGAGGACTGGGACGCAATCAAAGCCCTTATGCTTGGATAAAAGCCAGCAATACCGAGCTTATTCGAAATTATGGCGCTTGGTTTGGCCTGCCGTTTGTCATAGTTTATTTTTATAATGTTTACGGCCCCAGGGAAATTTCAAAAGGATCTTATGCAACGATCATTGGAATTTTTAAAGAGCAATATCGGCAAGGCAAGCCCTTAACAGTCGTGGCGCCCGGCACGCAAAGGCGGAATTTTACCCATGTTGACGATATTGTATCAGGCTTAATTTTAGCGGGAGAAAAAGGGCATGGAGATGATTATGGAATTGGTTCGTTAGAAAGCTATACGATTTTTGGTGTGGCTAAAATTTTTAACAGCAAAATAAAAATGCTTCCCGAGCGGAAAGGCAATCGCATGGATTCAGAGATTAATACTGTTAAACTGAAAAAACTCGGCTGGAAAGCGAAAAAAGACCTAAAAAGCTATATTAAAGATTTTTTGCGCGGATTATGAAAAAAGTTTTAATATTTTCCATCGCTTACCCTCCCTTTGTGGGTGGAGCGGAGTTGGCCATAAAGGAAATTACCGACCGGATCAATGACATCCGGTTTGATTTAATAACTTTACGTTTTGATAGTTCTTTGCCCAAATTTGAAAAAATAGGCAATATTGACGTTTATCGTATTGGTTTTACCAAAAAAAATTCAGCCATGGCTGATTTGGTCAAATGGCCGCTAAAAATTAATAAATTATTGTTTCCTTTTACAGCCTGCTTTAAAGCCAGCCGCCTAAATCACCAAAATAAATATGACGCAACCTGGGCGATGATGGCGGCTTATGCCGGTTTTGCCGCGATGTTTTTTAAATTAACGCATCCGAAAGTGCCGTATCTTTTGACTTTGCAGGAAGGCGACCCGATTGAATATATTTTAAATAAAGTAAAATTAGTGCGTCCGTTTTTTAGAATGATTTTTACTAAAGCGAATTTTATTCAGGCAATTTCCAATTATTTGGCTGATTGGGCGCGGGCCAGGGGATTTAAGGGCGAGCTGGAAGTTGTGCCTAATGCCGTAGCCGTAGCTCATTTTAGCCAAAAATATAGCGAGCAGGAGCAAACTGATTTAAAACAGAAATTAAACAAAGCGCCAGATGATAAGTTTGTTATCACCACTTCAAGATTAGTTAAAAAGAACGCGGCTGACGATGTTATTAAATCCTTGCTCTTTTTACCAAACAATGTAAAATTTTTAATTTTAGGCGTCGGGCCGGATGAAGCAGCGCTAAAAAATTTAGCCCGGGAATTAAATGTTGCCAAACGGGTAATTTTTTATGGCCAAGTTGACCATAAAGATATGCCGCTTTTTCTTAAAATTTCCGATGTTTTTATCCGTCCGTCTTTGTCCGAAGGTTTGGGCAACTCATTTTTAGAAGCTATGGCAGCAAAGATTCCGGTAATTGCCACTCCCGTCGGCGGAATCCCGGATTTTTTATTTGATCCGGAAAAAAATCCCGACCGGCCGCCCACCGGTTTATTTTGCAATGCGCGCGATCCTCAAGGCATTGCGGAAAAAATAAAAATATTTTTAGAAAACAACAACTTGCGGCAAAAGATTATAGTTAATGCCAGGGAGCTGGTCGTTAAAAATTACGATTGGCAGCTAATCGCAGAGAAAATGGGGAGAATATTTGAAAAATTAATTTATAATAAAAAAAGTTAAGATCTCAAATGTCAAAACGCAAGACTCAAAACCACAACTCAAATCTCAAAGCTATTATTCGGCGCCTACGAATTTATATTGGCTTGGAGCAATAAATTAGCAACGAAAGTTGAAAAAATATAAGCTATGGCAAAATCTCCAATAAAAATTATTAGTATTTTAATAGCTACCGGCATCTATCCGCCTGATATTGGCGGACCAGCCAAGTACGCGGAGAATTTAGCTAAGCAATTCAAAAATAAAAATTACGAAGTTAAAATTTTAAGCTATAAATTTGAAAAAAAATTGCCGATTGGCTTGAGGCATATTTGGTATTTCTTAAGAATGACGTTTAATTTGCGCTATGTGGATTTAATAATCGCCTTGGACACTTTTAGCGTCGGAGCGCCGGCGGCGCTAGCGGCAAAAATTTTCAATAAAAAAATTATTATTCGCGTTGGCGGAGATTTTCTTTGGGAAACTTATGTTGAAAAAAGCGGCAATTTGATAAAATTCAAAGATTTTTATTATCAAAAAATAAAACTTCCGTTTAAATATAAAATTATCGCTTTTTTGGAAAAAGCAGCCCTTAAAAACGTTTCAGCTTTGGCATTTAACACCGGCTGGCAAAAGGATTTTTTTGAAGAAATTTATAAATTAAATCAATCAAAAAATTTTATTATTGAAAATTATTACTGCGGGAAAATCATTAGTGGCGAGCCTAAAGAAAAAAATTTTTTATTTGCCGGCCGGCGGATAAAATTGAAGAATATTAAAGCGCTTGAAGAAGTTTTTGAAGAAATAGAAAAAGAACGAGAAGATATAAGGCTTGATTTGGTTGATAATCTTTCTCATAACGAGCTGATGGAAAAAATAAAATTATCTTATGCCCTTATCGTTCCCTCAATTAGCGAGTTTGCCCCTAATTTTATTATTGAAGGATTGTCTTTTAATAAACCTTTTATTTTGACAAAAGAAACGGGGTTATATGAAAAATTAAAAGACCTGGGTATTTTTATTAATCCTTTTGACAGAAACGACATAAAGAACAAAATTCTGTTTTTGGCGGACGAGAAAAATTATAAGGAATATAAAAAAAAAGTTGAAGAGTTTAATTTTACGCATTCCTGGCAGGAGATCGCTGATGAATTTTTAAATATTTATAGAAATTTGTGAAAATATTGAAGCCAGACTGTCCAAAAACTCGAAAATTCGTCATCCCCGTGAAAACGGGGATCCAGAAATAATTTAATTTTAGCCAAATATTTTTTCTGGATTCCCGCCTACGCGGGAATGACGGTACTTTTTGGACAGTCTGTAACGCATATAAATGATACCTATGAAAGTTTTAAGTTTTGGTTTGGATAGTTCAGTCTTAAACCGGGAGTCGTTGCTGGCCGGCCGGGTTGTTGAATACGGGGAGTTGGTTGAAAAGTATACAGTGGCGGCGCCGGGCTTAAAGGATGAAGAAATTAGCTTATCTGGTCGTGTTAGAATTTATGGCGTCGGCGGCTGTTGCCGAATTTGGAAGTTACTAAAAATTTATTTTCGCGCCAAAAAAATATTGCAAGCTGAAAAATACGATGTTTTAACAGTGCAAGACTCTTATTATTTGGCCTTGATTGGCTGGAGATTGGCTGAAAAATTTAATATCGGGTTGGAACTGCAAATCCATGGTTTTGAGAAGTTTGTCGGCCTAAGGAAATTAATCGCCAAGTTTATTGTTCCGCGCGCCGACGCGATTAGAACAGTAAGCCAGCGGTTAAAAAAACAGCTGATAGAAGAATTTGGCGTGGCGGAAGGAAAAATTACAGTAGTGCCAATTTATGTAGAATCAAGAATTAAGAATTATGAATTAAGAATTAAGAATAACAGCGAGAAATTTATTTTTTTGACAGTAGGGAGACTAGTGCCGGTAAAAAATATTAATTTGCAGATTGAAGTAATGGAGGAAATAGTTGAAAGTTTAAAGTTGAAAGTTAAAAGTTTAAGAATTGAACTATGGATTGTTGGTTCGGGACCGGAGAGAAAGAATTACGAATTACGAATTACGAATTACGAGTTGGGGAAAAATATAAAATTACTGGGGCGTAAAGACAATTTGGACGAATATTATAATTCCGCTGATGCTTTTTTATTAACTTCTAATTCCGAGGGTTGGGGACTATCTGTAATCGAGGCGGCGGCGCATGGTTTGCCGATTATTATGACTGATGTTGGTTTGGCTGGCGAAGTTATAAAAAACAACGAAAGTGGTCTGGTAATACCGGTGGGCGATAAAGAAAAATTAATTGAAGCAATGGAGAAAATTATAATTGATAAAAATTTGCGCAAAAGATTGGGCAGCGGCGCGCAAGCAGCAATAAAAAAATTGTTGAGCAAAGAAAAAACTCTTGAATTGTATAAAAAATCATGGCAGAAAGCCGCGGTAAAATTATGAGATTATTAATATTAACTCAAAAAGTAGATAGAAACGACGACGTGCTTGGCTTTATGCATGGGTGGATTAATGAATTTGCGAAAAAATGTGAAAAAATCACGGTTATATGTTTAAAGAAAGGCGAAGTTAGTTTGCCGGCTAATGTTAAAGTGCTTAGCTTAGGCAAGGAAACCGTCGAATCAAGAGTAAAATATTTAGTTAATTTTTATAAATATATTTTTCAAGAACGAAAAAACTATGACGCTGTTTTCGTTCACATGAATCCGGAGTATGTTGTTTTGGGCGGTTTGTTTTGGAAGTTGTGGAAGAAAAAGATTGCCTTGTGGTATGTTCATAGGGCGGTGAATTTAAGGTTGCGGGTTGCGAACGCGCTGACCCATAAAATATTTACCGTATCGCCGGATAGCATTAAAATTGTGTCTGATAAAATTGTCGCGCTTGGGCACGGGGTTGGCACGGAAAAATTTAAAAATTTAAACGTGCAATTAAAAGCTCCAAATTCAATATTATATTTAGGCAGAATTTCCGCGATAAAAAATGTTGATGTTTTGATAGAGGCGGCGATTTTGCTGGACAAACAAAATAAAAATTTCATTCTAAATATAGTGGGAGAGCCCGGAGAAAAAGATAAGAGATATTTTGAGAAAATAAAAAAATTAGCTCAATCTTTGGAATTGAAAGGAAAAATAAAATTTTTAGGGAAAATCCCAAATTATATGACGCCCGTGGTATATAATCAAAATGAAGTTCTTGTTAATCTTTCTCCCAGTGGTTCATTTGATAAAACAATTTTGGAAGCGATGGCTTGCGAGCGTCTTGTTTTGGTTTGTAATGACAGTTTTAAAGCTGTTCTGCCCAAAGAATTTATTTTTAAAGAGAGCGATATAAACGATTTGGCTGATAAAATTAATTTTGTCTTTAATTTAAGCGAAGAAGAAAAAAAGGAATACGGCAAAAAATTCAGGCAATATGTTTTTGAAAATCACAATTTGGAGAATTTGATTGAAAAAATAATTAATTTTTTAAAAAATGGAAAATAAATATACATTTTCTAAATACGTTTATCTCTCTCGATGGGTAAGCTACTGGTATCAAATAAGTGAAGTTTTAAAACTAGAACCAGATAATCTACTAATTATAGGTATTGGCGATGGTTTTGTTGTCGATATTCTTAAAAGAAATATACCCGAAGTAAAAACTCTAGACATTGATAAAAAATTAAGCCCAGACATTGTTTCATCTGTAGGTGATATGCCATTGGAAAATAATAGTTTTGATGTGATATTGTGCGCTGAAGTTTTGGAACATTTGCCTTTTGAAAGATTTGAGAGAATCTTGAGCGAACTGAAAAAGGTCAGCAGAAAATATGTAATTTTAAGTCTACCCCATTTTGGACCTCCTCTTAAATTCTCTGTAAAGTTTCCCTTTATTTCAGAGTTGAAACTGGCATATAAAATACCATATCCTCGTCGGCATATTTTTCAGGGCGAGCATTATTGGGAAATAGGGAAAAGGGGTTATAGCCCTAAAAAAATCAGAAGGATAATACAAAAATATTTCAAAATAGAAAAGGAATTTATTCCTTTTGAAAACCAATACCATCATTTTTATATTTTGGAAACAATATGAAACTTATTTACATAGCAAATGCTAGAATCCCCACTGAAAAAGCGCATGGCATTCAGATTATGCAAATGTGTGAAAGCTTCGCTTTGTGCGATGCCAATATACGAACGCATTCGAATGATACTAATAAAATTGAAGTGGAGTTAGTGGTGCCGTGGAGATTTAATTCCATCAAGCAGGATTCTTTTGAGTACTATGGGATAGAGAGGAGTTTTAAGATTACAAAAATTCCCTCTTTGGATCTGGTAAAATTTGGCAAAATAGGATTTTTGATTCAATCTCTGTCTTTTGCTAAATTGGCGGCATTATTTACGCTTTTCAAAAAGGCGGATATTATTTATTCCCGCGATGAACTGCCGCTATTTTATTTGAATTTCTTTGGAAAACGAAATCTTTTTTGGGAATCGCATACCGCCAAGAAAAATTTTATCGTAAAAAGGATTTTTAAAAAATGTAAAGGAATTATTACTATTACGCAGGGCCTGAAGGATTTTTATGTAAAAGAATATGGAATTGATTCCAATAAAATTTTAGGAGTGCCCGACGGTGTAGATATAAATGAGTTTGATATTAATATCTCAAAAGAAGAAGCGCGGGAAAAATTAAATTTGCCGCAGGATAAAAAAATAGTGATGTACACCGGACATCTCTATGACTGGAAAGGAGCCGGCGTTTTGCTGGAGACAGCAAAACAATTTCCAATTTCCAATTTCCAATTTTCAAAAGATATATTGTTTGTATTTGTTGGCGGAACGGATAACGATATAAAGAATTACGAATTAAGATTTAAGAATTACGAAAATATACGATTTGAAGGTCGCAAACCTCACGGTGAAATTCCCATATGGCTGAAGGCGGCTGATGTTTTGGTGTTGCCCAACACCGCGAAAGAAAAAATATCAAAATATTACACTTCCCCCCTGAAACTTTTTGAATATATGGCTGCTCAAAAACCGATAGTTGCGTCCGACCTTCCTTCTTTGAGAGAAATATTAAACGAAAACAATTCTGTGTTTGTAAAACCGGACGACCCGGAAGCGCTGGCCCAAGGCATCAAAAAAGTTTTGCAAAATCCGGAATTGGCTGATAAAATTTCAAAACAGGCTTTTTTGGATATCCAAGATTACACTTGGCAAAAAAGAGCTCAAAAAATTTTGAATTTTATGAAAAAATGACTATTCATTTTTTTACAAAAGGAGACAGGACTGCTGGTAGTTCTCGGCAGAGGGCATTTTTAGTAGCCGAAGAGTTAAATAAACGCAATGTTGAATCTATTGTTCATCAACCACCTCTAATTCTAATTTCCCGAACCCTTTGGCCTAAAAAGATAAAACTAATTTGGCAATACCTAAAAATTTTTAGGGACATAAAAAAAGAAGATGTTATTTATCTTCAAAGGACTATTTATAATAAATACTTCTTTATTTTAATTGTTTTCTATAAATTAGCATTTAGGCGGAAAATGATTTTTGATTTTGACGATGCGATTTA
>Ga0210057_1010643_pt1 | contig 10362 bp, 9 predicted proteins | sample CryGeyCG2114_010_2_FD_183968 | JGI IMG/M metagenome (GOLD analysis project Ga0210057, IMG submission 183968) | Groundwater microbial communities from aquifer - Crystal Geyser CG10_big_fil_rev_8/21/14_0.10 (SPAdes) (version 2) | ecosystem: Environmental > Aquatic > Deep subsurface > Groundwater ...
CTTTCAATGGACAATCTGTGTGGCGGCACCTGGCGGGACAGTATTTACGGCCGTAATCTATCATTCTCATTGTAAATTCTTTCCACTCATTTTTGGGCAATATTTCCATTAAATCTCGTTCAATTTTGTCAGGATTGTTATTTTCCGTAAGACCAAACAAATTAGACAATCTTTTTACATGCGTATCGACTGCAATTCCGGTTATTAGACCATAGACAACTGCGAGAACTATATTTGCCGTTTTTCTACCGACCCCCGGAAGCGCTACCATTTCTTCCATTGTCCGAGGCAATTTGTCTTTATATTTTTCATGAATAATTTTTGCGGTTTTTAGTATGTTTTTAGCTTTTCCGCGATAAAGCCCTATTTGATTAATATATTTTTCCAAATCACTTTGCGATAATTTAACATAATCACCCGCTATCCTATAGTCTTTAAATAGAGCAGGGGAGAGTTCATTTACTTTTTTATCCGTAGCTTGAGCTGATAAAATTACTGCAACGAGCAAATTGAATTCAGAATTATAGTTAAGTGCTGTTTTAGTCTTTGGGAAAAGTTTTTTTAACTCCCCTACTATCGCTAGGGTCCGCGCTTTTTTAGTCATTTAGCCGATTATTTTCTGAAGCTCTTCGCCTAGTCGTTTTTTGCTGTGACGAATCATACTTCTCTTTAGAATATCTCCCTTTTGAGCTTTATATTCTCTTTTTAATACCAAAGGGGCACGGACAATCTTAATTTTGTTTATTGTGCTTTCTAAATCATCAACAACCGGAATTGAGTGTTCCGTTTCATATTTTTTAACAGCCCTTTCCGGATAATTTGTATCGTTATTAATAAGAATTACGTCCAATCTCTCAATAGGCATATATTCTCCCAAATCAGTTATATAGTCAGAAACTTTATAATTATATGCCTCCCCATACTTGGACATTAGATTTGTTATGAAAATAACTTTAGCTTTTGACTTTAAAATTGCAGGTACTACACCCTCTATTACAAGATTTGCAATTGTATTTGTGTAAAAGTCACCCGGACCTAAAATTATGACATCAGCAGTAAGAATTTCTCTCTCTGCGCGCGGGTTAATACGGGCCATTGGTTCTGTCGTAAGTTTCTTTATTCTTAATTTTCCATCGTGCTGGGGCTCATCTATCTCATGCTCGCCTACTACTTTTAGTCCATTTTCAAATTCGGCAACCAGCTTTACGTCTCCGTATGAAATAGGAATAATTTCACCTTTTACTGAAAGGAGTTTGTTCGTGGCTTCAATCGCCTTCTCTTGAGATCCCACGATATCTGCAACAGCGGCTAAAAAAAGATTTCCAAATGTCATTCCGCTTATGCCTGCCCCCTTACTAAATCTATAAGTAAAAAGTTCACGAAGTAGCGATGGCTCAGACGACAGCGCAACCATAGCAAGTCTAACACCCGATGTGGGCAACAAACCAAATTCGTCTCTTAAAACTTTATTTGAACCTCCATCATCAACCATGGTTAACAATGCAGACAAATCGTAGCTCTTATTTGCAAGAGATGAAAGAACCGTAAATGTTCCTGTACCACCACCAATAACTACAACTTTTTTCATTATTTATGAAATTATAGACTTGCTTACTCGTAATCGCAAGAAGTTATCTACTTTTTCTATAGCCACCGGCATAATCAGGGTTTTCTCTTTGGAATTTGTCACCGTGACCTATATCCGTAATAATAGGCTCACCTCTACTGCAAAGACCGCTTTCAATACATTCTTCAGGAGTCCATGTTTCATAATAAATTTCAGAAAGCGTAACTAGCTTCGGGACGCCTATGGCTTCCGCTGTTACTCCTCTATTTGCTGCAATAGAGCCCACGCCAATAACAATTCCACCTTGTGTTCTAATTAGCTGAACCATATCTTTAATTGAGCCCATTCTATTTATCATATCCTCTAGAACCAATACCTTTTTCCCATCAACTGCTTCCCTAAATCCTCTCCTATCAATATTGAAAACTTTTTTTCCAGCAATAACTTGTTTATCTGCAAAAATTCCAAAAATTTCTCTACCTGTGAGATTTGCTAAATTGCTTGCTCCAATATGAGCGAAGGGAGTAGATCCATAAGGTGTAGCGGCTACTGTTTCAACACCGTCGTCTTTAAAGGGGTTTACCATTTGTCCAACCAGCTTATTGAGTTCGTTTGTATGAGGCAAAAGAGGGTCAGTGTCGCAATATCCCGCTAGGTGATTGTCGCTTGTCCCAACAAAATGCCCTTCGAGGATACACCCATAACTTTCTAAAGTTTCCCTCGCATTTAACTTCCCCTCTTGATATTGCTCTAACATATTTTCATTTTTTAAAGTAAAAAAACTGCCCGTGGGCAATTAAAGACTAATATAGTCTCGAATACTCTCTATGTCAATTACTTTCTTTTTAAAACGTTTCTGTGTGATATCATATAAAAATGGAAGGGGAGCCGGAAGCAGTTGAGCATGTAAATAACGTTAGAAGCTATAGAAAAGAGTTATCAGAACCGCTTCATAACCCGGAAGCAACTCAGGAAGAAAAAAGTCAAGCCATTGATGACCTAAGAGCATTTAGAGAACTTAATCATGAGGACCCTGATTACAGGCAGGCTCTTCGAATAATCTCTGGTCTTCGCACTGCAAGAGCTGGAGAAAAACCAATCGAAGAGGTTAAGAAAACTAGAGAAAGCGTAGAATTTCCTACAGAACCCGATGAAAGATACGCAGCCATACTCTCTTCTTTAGCAAACAGAGCCGGAAAACAGATTACTTTTCTTTCGATACCAAATATTCCAAATACGATCATCACTCCATGGGAGCTCCATAAAGAATTTTTAGAAAATTCTGGGCATGTTTGGAAAACCAATGAAAGACTTCAAATGGGATATACACAAAATTCTCTTATCTCAATAGGCATGGTTGCAGAGGAAGTGGGTTTTAAGAATGGGATACAAGAATCTACAGTTGGTTTTACCCAAACAGAAGCAGGCAAGAAGTACGGCGATCCTATTGCAAGATTTCTTCTTAAATATGCCTCCGAACATGATATTTCTTTAGAGCAAGTTTTTGGACCTACTCATTCGAGAACTGATTCTCGTGCTCCATATAACCGTGCTCGTGTTCTAGAATTTCTTTATAATAATAAGACTGAAAACAAAATCCGAATTGCTGATATTAAAAAGGGGCTAGGTTTGCCCGGTGACTCATATATGGTTACCCACGCATTAAGACCTCTTGAAGAAAGTGGATTTGCCATATTTGAATCCGTAAACATAGAAAAAACGGCAAATCAATTTTCTTATTCTGTAAACCCCGATTTTCAAGGAGAGGTTAAGACAACACAAAGATACAATTTAGGTTCAGTATTAGAAGCTATCGCAACGCTACAAAGACAGGGGTTTACAAAGTTCGAAGTAGACACAGTTGTCGATAAAATAAAAGATCTGAATCCAAATGTCCAAATCGCTAGAAATACTATTCAGTATAAACTAGCGGATATTGCAAAATCTGGATATTTGGTTAGAAATAAATTTAAAGGTTCTGAGGATTTATCCTCTGTATCTATTCTTAGCGAAGGGGAAGAATTCGTTAATGATGTATTAACTCCCCTAAGGATTGCCCTTACAGATACTCCGGAAGGTGAACAATTAAGACACGGCTGGGGTACTATTCCTTGGCAAGAATATGCTCCGAAAGCTCTTCAATTGCATAAAGATAACTCAAATCATGCCAACCCGACCGGTAAAGATGCGCAGGTTAGTAGAATAAGGGATATAGTATCTGAAAATCCTGGAATCAGAACCGGTGAAATAATGGAAATTCTCAAACAGGCAGGGGTCCCATATAAGTCTATTAATTCAGCAGCAAGATCACTTTTAGAAAAAGGAGAGATAACAAACACCCATGAGGGAAGGGCAGCAAGATGGTATCCTGTGGAAAAGGGATCTGCAGAACAAGCTACTTCTTCCCAATCCCCTTAAAAAATCTCGGCTTTTTCTTAACTACAACGACTTCTTCTTTTTCCTCGACATTTAAAAACTCTTTCCCTTTTTCTATTCCGTTGTCCATTGCCTCTTTTATCTCGTCTATGTCCATCAGATTTTCTATTGATTCCAAACCGTGTTCTGAAAGCTCTTTTATAATTCTTCTCCCCTTTTCTGTTGAAATCAAAGAGCCTATTGCAGCTCCTATCAAAAGCCCCCACACAAATCCTGAATTATTTTTATTTTCGTTCATTTTCTAAATGATTGAATAATTTTTAAAATTGTTGCCACAACACTTGTTCCTCCGAAGAAATCTGAAAAGCTTGACACAGGTTTTGCCACACTTTCAGAAATTGAATCGATATTATCTAGTACTTTATTGGTTTTTTTAACTGTATGCCTAAAGTCTTTGAGAATAAAAAACACCTGTATGCCTAAAATTATTAAAATTAAAGCTAGCAAAACTATAACTGAAAGAAGTACTATTTGAATAATATCTACCATAGTTAGAAAAGCCTACCACGTGAAAATATTTAAATCAATATATCGTAAAGTATAAAATACAGTCAGGATTTAAGGGATTTGAACAGTAATGATCTTTTCATTTTTCTTACCATGCCTATTTTCAGAAATAATAATTATTTCTCTCTCTCCTGAAAAAAGATAAAGGCTTTTTTCAAATGAACCGTCCAGATTTACATACGTTTCGTCATCATTGATTTTAAGGCTGGCGTACGGATCTGTTTTTCCTTTAATTAGAACTATATTGTCTTGGATTTGCTGATTTTGTACGGGGCTTTCAACTAACAATTTTGGTGGAAAAAAGTATGCGCTGTACTGAAAGATTAGATAGCCGGTGATAATTATAATTAAAATTAAAAGCAGTATAAATTTGGGAGTAAAGATAAACCGTTGAAAAAAAGAGAGTCTTTTGTCAGAAAAACTGGGAATAACTTTCTGGCTTTCCTCTTCATATTCACGTCTGAAAGTTCTTCCAATTTTATAATCGTCGAGCTCTAGGTATTTGGCGTAATTTTTTACAAAACCTACAGCATAAGATTCCGACGGAAGCACTTTATAGTCTCCCTCTTCTATTGCTTCTAGAAACTTTCTCTTTATTTTAGTTCTTTTTTCCACGGCAACTATAGAAAGACCTTGTCTTAACCGCTCTTCGCGTAAAATTTGACTTACTGTCCTCATGGGGATTTATTATACCTCAGATTCCTCGGGCTGACTGTTTTCTCTGGCGTAGTATTCTTCAGCACTTCTAATTAAAACTTCTCTGGGTTTTGCACCATCTCCCGCGCCCACTATTCCATGTTCTTCAAGCTGTTCCATAATTCTTGCCGCACGGTTAAATCCTATATGAAACCTTCTTTGAAGAAGTGATGCTGACGCTTTATCATGCTGACAGACGAGTGTCACCGCTTCTTCAAAAAAATCGTCTTTTTCGTCACCTCCACCGGATACCATAGTCGTACCGCCACGGCCTTTTATCCTTACAGACTGCTCTATTACCTCACTCGTGTACTGGACTGGAATTCCCTTTGATTTAATATAATTTACCAGTCTCTTTACGTCCTGATCTGACACGAAGGTTCCTTGAATTCTGGTTGGCCTTGCCTGATCAGGCGGCACATAAAGCATATCTCCTCTTCCCAAAAGCTTTTCAGCTCCTGGTCCATCAATAATAACTTTACTATCTATTCCGGATGAAACATTAAATGCAATTCTGCAGGGAATATTTGCTTTAATAAGTCCGGTTATAACATCAACTGATGGACGCTGAGTAGCAAGAACCAGATGGATTCCCGTAGCGCGAGCCATTTGCGCAAGGCGTGCTATATTGTCCTCGACGTCAACGGGTGCTAGAGCCATAAGGTCAGCAAGCTCGTCCATAACTATAACTATGTAGGGAAGTGCCTGAAAACCTGAAAGTTCATTATATCCGTCAATATTTTTCACTCCTGCTTCCGCAAATTTTGTGTATCTTTTATCCATTTCCTTAAGCGCCCATTTTAAGGCAGAAACGCTTTTATCGGGTTCAACAACAACAGGAGTAAGTAAATGAGGAATACCATTGTATCCTGTAAGTTCAACTCTTTTAGGGTCAATCATAATAAATCTAACTTCATTTGGCGACGCATTAAATAGAATTGATGCAATAATCGTATTTACCATAACTGATTTTCCGGAACCTGTAGTTCCAGCGATTAAAACGTGGGGCATTCTGGAAATATCAGCGACAATCGGCTCTCCGGAAACATTTAGCCCTAATGGCACTACAAGTTTTGATTTAGCATCCTGCATATTTTTTGATTCAAGCATCTCTCGAAGCCCAACATACTGAAGACTTTTATTTGGAATTTCAATTCCAACAAGTGACCTCCCCGGAATAGGAGCTTCTATTCTGATTTGACCGGTCGGCGCTTCTGTAGCTAAAGCCAAATCATTTGCAAGGGTTGTAATTTTAGTTAACCTTGTTCCGGGAGGTATTTTTATAGCGTATTGAGTAACCGATGGTCCTACGTTAATCTCAACAACTTGTGCTTTAACACCAAAATTTTGAAGAGTTTCTTCAATTACTGCTGCTATTCTTTTAACATCTCCGCTATCTCTTTTCTTTTCGGGAGCTTCAGTTAGTAGCGAGTGCGGGGGAGATTCCCAAACTCCAATATCAGACAAAGGGTTTACAACAACATCATCCGGAAATTCGCTGGGTTTTTTAATTGGCATATTAGGAGACGTGAAGGGTCTATCTGTATGTGAAGCTTCTGCTCCTTTTATTCTGGGTTCATTAATACCCCTTATCGCAATAGGTTGCTTTATATCGTGAGCAAGTTTATCTCTAGTTTTTAGAAGAGGTGCAACAGCTCCTGCAATAGAATTTGCAAAACCAGCAGCATTCCCACCTAAAAATCCAAATATTTCTTTAAAAGAAAGGTTCATAAGAACCACAAATCCCACAAATCCCATTACAAACAACAAAAGCATGCTTACTATTACACCCATAAAGGTCTCCATGTAATAAAATATGTCGTTTCCAACCATTCCGGTTCTGAAGATTCCAATTAATGAGGCCGAAAAAAGCAGAAATCCGATAAAAACATTTAGCCGGGATAGAACGAATTTTGCCCTGCTTAAATAAAAGGCAAAAAATACAAGATTTATTGGAACAAGGAAAGCAAAAAATCCAAAATATTGATTTAAGATTTGATAAACGCCGGTCAGTATCTCTCCATTTCTTGTATATGACAAGAACATTAATGCGGCAATAAAAAACAGTCCAATTGCGGACAACGTATAAATCGTATCCTTCTTTAATTTAAGAGAACCCTTTTTTCTATAAGATTTTCTTTTACGTCTCTTGGGCATACAAAAAATTATACACCATTTAGTAAATTAATTAGATATTAAACCTCTACTATTATGGGGATTACCATGGGTTCACGCTTTTCGCGCATAAGTAATCTTTCAGCGCTTCTTTGAATGATTTTTCGGTAATAACCCCAATTCGTCGCTTTTCCCTTTTCCTCAGTTAAAAACTTGTCCAATTGATTAACTAGTTTTTTAGAGAATTCTTCTTTTTCAGGATATAAAAATCCTCGGGCAATTATATCCGGAGGGGTAACAAGCTTTCCGGAATTTGTATCAACTTCCGCAAGGATTATCATAACACCCTCTTTTGAGATTTTTTGACGATCTCTGAGTACAAAATGCTCAAGCTCATCACCTGTAAATTCATCCACATAAACTGTTTTTAAGTCCTGCTTCTTACCAACTCTATAAGTCGTACCCGAAAAGAAAACTTCCTGACCGCTTTCTATTAAAATTACATTTTTTTCGTCATAACTTAACTCGCGCATTAACTGACTATAGGCATTCATGTGCCTGTAATTTCCACTAATTGGGATTACAAATTTTGGCTTCAAAAGAGATGTTAAAAGCTTTATGTCATTCTGACTCCCGTGTCCTGACACATGAAAATCATTTGCTATATCAGAGTAAATAATTCTTGCTCCTTTTTGTGAAAGAACGTCTAATAATGAATAAATGGAAATTTCGTTGCCGGGAATGGGATCCGCTGAAAAAATTACAGTATCATTCTTATCAACTTTAATTCCATGCCTATTAGAATCTGTTGCGACTCGGACGAGCGCTGACTCCTGCTGTGCCTGACTTCCCGGAAGAAGTATCATAACCTCTTTTGGGTTCATGCTGTTAACCTTCTCCGGTTTTACTTCCCATTTTTCGGGACAGTTTAAATAACCAAGCTGACGCGCTAAATCCCTAACTTTTAAAAAGGACCTGCCCATAAAACATACTTTTCGGTTAAATTTCAACGCAGCTTCAATTGCCTGATTCATTCTGGCTACATTTGATGAATAGGTAGTTATAAATACTTTTCCTTTGGCACGCCGAAATTCATCTTCGAAATTTGACGTAATTTTACTCTCAGATTCGGAATGTCCCTCACGTTCCGATCCTAGACAATCTGAAAACAAAGCGTTAATACCTGTATTTCCGGCAGCTACAATTGCCTGCAAATCAGACGGTTTTTTATCAACGGGTGCTAAATCAAATTTATAATCACATCCGTGATAATAATTTCCGACCGGAGTTTTTAGGAAAATGTGGGAAGTGTCAGGAACTGAATGAGTGACCCTGATAAGCCTGAATGTAAAATTTCCAATCGTAACATCTTTATTAAAATCAACCTCATCAACTCTTTTATTTAAAGCGAAATCTTTTAACTTTATGTTAGTTAAAGCCGCTGTAAATTTAGTTCCATAAATAGGAAATTGAGGAAGCTGGTCAAGTACGAATGGCACTGCTCCGATGTGGTCTTCGTGTCCATGGGAAAGAATCATACCGACTATTTTTTTACCACTGTCAACTAACTTTTTAAGATAAGTTATATCCGGAATTAGAAAATCAACACCCGGAACAGTTGACTGATCTGGAAATCCTATTCCACAATCAACAATCAGTATTTCATTATTGACAATATAAAGATGCATATTCCGAGTTACCGTCCCTATTCCACCCAAAGAAATAAATGTCAGTCCTGAATTTGTTCGATTAATATTCATATTTTTACTGTAGTTTTGGGGTTGTCTTATGTTTGTACTCAAATCTACCATTGTGATACGAAATTCTGTAAGTTTTGGTTAGTTATCATAAATTGTTTCCCTTGTGGTATTTTACCAGTTAATAAGTAATGTACAACCTTTCGGACAAGTCCCTGCACAGCCCGCTTTAGTGACCTTACACCGGAATCATAACCTAATGGTCTTACAATTTCAGGCCATACATCATCTGAGATTGCTATTTCCTCGGGCTTCAAACCGGATTCTCGCAAAACTTCAGGAAAAATATAGTTTTTAGCAATGTAAATTTTTTCATCATCACTGTATGAAGGCATTTGGATTATCTGCATACGGTCAACGACCGCCGTTGAAATATCTTTTGTATTATTTGATGTTGCAATAAACAAAACGTTTGACAAATCAAATGGGTAGTCAATGAAATGATCTGAAAAACGCGAGTTTTGCTCAGGATCCAAAAGTTCAATTAATACTCCCATAATATCAGCTCTCGCCTCATTGCTAACACGGTCAATCTCGTCGAGTAAAATTACCGGATTATTTGTACCGGCCTGACGGAGTGCTTTAATTACAAGCCCCGGTTCCGAATCAGGCATCATGCGTGATTTCCCCCTAAGCTGGGAAGCTCCTCCCATTCCCCCGAAAGGAATTCTGACAAATTTACGCCCCAAAGCTTCCGCGATAGATTTTGCGATGGTAGTTTTTCCTGTACCAACAAGACCTACTAGGGAGAGAATCGGTGCGTGAATAATAGCGTCTTTATCCAGTCTGCTTCTGGTTAAAATCATAATTGAGAGATATTCAAGTACCTTTTCTTTGACTTCGGTAAGACCATAATGGTTTTTATTAAAAACATGGCTAGCGTGATTTAAATCCAAAACGTCCTGAGATGAATTTTTCCAAGGCAAAGCGACAACCCAATTTATGTAGCGGGATAACGTGTCATACTCCGCGAAAAAGTTATTTTCCTTCTCAATTAGTCGAAGTCTGCCTACCATAGACATAACATTTCCATTTAATTCCTCAGGTAAATTAACGGATTTTATCTTATCCTCGAGTTTTTGAATTTGAGAATGAGGTGTTACATTCGTATCCGAAGTTATTGTTTGTGTTTGATTATCGGGCAAACTATTATCCACTGGCTTTTGCACAGCAGAATTATCCCCTTGGGCAGAGTCCATATACTAAAAGTATAGCATTATATGAAGCCTGCTAACAAACAGAAACTATTGTTTATAAACAAATAAAGATACTTAATAAAATAAT
>Ga0210057_1010644_pt1 | contig 10362 bp, 13 predicted proteins | sample CryGeyCG2114_010_2_FD_183968 | JGI IMG/M metagenome (GOLD analysis project Ga0210057, IMG submission 183968) | Groundwater microbial communities from aquifer - Crystal Geyser CG10_big_fil_rev_8/21/14_0.10 (SPAdes) (version 2) | ecosystem: Environmental > Aquatic > Deep subsurface > Groundwater ...
TCTGCTTTTCTGTAATATGAGCCAAAAAATACAGGTTCGGAAGTGGCATTTAGCCTGTCCATAAATTTACTTAAAAACTCAAAAGCCGGTGAATATTCAGTAGTAAGTATGCCATTGGTTAAAGTCATTTTTGAGAACGCATAGCTCAATAATAAGCGACGATCATCATCAGTCGCCTTATTACTCAAATATATGTCTTTAGCTCTGTATGCGAGGTCGTGGATAGCAATACCGGCCTCGTAGTATTCATTGCCTCCTTGGCTAAATTTGCTCATCTCTTTATTTATCTTTTCTTTTTCGGCAGTATATTCTTTGAATTTCTTATTAAAAAATTCAGCCGAAATAACGCCGTCTAATTTATCCTCATAAATTTTATCAAGTCGGTTTTCCATTAAAATTAAACCCTTTTTTAAGGCCTCAATTTTTTCTTTTGAATACTCAACCTTATCTTTCAAACTATCTTTCAGAGCCTTTTTAATCCAGGCTAAAACACGCTCATTTTTCGGGGCAACCTTAACCAATAAATCAAAAATCTGTTCCTCGATTTTCTCTTGCCGGATGTAGTCTTTATTATCGCAAGGTTTAAAGCCCTTACAATGGCCGTAGTGGTGGCCTTTCTGTGTTTCCCAAGTAATAAGGCAACCACAATGCCCGCATTTTATCATTCCTTTGAATACGTGCGTATGGGTGTTAAATTTTCCGGCTTTAAGTTTTCTTTTTAATTTGTCTTGAACCTCGTCAAATATTTCCTCGCTGATTATCGGCTCGTGTTTGCCTCGATATATTTCGCCGTTCCACCTAATACTACCACAATAAAAAGGATTGCTTAAAATCATATGTAAACTGCTATGACCTAGTGGTTTGCCGGTAGTATTTTTTAAACCCTCATCTTCCATTTTTCGAACTAGTTGGCTGATAGTATAATTACCGGTGCTGTATAACTCAAAAATCCGCTTAATGAAAGGAGCGGTTTTTTCGTCTATTAATTGCATTTTATGACCTTGTTCACCCGATATTTTATAACCCAATTTAGCCCCCATTGGCATCCAGCCGGATTCAATTTTGGCTTTCTGTCCTTTCTTAACTTCCTCGCTTAAGTTGTTGGTATAAAAGCGGGCAATGGCGACTTTCATATCCCAAACTAAATTTTCATGAGCCCGAGTATTTTTATTAACGATAAAATTTTCTTTTACAAAATGGACTTCCCGAATTTCGTCCTCATTAAGCCAATCGCTAACCGTGGCTCCATCTTTTAAATTTCTAGTTAAACGGTCAATTTTTTCGCACAAGATAATACTGATTTTGCTTTTCTTAACATGCCTTAACATCTCGTTAAAAATTTTTCTTATCTGCTTGCCACTGGCTGATTCAGTAATTTTAAATATCTTAACAACATCAAGGCTTTTGTTTTCAGCATAACCCTTAAGCAAGCCCTCTTGAGCCTCCAGCGAGTAGCCTCTGTCCTCTTGTTCTTTGGAGGGCACACGGCAATAGATGATGCATTTTTTATTAATTAGTATAGGCATGTTTTTAGTAACTAAAAGGGAGCGGCTCTGTGCACACCAACCAATATCACCAAAGGCAATACTTGTCAGTCAGAAACCGCCCCCTTTTAGGGGACAAGTATAAAAAAAGCCTTGGGCTTAATATTTGATTGATGTGCATTAGTATTGTATCAAACTATTGGATTTTTTCAATGCCTGCTAACCTTATCGCTTTATCGACTCTATTTAAGACATCAAAATAACCGACAATTCCGTTGCCCAGTTTAGAGGTTTGAGCCGGCGTTAATTCAAGGCTAAATTCCTCTTTGAGTATTATTTGAAATTCTTTTAGTAATGTCTTGCTAACCATATTTAACCGGTTAATGAAAATAACGAATAATTGATTTTACCCAGCCAATCGGATAAATATTTTCTTTCAAAAAGAAGTTTTAAATTGGCGGGATTGAAGAAAACGATAATATCTTTTAAGGCCGTTAGAATCATCGGCTGTTCTAAATTCTTTGAACAAAGAATTTTCCGCATGTCGAAATAACGAACGTCAAACAAATTTTTTACAGATATATTTTGAAACGTATAAGCCCAAATTATTAATGTGTTTGACTTTGTTAATCATCACGAAACCTTGTTGCCAAATATCAGCCAATTTTGAATTGTCCAAATATTCAATATTGACCAAGACGTGATAATGAAACGCTCCTCGTTGTTGAAATTCGGGAACGGCCAGATATTTTAAATTTTTATGAGAATATTTAAGTCGCAATATAAATTTTTTAAAGATTTTATTCGCCTCCCGCAAGTCGGTGATATTTTCTTTAAATGTCAGAGTAATAAAAGTTTGTAAGTCCTCATTACTGTTTATCAATCTTGTGATTCTGGCTCTGGTGCGACGCAATGACGAATACCGCATAACCTCCATTTCAAAATTACTTTCTTCGGATTTTTTCACCTGCTCAATAACTTGTTCTTGGGTTCGGCGTTTAACGATTCTTTTCTTTTTGCGTTTAACCCCGCTCTTAACCGGAGCCTCGTATTTATAAAGCTCAATTCGATTGCCGGAAATTATCAGTTTTTCTTGATACATCATAACCTCTCAGGAGGGAATACAGATCGTCGATAAGCGACGTGTATTCCTGCTCATAACTTTTAAGTTTTCTAGCCAACATCTCAAAATCTATTGAGCTGTCGGTTTTAACTTTATTATTAATGCCGAATCTTAACTTTTTAATTCTATCTTTTAGCCAAATGATATAATCAACTTCTTGTTTAATATTTTTATAAATCATATTTTTATAGTTAGTGGTTTTCTGCCGGTGTGTGCGTAAGGTCAAGTTAAATAGACACACCGGAAATCTCGTCTAAAAATTCATTTACCGCCCCGACTTGTTTTTCTTTTTTCGGCGAGCGGACAAGCCTCGCCGAAAAAAATAGAAATAACAATGTTCGGGGGCGGTCAAAATAAAAGTAAATTAAAACGAACGCAAATTGTCTATCTGTGGCCTCTTATTTTAGCGATAGCTTATCGCCAATCAAGGTCGTGCTTTTAGCCTCCACCTTTGACAGTCGCAAGCAATCAATCGCTGTGGCACCTCGTGGCCGATAGATAATTTAAGACGACGTTATCCGGGCTATTTATTTAATTCAGTCGTCAATTTAATAATATGACTATTACAGTCAAATCAAATTGGACGGGTTCGGAAAGCACTTTGAATCTCGTCAAAAAACAAATCGCTCAACGTTGGGGTGAGGATGAAGCTAACCGCTATAATCCGAAAGAAAATTGCCTAACGTTCAAAGACTGGCTTAAGAACGGCTACATCGTCAAAAAGGGCGAGAAGACTCTCAAGTCTTTTGTCATCGTTGAGAAGAAAGACAAAGAAACCGGTAAAGTAATAGAGAAAACGCCCAGAAGCATTAATCTCTTTTACGAGTTACAAGTAGAGCCGGAAACGGCTTAACAAATTAGAGGAGATTATCCTTAGCAGGATTGGCTCCTTTTTTTGTATAACAATTTAATGCCGGCTGAATCCGGCTATCTCTTGAAAAGTGTCGTATGATGAAGCCACTTTGTGGCTGAAAGTAAAAATATTTGTGGAATAACAATATTTTTTTTCTTTGTCGATTTCTTCAATATCGTATTGGCGGATAATGAATAACTTAAATATTTTTTTGATAATAAAAACATTATTGACCAATTCTCTAACCACCGTATCAATACGTTTGACGTTTTGAACGGCACCCCAAATATTTAATCCGACAACCTTGCCTTGACTGTCCCGCTTGATATGTTTGCGGTGCTGTTGGAATTTGTATTGGATCCTTTCCGGCAAATCTTTCCATTTTCTGGAATTAAAATAAATCTGACACTCGTCGATTAAAACCTCCCCACCTCGGATGTCGATAAACTCGTCCAGTTTTTCCCAAAAGATAATTTGGCCGTAAGCGGGCTGATATTTTTCCTCCAAGAATATTTTGTGAAATATCGTTATTATTTTAAACCGCAGAGATTTTTCATAATCAGAAATTATTTTATCTTTATCGATAAAAAAATTGGAATAAATATCAAGCCCGCTTAAAATAAACTTGCGAGACCAGTGGACAAAGATGGTAATTTTTACCCGTGCCCGGTTTTCCGGTAATGATGTTTATCATATTATTTTCCGCCTCTAATATACCCGGCAATGTAATTGACGAATCTAAAAGAGAAATAAATCATTTCTATAAATATAACCATTGATAGCACGCCGAAGAAAGTGAACAGCGGAAATATCCTATCAAAACTGACAATGTAAGGAACAACCGTGTTAATAGACGTGGTGAATTTCGTCGAATAAGTGGAATATTGATTATTCGGCAGGAACCCCACAAAGAACGAGGCTATCGTGTCGAACAGGTCAGCGACGTAATGAACGAGATTGGCCGGATTGAACATATCAAATATAGCTTTCAAGCCCTCAACGGTGTCGGTGAAAAATCCGGCTCTGGCGGGGTGAATACTTACCAAACCAACGGCCAGTATCGCCACAATCGCCACGATAATTATTTTGTTGTGATTTTTGTTTTTCATAAAGTTAAGATTAACCGTCGTCCCTAAATAATCTTTTAGTAAACATATTCCACAAGTAGAATCCGAAAGAAATCCAAATGCCGGTGATGAACAACGGCCTCATTCTTTGGGCGAAATTAAGGACGGTGGGATTGGTGAAATCAAACACCGGAATATCAAGATTAAATTGATTGTTGGCCGACATGCTTTTCATCGTGAACATTAAAGGGCTGGCTTGCATGGAAGTGGAATTGAGAAATGCGTTTAGAGCGTCCGAGAAAGCGAACACTTGAGCGAAAATCAATTTGCCTTTCAGCTTGTCTTTGGTGTTTTGAAACCAAATAAAATCCGGTTGTCCGCTTGGCCTTTCGGCGGCGGAATAGGAAAGCGAAATATATTGTTTTTGATATATGCTCGTGCTCGTGGCCGATTTTAGGGAAACGAGAAAATATCTGGTGGAAGTGGAAATATCAAAACCGCCATACATAAAACCGGAACTGGTGGCCGTTAAATTATTTAATGTGGTGTTCGAAAGAGTTTGAATAACTTGATAAGAAGAAGTGCAATTATTACAGGTAACATATGGATTGGTTATTTCCGCCATGTATAATTTTGTTGAAGTGGAATTGAGCGGAACGTTTAATGGCCTGACAATGAACGGAGCGTTATATTGCGAATAGGGCGTTATGTCTTGATCACAACTATATTCGAAATCCCAACTGGCATTAGAGGCCAAAGGGAACCGGCAACTCAATATATCGCAAGACTACGGCATAGCCGTAAAATACGGATTGGTGCCGTAGCTGGTTTGCAGATTAGCCTTGGGGAGTGTATAGCTTTTACAATCATAAGCCGTGGTGTCGGTTTTATCGATGACGCAAACTTGAGCGTTCCCATAACCGCCGTAATTATAATCGCAGGAAAAGGCATTGTTAACGCAATCGCAAGTCGGTTGTTGTTGCGGTAAAACGTAAGAGCTTTGGAGTGTCAACTGATTCGTGCCGTTAGTTTTACAATTTCCGCTGACGGTTATTGAAGTGTCCAATAAATTTGAATAAGCCTGATTTTGCGTCGGCGTTGTTATCTCAACATCCGGCTTTAAATTCAATTCAATATTTTTAGTCGCCATTCCGTAGCAATATTGTCCGCCCAGTGCCCAGTAAAAATATGTCGGAACAGGTGAGGCTTTTTTATAGAAAGTGCGGTTATACGCTTGGCCGAGGCATTAGTTATACATTGTTGGCGACCCTGATTTATTTTGGCCTTTCTACTTTTCAAATCTCTAAGATCTTTCAAGGTTGGGGAAATAAAGTCTTGGGGCCAATATTAATAATTATCGGCTTAATAATGTTTGATGTTATTAAAATTAATTTTAAAAATAACAACCAAACATTAGAAAAGGTTAAGACGTGGCTATCAAGCAAGGGTTATTTTGGGGCAGTAGCGTTAGGCATGCTATTTGCCTTTGCTTTTTGCCCTTATAGCGGTGTCCTATTTTTTGGAGTGCTTACGCCCTTGGTATTTAAATCAGCCAGTGGTCTACTATTACCACCTATTTTCGCCTTAGGCACGGGCCTGCCAGTTATTATCTTTTCTATATTAATTGCTTTTAGCCTGAAAGCCGTAAGCAAAACATTTAAAACAGTTCAAAAAATAGAAAAATGGTTAAGATATATAGTAGCCTCTATTTTTATTTTAACCGGAGTTTACTATTTGCAATTTTTGGTAAAATATTTAATAAGCTGGTATAATTAACAAAGATATATAATTCTATAACCATAAAACTATGCGACAAAAATTAATTCTATCAGTATTAAATATTCTAACTCTTTGTATTGTAATAGCGGCGGTTAGCATATTCTTTGTTGAAAGGGCTGAATGGATGGGCTTGGTTTTGATTATACTTGCTTTACTTTGTATAGCCTCTCTTATTCCGTTTAAAATTGATTTGAGATCAATTTTGCCCGATGTTTTTTTTGGGATAATAGATAATGGAATCTTATCAGTTTTAGCTATATTCGGTGGTCATTTTGCTGGCGTGGCTGGGGCGATTATCGGCGGTGTGGTTGGTAATTCTATAACTGACGGTATTGCTGGAATATTAGAGGGGCATATGGCTGAAAAATTAAGATTAAGATTAGTCTCAGAAGAAAGAACCATGCTCAAATCGGCTGTTGGAAAAATGGCCGGATGTCTTTTGGGGGCGGGGGTCGTTTTGATAATTGCCAACTTTATAAAGTTTTAAAATTATCCAATAAATTGCCAAATAAAGTTCGAAAGCAGTCCCTCTAAGTGAGCAAATCAGGATAAGCAGTCGCGAAAGCGTCTGCTTTTTTGTGTATTTTTTAATAGACGAGATACTCATTTTTTGCTATAATAACCCCATAAATTATGATTTATGAATTTAGTGGAGCCGTGACAGGATGTCACGCTTTAAAAATGAAAATACATTAATATAATTATGAAAAAAAATAATCATATTCAAAATAATAGTTTTACGCAATTTTTATTATACACGGATACAAACGGAAATGTGAAAGTGGAAATTTTTTTGCATAATGAAAATATCTGGTTGACACAGGCAAAAATCGCTGAACTTTTTGGCGTGGAACGGAGTGTTATTACTAAACATTTACAGAACATTTTTAATGAAGGAGAGCTTAAAAAAGAAGCAACTTGTGCAAAAATTGCACAAGTTCAAAATGAAGGAGGAAGGCAGGTAAAAAGAGATGTTGAATTTTATAATCTTGATGCCATTATTTCTGTCGGCTACCGCGTAAACAGTAGCGTCGCCACTCGTTTTAGAATTTGGGCTACTGAAAGACTAAAAGAGTATGTCATCAAGGGTTATACAATGAATGATGAAAAACTCAAAGATCCCTATAATATTTTTGGTAAAGATTATTTTGAGGAACAATTGGCGAGAATCAGAGATATCCGATCAAGTGAACGTCGCCTTTATCAAAAAATCACCGATATTTATGCGCAGTGCAGTGCTGATTATTCACCTGACGAGAAAATTACTAAACAATTTTTTGCGACCGTACAAAACAAACTGCATTTTGCCATCACCGGCAAAACCGCCGCGGAAATCATCAATGAACGAGTAAGCAGTTCAAGGCCCAATATGGGATTGACCTCATGGAAAAACTCCCCTAAAGGTGCAATTAGAGAAACGGATGTTATAATCGCAAAGAATTATTTGAACGAAAAAGAGCTTGATAATCTTAACAGAATCGTAACAATGTATCTTGATTATGCAGAAATGCAAGCGCAACGAGGTGTTATTATGCACATGAAAGATTGGGTTGTTAAGCTTGATGCTTTTCTAAAATTCAATGAGCGAGATATTTTGGGGGGCTCCGGCAAAATTAGCCATGAAGTAGCCGAAGCTTTAGCTCTCAAAGAATATGAAAAATTTAAAATAGGACAGGATAGAAATTATATTTCCGACTTTGATCGCGAGGTTAAAAAAATTATAGAATCTAAGAATAAAAAATAAATACTAGTCTATTTTTATTAGGCTAAATTAATTCTAATCCGCTTTTCTGTTTTTAAATTAATTTTAATATAATGGCCTTATATGTCAATTAAGAAAAAATTACCATTATTTTTACACGACAAGAAAACCTCTGAGCGAGTGATTATATAAACAGAAAAAGAAGTATAGAATTTGATATTTACATGGGGACAAATTATCCTCGGATAGAAAATTTAGCAATAACTAAAAATATGAATAACTACGCTACTAAATTTTTAAATAAAGTAGTTAATGTTAAGGTGGACAGACCTCTAGGATCAAAGCATTCTAAACACGATATTTATTATTCCTTTAACTATGGGTATATTCCAGGAGAGCTAGCACCTGGCGGGGAAGAAGTCGATGCCTATATCCTCGGTGTATTTGAACCTGTAGAGGAATTTACCGGAAAATGTATTGCCATAATTCACAGATTAGATGACGATGATGATGAATTAATAGTCGCTCCGGATGGAGTTGATTATTCTAATGAGCAAATTTTATCTTTAGTTGAATTTCAGGAAAGATTTTTTAAATCAATTGTCATTAGATGATATTATTAAATTTTATATTGTTTTTATAAATATAGTTCGAAAGCAGTCTCTCCGAGCGAGCACATAAACAAGAATGAGCTGAAAGGCTCATTTTTATTAGGCCAAATTGGTTCGAATCCAGTCCACTGTTTTTAGGATTAAAATATGATATAATTAGTGTATATGAATATCAATCAAGATTTTTTAATTATATAAAACCATATTTGATTAAACTTAAAGATAAAATCGGTGATGATTTTGTAGTTTTCGGATCAGCCCCTTTATATCTGTTGGGGGTAGTTGATTTTAATGGATTTATAAACGACTTAGACGTATTTATAAAAAATATTTCTGTCGTTCCGGAAGATGCTACGCCAGTCACTTTCCATAAAAATCAGGAACAGAAGTTATATAAGATTATAATTGATGATTTGGCGGTGGACATGGGTTCTTATTGGCCAGGATACGATGGTATATTAAATAATATTTTTTTTAGCCCAATTAAAGTTGATGGTTTTAAATTTGCCAATTTAGATGTGGTATATAATGGTCCCATAATCTAAGACACTTTTGCCCCTCTTAAAAAGTTGATTCCGGGGTGATATAATAACCCCATATGAAACAAAATCACAAAGTGTCCAAAGAAGAAAAGGCTAGAATTGTCCTCACTATTTTGCGGAGCGACAAAACCGCCAATGAGATAGCTTCTCAGTATCGAGTCCACCCCAATATTATTTCTCGCTGGAAGCAAACAGCCATTGAGGGCCTGCCGGAGCTATTTGAAGATAAAAGACAAGAAGTAGATAGAAATAAATATCAAGAGCAAGAACAGCTAGTGGAAAGATTATATAAATTAGTCGGCCAGAGGGACATTGAACTCGACTGGCTGAAAAAAAATTACAGGTCTTTGACGATGACCGACAAGTTAAGCTTGGTCGACCGAGAAAATTCTGAGATATCATTATCCAGACAAGCGGAGATATTAGACATCTCTCGTTCGAGCCTATATTATCAAAACGAAGTTAGCGATAGAGACCTGCTCCTAATGAATTTAATAGACGAAATCTATACTGAACATCCAACCTATGGCAAAAGAACGATAGCCACGATTATCCGACGGGATAATAAAATACCAATCGGTAAAAAACACGTTCGAACCCTAATGGCTAGAATGGGAATTACGGCTATCTATCCTAAGAAAAAGAGAGATTTAAGCCAACCGAACAAGCAACATAAAATATATCAATATCTACTCAGGGGACTGTCAATTACCAGAGTCAATCAAGGCTGGAGCACGGATATCACTTATATTAGATTAGAGCACGGTTTCTGTTATTTGGTGGCCATCATTGATCGGTATTCGAGACGGGTTATCGCCTGGGAATTATCAAACACTTTAGATATTGATTTCTGTTTGAGAGTTTTAGAACGAGCCTATACTTTAGGCACACCGGAGATTTTCAACTCTAATCAAGGCAGTCATTTCACTAGTCCGAAATTTACAGCTCTTAGTATCGCCAAGGGAGTTAAAATCAGTATGGATGGAAAAGGAAGATGTCTGGACAATATCTTTATCGAAAGATTATAGCTGACAGTCAAACAGGAAGACATTTACATCCGGCATTACGAGTCGGTCGCAGAAACTAGAATCGGTCTGACTAAATACTTTAATAATTATAACAATTACCGTCCGCATCAATCACTTAATAACCTAACCCAGGATGAAGTCTATTTTGGCCAAAACAAAAAAACCGCCTTCTT
>Ga0210057_1010647_pt1 | contig 10361 bp, 12 predicted proteins | sample CryGeyCG2114_010_2_FD_183968 | JGI IMG/M metagenome (GOLD analysis project Ga0210057, IMG submission 183968) | Groundwater microbial communities from aquifer - Crystal Geyser CG10_big_fil_rev_8/21/14_0.10 (SPAdes) (version 2) | ecosystem: Environmental > Aquatic > Deep subsurface > Groundwater ...
ATCAACAACTCAAAGGAAAAACTCCCGCTGAAGCAGCAGAAATTGACCTTAAACTTGGAAGAAACAAACTCTTAAATCTCATAAAATACAAGGCAAAAACACAGATGACGAAGAGATGACAATGTCGATATGAAGTAGTATCTCTTGGGACTTCCCCCTCATCAAGTACAATTCCAAAATGATATGCTATTGATGTGGTAAAAAATCTTTTGTAAGTTATTATGGTTAGTGTATTTGCTAATGGTTTTATATCTGTTCCTTCAGGCATCTTTACATCTGGAGCATCTAATTTTATCCCATTCATAACGTATCTAAATAACATTGAATTCATTATATCTGGAAAACTGGTCAACCCAAAGTGAGCAAGTGAAATTCCTTTTTTTCTTTCAAGTTCTAGAAAGCCATCATACCATCCCCTTCTAACTCCCTTGATATAATCTATATTATATTCTGATTCTGGAGCTTGTAATCCAAGCAGTTCATATGTTGGGTCAAAAGAATCAGGAAGAGAATTTGCTTCTAAAGCAAGTATTTTTCCTGCATTGAATCCTGTTAAGGGATCTATATCTATGAAATACAATTCACGCATAAAACAAAGAAACTAATAACTATTTTAAAATATTTACTAGAAAATCTACTTCTTAGGAGCTGCTCCTGGAGCTTCTTTCTCAACAGGTGCAAGCTGATCGATAATTGTCTGAGGAATTTTTGCTTCTGACATCGCAGATCTCTTTTGTGAAGTAGTTGCTGCTTCGCCAAGTTCTTTGATAATTGCTTTTGCTTTTGCTTCGAACTCTATTTTTCTCTTTTCCAATTCTTCCTGCAGTCTCTTCTTCTCTACTTCTAATTCTTTTAATTCTTCTGCTGTTAATTCTGTCTTTTCCTGAGAAATTTCTTCTGCAAATAATCCTTTATTAATATCATCTATAGTATCGTGAGCTGGTTTTCCTTCAACAAGAATACCCATTGACTGACATGTTCCCATTATTTCCTTGACACGTTCTTTTGTATCTTTGCCTAGCAAGGAATCCTTTTTCATCTTTGCAATTTTGATAACCTGTTCAATCTTAAGATCTGCCACTTTTTCTGTTAAAGGATTAGAAGCTGCTTTTTTAACACCTGCTTCTTTTTTAATAAGCGCAGATGCTGGAGGAGTTCCAACAGTTATTTCAAACGCTTTTGTATCTTTATCTATAATAACTTTGACAGGCACTTTCATGCCTTTAAAATCAGCTGTTTTCTTGTTAATTTCAGCAACTACCTGGCCTATGTTTACACCCATTGGACCTAATGCTGGACCTAATGGAGGAGCTGCGCTTGCTTTACCCCCTTCAACGAGTGCATCAACGGTTTCTTTTGCCATAGTGCTGTTGAATTTTATGCTTATTTATAAATATTGTTGTTTGGGGTATATTCAATCCCCAAGAAAGAATATATTTCTTGTTTCAAGAGTTCTAACTTCCTTTATTGCAGTATAAGGAATTCCTCCTCCCACTACAAAATTCCTGCCTACTTCGAATGGGAAATGCGCTCCTTCAGGGTCCATGAAAACAGATCTATAACGACAAAGTTTTGCTGGATCAACTATAACTTGATTGATTACTGCTGATGCTGTGCCATGCTGTACTTGGTGACAAAGAGACATGCTTTCATCCCCTGATAGATATGTTGGAATTTTAGAGTTAGGAAAGCCAAAAACACCACTATCTAACAAACAACCAATCTTAGTCTCACCACTAAGTTCTTCTCGACTAAAAACAGGATTTGTTGTGTGATAAAGAGATCCATACACACGAAATATATCTGGTGATAAAGGAGACCATAATTCAGGAGAAATGTTATCAATATCGTCGCGTTTTAACACCAATTCATCTATTCTTCTAGGCTGAGTATCTGCAAGAGTTCTAAGTATCTGTCTTGCATCTTCAGGATAGAATAAATTACTCTTAATTTGTTCTCCTGTTAGTCTTTCACTCAGAACAGCTACACCAAAAAGAGGTCTTGTACCCATAATATCATAAACTTTAGGGCCAGATAAAATACTATGTGTCTGACCGTAAAATACAATATACTCTTCTTCAACAGGAGGAGCTAAATACTGATGAAATAATATATACTTTGGATCATTTATTCTGAATCTTTCTCTAACTTCTGGGATTTGAGCAACAACAGCAGAATATCTTTTCCATGATTCTTGAGGGTCTATATTTTCAAGATATCTATCACGACAAGTAAGTTTAATTAATGCTATAATATGATCTTCTGAAGATCCTGGGGAAAGTTTGAAAAATCTTCTTACATTATCATGGCCTAACCTTTCAATTAAATCTGCTGTAATTCTTTCTGCTGCTTTACGAACTTGCTTCTGATCTGTTCTGTTAACACCATCCAAATGATCAGCCATAAGTGCTTTTAAAGCTGTTATATTTATCATAAAAGTGAAGAATATTGTTTCATTTAAATAAATTATCTCCAAAAAGTGGTTACATCTTTTCAGGAGCTTCTATTCCAAGAAGATTTAGTCCATTTTCAATAACCTGCTTTACAGATTTAAGAAGATACAATCTTGCCAGCATTTCCTTTTCTTCTGCTTTTAATACAGGTACATCATGGTAATAACTGTTGAATTCCTGACAGAGATCTAATAAATAACGACAGATAAATGACGGCTTGTAGTGCTGGGCTGAGTTTTGCACTGTTTCTGGAAACTGCTCAAGAATTCTTGCTATTGATAGACCTTTTTCTCCTAAAACTGATATGTCTATGTCATCAGGTAATTCTTTTTTGTGCTTTCTTAATATACTATTTATTCTTGCATAAGTATACTGCACATAAGGACCTGTTTCACCTTCAAAGCTAATTGATTCTTCTGGCTTGTAAAGCATATCTTTTACTGCATCAATTTTTAACAAATGGAATTTTAATGCTGCCAACCCTACTTGTCTTGCCCTATTTTTCAAAATCTTAGGATCAAGATTTTCATGGCGTTTTTTAATTTCATATAATGCTAAATTAGTTACCTGTTCTATCAATGCATCTGCATCAACTACCTTGCCTTCACGGCTTTTCATTTTTCCTTCTGGCAATAATACCATACCGTAGCTTAAGTGATAACAGGAATCCGCCCATTTATGGCCAAGTTTTTTCAGAATCGCAAACAGCTGCTGGAAATGAAGATTTTGTTCAGAGCCAACAACATAAATTGATCTGTCTAATTTGTTTTCTTCAACTTTCTTTTTTGCAAGATAAAGATCCTGTGTCATATAAATTGTTGTGCCGTCTGATCTTATGAGCACTTTGTTAGGCAGGTTAACATCTTCAAGCTCTGCTACAACTGCGCCATCGTCTTTCTTGAAAATGTTTCTTTTCAGGCCGTCCATTACAATTTCTTTTCCATATGTGTAAAGATTGCTTTCGTAATAATATTTGTCGAAATTCACATTTAATGATGAGTATGTTTTTTCAAAGCCGTCATAAACCCACTGATTCATTTTTTTCCAAAGTTCAACAACTTCTTCTTCATTGTTTTCCCACTGCCTTAACAGCTCTTGCGCCTGAGTTTCCAGTTCTGGATTGTCGGCTGCTTTCTGAGCAAATAGTTTGTAGAATTCTCCGACGAAAAAGTCGCCTTTTTTATCTGGTTTTTTGTTTTTTCCCCATTTTTTGTAAGCAAGCATTGACTTGCAAATATGGACTCCGCGGTCATTTACCAAACAAGATTTTATTACATAGTTTCCTAAAAATTTGAAGATTCTTGAAACTGAATCACCTAAAACTATATTTCTAACATGGCCTAAATGGAGAGGTTTGTTAGTGTTTGGCGAGCAAAACTCAACCATTATCTTTTGTTTTTGATTTTGTTTTCCATAATCCTTAGGATTTATGTTTATTGTTTTAAGGATACCTTCTGCAAGATCTTTTTTGTTTAAGAAAAAATTAACATAAGGTCCTGCTGAAATAACTTTGCTAAGAAAATCTGCTGTGCTTAGTTTTGCAGCAAGATCATGAGCTATAAGATTCGGAGCTTTTTTTTGCGTCTTTGACAAAGCAAAGCATGGAAATGCAAAATCACCAAACTCTTTTTCAGGAGGTATTTCGAGTTTTATTTCTATATCTTCCTTTATGTGCTTTTTAAGAAGTTCTTTGATTGCTTCTTCATAGTTCATAAGATATTTTGAAGAGGTTATTGTTTATAAATGTTTCAGAAGAGAACTTGTATACTGTTTCTGAATTTGATATTTTTATAAGAGAACATTGCATAAATAGGTTTTTTCCAATGAAGCTCGAAGATTAATACTTCGAGCTCGTCGGAAACAATGATCGAATGCAAAGTTATCTTAGAGAATTTTGTATTTTTTCAAAATTCTCATAAGTTAATATCATAATAAGCATCGTGACATTAATAATCACGATGCTATCATTAAGCGTTCCCTGTTCGACTAAGCGCTTTGTCAATAACGCGCTTCTTTAATGGAGCGCGTAGATAATTTGATAATTTTACTTTAATTTAGAGTTATAATTATTAAAAAATCTATTCATCTGAGTAAGGATTATTTTCTGAATCGTCTTCGTCGGTTTCTTCGTAACCCTGCATAAAACCTTCTTCGCCTGGCGTTATTTCATCGTTTTCAACTTTTTCACTTGACTTTATGTCTGCTCTAGATTCTTCATCAGATAAAAACTCATCGTCGTCATACATGCGCCTCACCCCTCGAAATAAGGTCTCATCCCTTATTTAAAGTTTAGCTAATAATTATATAGTAAAAAGGTTATTTATATAGTTTGCCTAAATAGATATACATACTTTAAAAATAAAAATAAAGTTTAAAAATTAAGAATAACGCAAATCACAGACTCGCGGAACTACTAAAAGAATCTAGGAATAGTCTCTCCAGACATGCTCGCATTTTTGGCATTTCAGAAACTTTGTTTCTGGCTCGTCTGAAGATCTTGTCTGGACTGTCCAGAAATATGCTTTTTTATGCTTGCATTTTGGGCATTCTGCCTGTGTCAATGGATGCGGTTCAATTTCTTTCTCAACAACACCAATAACATTTTTGCTCTGTATTTTTTCTTTGAGAACTGCAGTATCAAGTTCTTTTGTTGTGTAGCCGCATTTGCAGTGCATGACTTTTTTATTGTTCTCTTTTTTGGGAAGAAGTAAACCCTTACATTTTGGACAAAACATCATATTATATCACCCTATAAACAATGAAATTATTTCAACAAATGCAATCTTAATCCATCCTACAAATGGAATTCTAAAGACTGCCTTTCCAATAATTGCATCTTCTCCTATATTTTTATCAATATCTCCTGAGTCAGCATTATGGTCACCTTTTGTCTGAATTGTAATGTATTCATTAGATGTCAAGTCTACAACACGATGTATTATTGGATCTGCGCTTTGCTGACTAACAAAAACGAGCACATCCCCTATTTTAATATTTTTGGGTTGAACTCCTTGAAGAACCATAATATCTCCTTTGTTAAAACCATTTTTGAATCTGAATGTTTTGAAGTTGTCTTTAGAAATTTCTTTTAATGAATACCAGTCTTCCTGTGTGCATGGCACATTGCAGTATGCTTCACTTTGCCACCAAGTATCAAAAGAACCATCATGCTCCATACTTCCTGACACCACTGCCACTACTGGAAAGCTTGTTCCTAATAAAAACCCAAGTCCTGGGTAAACAATGAATTTGATTAGAACGAATGCCAGGATGAGGTTTACAATCCAGCTCCAGATGCTGTCATCTTCCCAGATAAACCACCATAGCTTTTTTAGTGTTTTCTTTAATTTCATACTATTATCTATATCTGGCCAGGTTGGTTAAAAATGTTGTGATTTTTCAGGCTTAATTGTCAGCAGTACGAATTCCTGATAGAAATTGTCCATATGCTTTTGATACAGCAACCATTTCTGCATATTCAACAATTCTTTCACTGTCAGGTGCTTTATTCATTCCCTTATAAAATTCACCATCACCTACCCAGAAACGAAGCTTTTCTGCTTCATCCCATTTACGCAACTGATCTACATATGCCTGTGCTATAGCAAATGAGATTAATTTTCGTACATTTGATCTCATTTGCTGAATAGTGAACGAAATTCAAAATGTGCGAATACTTATTTCGTTCACTATATTTGAGGTATTGCGTCCTGTAATGAAACATCATCAAAATCAACACCCATAAATGCTTTTGTAACATCTAGTTTATAATCTCTGTCTGTTGAAAAATTTGCATTGTAATCACACGATTCATCCAGACTTTTTCCAAGGACAATAAACAAAGGATAAAATTTTACTTCACCGTAATTAGATATTCCTATAAAAGCGCGCTGTTTTCCTTCAACAGTCTCAACCCCATAAAACAATCCAACTGATCCATCTGCATTAATAGTCTCTGGTAGAAATTCTGTATTAATTCCGTCTAACAGTATATAATCAATTGAACCTGTGTCTGCTTCTCTATCTACTTCAACATGCTCATCATCCAATAACCCTTGTGCATAAAGATAATTAGGTCAAATACCAGTATATGAAAAGTCTGCTTTTTTTCTTACTAATTCCTTATCCCGAAAATTATATCCTGCATGCTTTTATGCTTCTGTCATTAGATCTATAGCAAATGAGATTAATTTTCGTACATTTGATCTCATTTGCTGAATAGTGAACGAAATTCAAAATGTACGAATACTTATTTCGTTCACTATATAAATTGATTTAGCGTCATAATAACAAAGAAAAGCAGATTTATTTATAATAATTACTTCTTTTTGGTGGTTATTAGTGAATGACATAAATAAAGCATTGAAAAGTCCTTCATTAGAATAGTTGAGAACAAGAATCATTATGCACTACTTGTGTCCTCAACTATATTACAGTAAACATTAAATATCACACTGCATTATTTTAGAATTATGAGATGCATACAATGCGGAAAAGAAGTTAATAAGCCAAAAACAGTGCTTTGCAGTGACTGCACTAAAGACAAGTATACTTGTTTAAAAGGATATGAAGAACATACTCTGCTTATTTGCCCTGACTGCGGCAAGTACAAATACAAGAAAAAGTGGAATAATAAAAGTAAAAATGCAATTGAAGAATCTGTCCTGCATCACTGCAGTTTTCTTGTTAAACCTTTGAACTATAACTTAAAAATAAATCTGGGAATCAAACAAGGCAAAAAGCAAAAAGGAGAAGCAATTTTAAAAGTCAAAAGCAAAATTGAAAATCAAATTGTCGACGAGGAATTTGTATTACCGTTAAAGATAACTTATGCTCAATGCGATTCATGCGCAATTACAAAAACAGATTATTTTGAAGGAATACTGCAATTAAGAGCTAATAGGGATTTGGATAAAGCCCAAGATTTTGTTCTTAAAGAAGTTTCATACAGACATGATGTGGCTATTACAAAAACTGAAAAAGTAAAAAATGGATTTGATTATTACTTTACAAAGCAGAGATATATTCCTGTAATAATGAAAAAATTACAGGAGAGATTTGGGGCTTCAGGAGAAACACATGCCCAGCTGTTCAGCAGAAAGGACGGAAAAGATATTTACAGAGTTAATGCTATTGTCAGACTGCCTGATTTTTCTGTTGGAGACATTGTTAAATGTAATAATAAGATTCTCAAAGTAGTCAAAATAGGTAAGCATGCTACTGGATGTGATTTAAAGACAGGCAAGAGTTTATCTTTTAATATGAAGGATGCTGAAATGCTTGACTTTAAGGTCTATAATGTTGAGATTTCAAAGCATTATCCTCAGCTGGAGGTTTTGCATCCTGAGACATACCAGAGCGTTGCTGTAGCTAATAATTATGTAGAGATCAGTAAGCAGAAAAAGAAGATAAAAGTGGCACTTATTGACTGTAAAATATGGGCCTTAGAATAGAAAGAGGAGATGCTGGGAATCTCCCTTCGTTACTTAAGAGAATTTTGAAAAACTCAAAATTCTCTAAAAGAACTTTGCAAATGCAAAGTTATCTGAAGGCTTAAGTTCTAGGAAAATTTAGTGATATTTATTAGTTTATCTTATAATTATTAATATTTATATAAATTGACGATAAAATATATATATTAGCTTTTGTTACTTTAGATTATGAAAAGAAAAGTAATCCAGATTGCTGAGTCAACACAGTTGGTTTCTCTTCCGCGTAAGTGGGGAAAGAAGTATAATATTAAAAAAGGGGATGAATTAGAGGTTACTATAAAAGGAAATAAAATTGAGATTTCTACAGATTATTCAAAAACAACAGAAGCAATGAATCTTGATATTTCTGACTTAGGACCTATGCTTTCAAGATGGATACATGCTTTATATAAACGTGGCATAGATGAAATAAGAATATCATATGATGATGAAAGCCAGATACAGGAAATATACAAATCAATCGAAAAAGAAACTGTAGGTTATGAGATTATTGATCAATCTAAAGGATCATGCACTATTAAATATGTTACAGGAGAACTTGGAGATTTTGGATCAATACTGCGCAGAACTTTTCTTGTTTTGCTTAATATGTCAGAAGAAACGTATGATGCGTTAGATAAAGAGCAATATGATCATTTACATAATATTTCATATTTAGAGGAAGCCAACAATAGGTTTACAACAGTATGCAGAAGAATGTTAAACAAACAAGGATATGATGTTAAACATAGTAGTGGTGCATTATATTACATAATTGAAGATCTAGAAAATATTGCAGATTATTACAAATACCTTTGTGTGTATTTGTATAAAAATAAAGATAAAAAAAGATTAGATAAAGAAACATTAGAATGTTTAAAGAATACTAATTTGGCATTAAAATTGTTTTACGAAAGTTATTATAAATTTAATAAAGACAACATAGTAAAAATAGGAATTTATCGAAAGGAAGTTATTGAAAAATGTCTGCAAATTATGGAGAAAAATAAAGGACAAAATTCTGTTGTTGCACACCATATCATTACAATTATGCAAAAAATATTCTGCTTAATTGGACCACATTTAGTTATTAGTATTTAAAACCTGAAGCAACTAAGTGTTTAATATAAGTTAGTGCCAGCAATTGACCGAACATGGTCTGTTTATCTGTTCTTGTAAAATCATCTCCAAATCCTTTACCAAATGATTTAACAGTATTATTGAATATTTTATTATCTCTATTACCTGGCTTCATTCTCTTATCCCTTTTTGCACTTTTACCATTGTAAAAAAAGTAATTTCCACCCATATGTGTTACAGTATACCCTCTTTTATCACTCTCAACACTAATTTTTCTTATATTTGGTCTTCCTGCATGTTCGTAAAGAGCATTATAGACCCCTTCTCTTAATTCATCTAATGCATGCAAAACATTATTAGTATGAACTCTTATATCACGCTCTGCCATAGGCAACCTGTACTCTGCTATTATCTTCTGCAAATCAGGTCCAGATATTAATGCTTCTCTGTATCTTACAATGTATCCACCTTTAGATGTAGAGCAGGCAGGATGTGCACCATACCATATTGTGCGAGAATCCCTGTAAGCTCTCATTCCTAAATGATGCAAATACTCCATATCTGCATATCCAAAAAGATCACCTTTGAGAGTATCTAAATTTACTCTCCCCTCTCTTGTTCTTGTTCCTGTTCCTGTTATTGCTTCAAGCAAATCACGAATCGTTGATTTATTTCCCTTTGGTTCTTTAAAATACATTTGTGTCAGTAAATAACGTGCAAATAATGTCTCTCTTTCATTCATTGTCATAGGATGATCAGAACTTCCTGCTAATACAGCGCAGTCTGCAACATTCCAGGCACATTCACCATCAAGCTGATTTTTTTCACCCCTATGAAGATCAATCTGAAACAATCGTCCTTTTAGAAAACTCTGTGCTGCAGTAGACACATCTGTTGAAGCATCATCAATAAATCCCCTTCTTGAGGATAATAAATCAGGAAGCCAGTCTGCTGAAAAATCACCAGGTTTTCTCTGAACATGTAATGCCATGTTTCTTGCTACTGAATCTACATAAGGCACTACTTTCCTCCTATCTAACAAAGTAGAGAACAATGAAACAGCAGCAATAAGAACATCATTATCACCAGGATCATATGCCTTAGTTAATCTAAGTGCTTTGACAAAGTTTGCCTTATAAGCATCTGCAGGGTTAGGCGCTGATCCAACTAATTCTACTCCTTCATGCATTGTATGCGCAAGCATATCCATATGACGGCAAGCCAATTCCCAGCGAAGATCAAGCATGTCTTCAAGATTACCCCTCTCATTTTTATCTATTGCATTGTTAAGCGCCTGATATGCTTCTTCTAAATCAGGACCCACATCAGGAACAATAAGGAATCTCCCTAATGGACT
>Ga0210057_1010648_pt1 | contig 10361 bp, 10 predicted proteins | sample CryGeyCG2114_010_2_FD_183968 | JGI IMG/M metagenome (GOLD analysis project Ga0210057, IMG submission 183968) | Groundwater microbial communities from aquifer - Crystal Geyser CG10_big_fil_rev_8/21/14_0.10 (SPAdes) (version 2) | ecosystem: Environmental > Aquatic > Deep subsurface > Groundwater ...
ATAAACCTATAGTAGCATAGCTCTACTGCTTGGTCTTACAAAGTATAGTACAATAACTCTATGCAATCCTTTCAAAAAGATGGCTATCTTAAAGAACTAGCCAAACGAGGGGCTAAAAAAAACATCAGCCAAAACTTTCAGTTTATCGGCTTGGAGGTCGCAATGATTTTAAGAGATCTCTCCCACAAATCCCTTTACATTAAACTAGCCAAAGAGCATGGCCCAGACAGAATCCTCTCTCTTGCTAAAGACGTCGTCGACAGGCGCAACGTCAAAAACCCAGCCGCCTACTTCATGACCCTTGTAAAAGAAATAAAAAAATAATCAAGCCTAATTCGTATTTTTTCGTATCATTCGTATAATTCGTATATTAGTATCTACAATTATGATTCTCCACACCACCAATAATAAAAAGCAAGAAGCACTTTTACGCACCAAGCTGCGCCCCTTTGATTTTAAAGCTCACACGCCCGCCCAAATAAGAAAACTCGTCTCGGATATGCGCAAAAAAATGAATGCGTGGTCTGGAGTCGGCCTAGCCGCCAACCAAGCTGGTTTTGACACACAATTTTTTGTTGCCGAAACCGAAGGCAAGTTCTACGCAATCTTTAATCCCAAAATTACCAAAACCTTTGGTGAGCTAGTTGAGATGGAAGAAGCTTGCCTAAGCGTTCCCAACCAATACGGCCAAACCAAGCGTTACGAAAAGGTTGCTCTGGAGGGGCAAGATCAAACTGGTAAAAAAATCAAAATCAAAGCATGGGGCCTGCTCGCCCACATATTTCAGCACGAAACCGACCACCTAAATGGACTCCTCTATATTGATCATGCAGTTAAAACAATAAAAGTTCGGCCTGGGCAAGAATAAAATCGATGAACGAAATCCAGAAAAAAATCCTCATTAACTCAATAATAGAAGAATCTGGGGTTAATGCCCATTCCTTAAAAAACTATAACTACGTTTTTTTTGGTAGCGCTAGATTTTCCTCCATTTTTTTAAAAACTCTAGCTTCCCAATACTTTCTCCCAAAAATAGTTGTTTGCAATCCCGACAAACCAATCGGTAGAAAAAAAATTGTCACTCCACCGCAAATAAAAATTTTCGCACAGGAAAATAACATCGACGCCACTCAACCTAAAAATAAAGAGGAACTCGAAAACATTGCAAAAATTTATCAAAAAAACGGGGCCGAACTAGGCATCGTAGCCGCCTACTCAAAAATAATTCCCAAAAGCCTAATAGACGCCCCGCCTTATGGCACTTGGGGCATACATCCATCTCTCCTTCCAAAATATCGCGGAGCCACCCCTATTCAATCAGCCCTTTTAGCCGGCGAGATTGAAACCGGAGTCACAATTTACCAGATGGACGAAGCAGTTGACCATGGACCGATCCTCTATCAACTACCGGTCAAAATACTGCCAGCAGACAACTATCTGTCACTAGAAGAAAAACTGGCGATAAACGCAGTCGTTGCTTTCCTTAAAACTGTTCAAGTATTTATCGAAAAAAAGGATGGCGTGCCGGAAATACAAAACCATGAAACCGCCACTTTCACGAAAAAATTCACCACCGCTGACGGTGCAGTGGACATAATCAAAAACTTGCCCTTAGAAATTTATCGTAAAATTCAAGCCCTTAATCCAGAACCCGGCGTCTTCACTCTTAACTACCCCAGCCGAGAAGGCCAGCGAGTTAAGCTTCTTGAGGCTAAAGAAAAGACTGGTCAAATTACCATCACCAAAATTCATCCAGCGGGCAAAAACCCCACTGAAGCCAACCTAGCTCTAAAATAAAAAACCCCTTTCGGGATTTTTTATTACGACAAGCGAGGATGCGAAATGGGTAACTCTGTTATCCATTTCGTCCGAGCGCAGTCGCAGCAATGGTTCAATACCCCGCCCCTTGGGGCGGTAAGGGCGAGCGAAGCGAGTTCCCCTCAATACCGCTTGGCCCGGCCATGCAAAATCTTTATTTTAGAGACGATCTCTACCGAGTGATAGAGATAGTCACGCCCAATTCCGCGCTTAACGCTTCTACAGTAACTCGGCCATTAGTGTCCTGAAAAATATTGTAAGCTGTATCGTAAGTGCTAGAGCTCGTCCATGTGCCATCAACCGGATCAAATGGAAGCTGAGGCAAGTAGATAGGCACCACGCAGTCCACGATATTGTATCCACCCGTCGAAGCGATTACCATCGTGCTGGTAGGTAAAACACCCGCTGGGCATGTCCAAACTCCACGGTTGTCCGCAACGTTCTGATGCACAGAGTCTAAAATAGCTCGAACGTTTGATGTTCGCTGGGTGTTTCGAGCTTGGGCAAACTGCCTAGCTGGGTTTAAAGCAACGATGACTACTGAAGCCAAGATTGCGATAATACCGATAACAACCAGTAACTCAATTAAAGTAAAACCTTTTTGATTTTTCATTAAATTATATTAAATTAATAATAGTTTATTTAAGTATAGCAGATTCTAATTAATAAAGCCCCGCACCGGGGCTTTATTAATTAAACTTGCCAATCTACTAACTAACGAGTAATTGAGATTATCACACCAAGCTCTTGAGCTGGCGCACTGACAGTTACTCGACCAGCAGTATCAACTATTACACTGTAGCCAGTATTGTAGTCGATATCATCCACCCAGTGCGCACCTGTTGCGCTCGGGTCAAATGGCATCTGAGGCAAGTAAGTTGGCACGACGCAGCTCGCCATATTAAACCCATCGTTAGCAATGTTCGTAGTGCTCGTTGGCAAAGCGCCAGAAGTAGTACAAGTCCAGACTCCACGGTTATCCGCAACGTTCTGGTGAATTGAATCCAAGATAGCTCGGACATTTGATGTTCGTTGAGTGTTTCGAGCTTGAGCAAACTGCCTAGCTGGGTTTAAAGCAACGATAACCACTGAGGCCAAGATTGCGATAATACCGATAACAACCAACAACTCAATCAAAGTAAAACCTTTTTGATTTTTCATTGTTTATTTTTTCTTAAAACTAAGTAAATCTCTTGCCCACTTAATCGGGGCTTACCCCGCTTAGAACCCATTTTGAAAGTATCTTCGGTCGCGCTAGTGGCAAATTCCTTTTTTAACGAGGGAGTAAGCCCGAAGATGTATCTTAACGATACAACGAGGGTGAAGCGACCTTGATAAAAAAGGAATTTGCCCTAGCCCAAAGGGTTTAGTCATTTTTGTCCTTGCCCTTCGTTAAGACTTCTTCGCTGTAGATAATGTGTTACACCCTCATCGTCTTGCCTCGGCCAAAAACAAAAATGACTAAACGCGACTAGAACATACTCTCAAAATGGATTCTTAAGGGGTATCGACCTTTTCTTGTACAATAAGTATACCAAACTAGAAAGATATAAGGTTCCCCTCTGTGAATAACTATCCACAAGCTTACTTAATCTCATCCCATGTTATAATCTCATACTGACTACCAGTAATCGGAAAATACGGAGGCGGACTATAAAGCAAATTTCCATCATACATCAAAATCCTGTCTTGATAGCCAGTCCCGTCCGTATAGGCGAAACCATACCGCTCATTACTAGCAAGCATACCAAACATCGTTATCTTACTTCGAATATAACTCCCTCCACAGCTAGAATTATAATAAGGCCTGCCCACTCGCCCATTTTGTGCAATCACGGCTCCATCAATTCGCAAATCATCTTCACTAGCGTAACCCACATTAAAGTTACTCTGAGCAATTAACGCAATCACATCTCGCCCATCATAGTTAGTATAAATTAAATCATTGTTCACCGTTATACTCTTATTGTCGTTGGCTGTAAATGGAAATCGCCCAGCCGCTATTGTAATCCGAGCAGTGTTAATCTTCCCGCTCACCCACAAATCATCTTCAATAAAGATGATTCCATTGCCAGGAAAAGGAACATTGCCCTGAATCAAGCTCTTGGTCTTTACGCTCCAAGAATTCCAATTTTTCTGCCTTGAACCATACCAAGAACAAACCCAACTCATTGATACCAGCTTCGTCACCTTATAAATATCAAAAGTATCGTTAGTTTTTAGTACGATTTCATAACCATAGTTTTTATTGCCCGAACTCCCTCGATAATAGCCGTCATCCTGAGCCATCGTTTTAAGCTCCGATAAATCTTGGGTTATTCCGGCAAAATCCACCGCCGGAACTCCAACAGCTCGGCCGGCCTTAAACACATCCTCTCGCACCGGAATACTATTTGGTGGCAATGGATCAGTCGGATAAAGGTGCGTATGCACACCGAACTCCGCGTTCCCGCTATGATCTGGATCATTGTATGTTTCTTTCGCACTAGTCACGATATTATATGCTTCTCCGTCAAATCGTATTCCTCCATTAGAATGCAGCTGGCCGTAAACTTCCGTTCCCTCACCAAATCTTATATCTTCATTTGCCACCACAGAATACTTTGCAAAAGATGGCATGCCCATTCTAGCTTGCACAATCTTTTCTAGAGATGGGGCAAGGTCCAATCGTCCAGTTGATTTAATGACTACGATAGTACTTCCATCCTCTGGCGGAGTAATATCTAGCTCAAATTCGCCCAATCTGTTTCCATTTTTATCAAAATAAGCATGGGTGTATGGACCGGTAGTCCCAGTCCCATCCTGAAAATCCGTCGAATCATGCGCAAGATGCCAACGATAATACTCAACTCCAGCTTCGGCAATTGCAAAAGCCTGGGATTTATCTTTCCCACTCGCCACACTCTTGATGAAAGTATCAGTCCAAAGAACAAACCCACTGATAGTAATGATTCCTATAAAACCAATTAAAAGCACCTGTAACGTTAATGTTCCTTTCTCATTTTTCAAAAAATTTTTCATAGCTATTCTTTATACCTCAAATTACGAATAGTAACCAAATCCTCTATTCCAATAATAGATGGCATTGTCGGCGTCCCCTTATTCACACTTAATGTTATTTTTACTTTGGAAATATCTAAAATATTCACCGGAAAGGGCAGGGCGTCGGCATATGTACTCGTTGCCTCGGCACTAAAATAAGAAAATATCTGCGCTCCAGTCACCATATTCTCGACGAGCTCCCGCACCTTCTCATCTTCCTCATCATAAACCAAAGGCTCCCCACTCGGCGCAATCACTCCCTTTTTAAAAACATCTCCTTCTAAATAATAGTGCACTTCTTCGAAAATACTGTCGCCGTTTACGTCGCTGTAAAAACGAATGCTGGTCGAAGCCGCCTCAATAATAGGATAAACCCCTGTATTAGATTGAGCCGCGCTTCTAAGTTCAGGCACCATCACCTGCAGGGCCTGCTGAATCTCCTGGTTAGCAAGCAAGCCACTATTTATCCTCAAAGATGCATCGGTCAGGTTGCCGACAAAAACATAAATACCCGACACCACAAAAACCACTATCGCCATAGTTATTATAATCTCTATCAGAGTAAATCCTGTTTGTGAATTTTTGTTCATGGCTTTATTCATCAATTGTCATTTCAACTACTGCCTGTTGCCACCCAAAACTTGCGTCTACTGTACTAGTCGCCGTTAAATATCCACTTTTTGTCACAATAATATTATATGTCCCAGTACTTAAATCCGGCCAAAAACTCTGGCTACTAGGCACGCAACCAGAAGAAAAATTCAAACTCACCTCTTCTAATATCGGCGTATAATTAACATTCTCCGTATTTAAGAAAACTCTATACCGCAAGTATCGATTGCCGTCATGATAATCTCCAAGTGCCGTACCAGAGCTAGTGAAGTAGGTACTTCCCGTTCCGTCTGGGCCAACATATGTCCATGTACCCAAATCATCGTTTGAAGCCACCTGAAACTTTATCGGGGCCTGTCCGGCCTGAGCCGGCTCAACTCCCTCCCAGCTGATTGAATTAAACTCCGTCGTGCTTGTTCCAAACTCATATATCTTTGAAATCAACCAGCTGTTTGTACTGCTCGCATACGTTCCAGGGGCAATCTCAACCAAACTGATCTCTCCGGGTACGGCCTCAGACTCAATATTGCCGTCTTGCGAATAATAGTCGTTACTAGACCAATCCGTTTGAGATATCTGCCACTGACCAGTAAGGCGGCTATCACTAAACCCAATCTTACTCAAACCAACCAAGGACTGACCACCCAGCAACTCGCCAGTCGTCTCATCAACCACCCTAACTAATAGAGCATTCCCTTCATCAGGATGAAGAGTAAGAAATAAATTCTGCTTTGTATCCGGATCGACTACCAATGAATTATTCAGCCAAGAACCGGCCATATCATATCCACTCGTCATATCAAGAAAAGTATATTTGTCCCACGTTAAGTCTCCTAACACCAACTCTCCATCAGTTTCAGTTTCAATCGTTTTCTCTGTAAGTAAAACATCTGGCCCAGAACCTATCAAACGCTCTCCCGTCAGAGCAAGCTTAACCCCACCAACATCATCACAGAAAAAATCTTGGGTCCGCACATTTACCGTACTTACTTTATCAATCGCTAAACTTAGCTCAGTAACATTTTGAGTAGCAACAGTCGCGTGTGGTAAAACAGGATTTGGATTGCTAGCCTCCCCTGGCTCATACGTCTGTGCACTTGAATATCCACTTTTAGAAACATAAATTTCATAACCATTAATGCTTGGCGGGACATCCACTAATTTCAAATTTCCTTGATTATCGGTACTATCATAAATCGTTATGGTTGGATTTAGAGCATTATTGACCACTACGACACTCGCTCCCGCTACCACTACTCCGTTAGCATCAAACACGTGAATAAACAAAGAGCCATTATTGCTAGCTGTTTCTAGTCCCTCCGGCCCGACCCATGTCGTTATTCCGGTACTTATAAAATTTAAACAATTGGCACAGCTAATTTGTAACTCCACGACCTTATAATCTGCCGGAGCTGTGTCATTCGGGCTTCCACCAGTGACACCATCAAAAGGATCATCAACATTACGAACATAGGCATTGATTGTAAATTGTTTATTTTCATAAATCAACTCTCGGCTAGCTGGCAAAATACCAGCCGGGTATCCCCCCTCTACCCCAATCTCTTCATAAGCTAAGCTTCTCAAGTTTTCTATCTCTCTATCTAAAAGCGCTCGGGCCAAAGTCTTGTCTTCAGTCCGCTGAACTACCTCTAGAACATTCGCAAAAGAAAAATATATCCCGAAAGAGATAACCAAAAAAACTGACATAGCGATAAGCACCTCAATTAGAGAAAATCCCAAATTATAAGTCTTATTTTCCATAACTTATAAAGTTAAGCTCTGGGAAATTTGATAAATTGGAGTGATGACACTCAAAGCGATAAATCCAACTAAAAGCCCCATAAACAAAAGCAAAAATGGCTCCACGATACTATTCATGTTTTTCAGGACCTCCTCGACATCTTCTTGATAAAATTCAGCCAAATAATTCAAATTTTCTGTGAGGTTTCCCGTATTCTCTCCCACCTGAATCATATTAACAAAAATCAGCGGGAACAACTCCGGATGCTTACCCAAATAATTTGAAAAAAAATCTCCCCGCCTGAGCGTTTCCCCTGCCGACTTCAACTCGCGCCGATAAATCCGATTACTAAGCGCATCAGCCGTAATATTCACAGACTCAATAATCTTCACGCCACTGCTAAGCAGCAAACCCAAAATTCTAGCCATACTTGCGGCATTAACTTTCCTAATAATCCCTCCAACCAATGGTGTTTTTAAAAGAAGGTAGTGCCAGCCATGCTTAAACCATTCATATCGACTAATATAAATCACTCCCGCGATAAATAACGCAATTCCGATAGCCAACCATATCGTATAATTGGTTAAAAATTCACTTACAACAATCAAAATTTTAGTACTCATTGGCAATGTAATCCTCATGCTACTAAACACAGGCAAAATCTTAGGAAATATTCCAATCATCAGAGTTGCTACGATACCAATCGTTGCTACTAAAATAACAGCGGGATAAATCATAGCCCCCCTCAACTTACTTACTAATTCTTTTTTCTTCTTTAGCTCAAGCGCAAGATAATTCAAATTTTCAGTCAAAGTTCCACTACTCTCCCCCACCCGAACAATATTTACAAACAACTGACCGAAAACAGTCACATATTTTTCCATACTTGCAGACAAAAACATTCCATTAGAAGTATCTTCTAATAAAACTTCAATTATCCTTTTAAAACTCTTACTTTTAGTTTGAGTTTGAATGAGTCGCAATCCATCCTGCATACTCATGCCGGCTTTAATCGCCACAGCCAAATGTCGAGCGAACATCACTTTCTCTTGTAGCGATACGTGCAAAAACAGCTCCTTCTTTATTCCTCTCGGCTTAGAACTCTCAACCAGCTTATTTTTCATACTCACTGCAATATCTTTTTTATTCAAAACTACCGACTTGCTTCCCGGGCTAATCAGATTTTTCACCCCTTGCTTTTTAAATAATTTATCTAGAATCCCCATAAGATACTACTATAAATGGAAAGCTGTTAATCGCAGGTTCGCATTATTTATGATTAATATTTTACTCATGAAACACACGCAAAATCTCCTCCAGCGTAGTCTTACCTTGAAGCGCTTTTATAAATCCATCTTCTGTCATAGTAATCATACCACCTTCAATCGCGACTTTACGAATCTCATCCGCATTTGCGCGACGCATAATAAGCTCTCTTAATTTTTCATCCACCTCAATAACCTCATGAATTCCAATTCGACTCTTATAACCCGTCCCTCCACACCGCGCACAGCCCTCGCCCTTGAAAAAAATTCTATTTTCTCCAATCATTTTTTCAGAAAAAGATTGCCTAAGAGTTTCTAACTCCACGTCCGTCAAAGTTCTCTTAACCTTACAATCTTCACAAATCATTCTTACCAATCTTTGGCCAATTGCAATATTAAGCGTTGAAGCAATCAAAAACGGCTCAACTCCCAAATCAAGCAACCGAGGCAAAGTCGTTGGAGCATCGTTAGTATGCAGTGTTGAGAGCACCAAGTGCCCAGTCATAGAAGCATTAACTGCAATGTTAGCCGTATCGCCATCTCGAATTTCACCAACCATCACAATGTTTGGATCTTGTCGCAATATTGATCGCAATCCAGTGGCAAAAGTCAGGCCTGTCTTTTCATTCACCTGGATCTGGTCAATCCCTTTCAACGAATATTCAATTGGATCCTCAATGGTAATAATCGAAACCTCTGGCCTATTCAGCTCCTTTAAAATCATATAAAGAGTAGTCGTTTTACCACTCCCAGTCGGCCCAGTCGCAAGGAGCAGGCCATACGGCTTTTTAATCGCTCTACTAATAATCTCTAAATTATGTTCGGACCAGCCCAAGTCTCGCAAAGTAAAATCATCCGCCCGGTTAATGAGCAATCGCATCACGCAGTTTTCTCCGTAATAAGTCGGTGCAATCGAAACACGCACATCAACAAAATCCTCCCCCGCCACGCTCACTCGCATTCTCCCGTCTTGAGCTGCATTGTGCTCATCCGTCCGGAGACCAGCCAAAACTTTGATTCTAGTCAAAACTTCTGAATGAATCTCTTTTGGAAAACTAAAAACATTGTGTAGTACTCCATCTACCCTAAAACGAACCTGCAAAGCAGTCTCCTCGGGGTCGAGGTGAATATCGCTCGCTCTTGAAGCGAAAGCCTGATTGATCAAGCTATCAACAATTTTGATAACACTACGGTAAGGCGACTGCCTCTCCACCTCACCCTTAATGTAGTCCATGTTCGCGTCAATAACCCCGCTTCGCACTTTCCCAGCAGGAGCTTGTTGCGGCGGTTGCGCCGGCGCATTCACTACATCTTTTTGTTCTTCATTTTCCCCAGACATTACTAAAATTATACCACGCGCCCACTGTCATTGCTCGGCTTGACCGAGCAATCTAGGACTTTTCCCCTACGCCACTGGCGAGCCTGGTGGCAGATCCTCACTCGGCTCTAGCAAAATTGGCTTATGTGCGCCATCAGTTTCGTCAATCGCCATTAAAACCATTCCTTGACTCTTCACTCCCCGCAAAGTTCTCGGCGCCAAATTAACCAAAACTGGCACCATTTTACCAACAAGACTCTCTGGTTCATAATACTGTGCAATCCCGCTGGCGATGATACGCAAATTCTCCTCTCCTAAATCTATTTCCAGCCTTAATAGCTTATCGGCGTCTTCAATCCGCCCAGCACTCTTGATCTCCCCCATTCGAATATCAAGCTTATCAAACTCATTATATTGTATTTCTTCCTTCATGGTGTTCATTATACATAATTGATTTCTTTTTAAAAATACTCTAGAATCTAGGCATATTTTGCCGGATGGTGTAACGGTAGCACGTTTGGTTCTGGTCCAAAAAATTGGGGTTCGATTCCCTGTCCGGCAACAT